>Ga0209292_1005429_pt1 | contig 12998 bp, 10 predicted proteins | sample GOMGulsemesocosm_2_FD_184634 | JGI IMG/M metagenome (GOLD analysis project Ga0209292, IMG submission 184634) | Methane-oxidizing microbial communities from mesocosms in the Gulf of Mexico - GOM9C Gulf of Mexico (SPAdes) (version 2) | ecosystem: Environmental > Aquatic > Marine > Cold seeps...
AATCAGTGTTCTGGTTTTGTATATGCTGTTTCGGTAGCTGATCAGTTTATAAAAACCGGAATGTATAAGAATATTCTAGTAATAGGTTCAGAGCTACAATCCAAAGGAATAGATAAATCTACTAGAGGAAGAGATATTTCAGTAATATTTGGTGATGGAGCAGGAGCAGCGGTGTTGACAAGAGAGGAAAATAATGATAAAGGAATTTTATCTACTCATTTACATTCTGAAGGGAAACATGCTTTAGAGTTAGCTTCAGAAGCTCCAGGAATGGGAGGACGTTGGATAACAGATATTATTGCTGATAACAATCCAGAAGACTTAAGTTATTACCCGTACATGAACGGACAGTTTGTATTCAAGAATGCCGTAGTTCGTTTTTCAGAAGTAATTATGGAAGGTTTAGCGAAGAACAATTTAGATAAAGACGCTATTGATTTGTTAATACCACATCAAGCAAACTTGCGTATTGCACAGTTTATTCAAAAGAAATTTGGTTTGAGTGACAATCAAGTATTCAATAATATTCAAAAATACGGTAATACTACTGCTGCTTCTATACCAATTGCCTTATGTGAAGCATGGGAAGAAGGAAAAATAAAGGAAGGAGATACTGTTGTGTTAGCTGCTTTTGGAAGTGGATTTACTTGGGGAAGCGCTATAATTAAGTGGTAACTTTTTAAAAGAGAATAAAAACAAAAAATGCTCAAGTATCACTTGAGCATTTTTTTATTCGGTTGTCGAGGCTCTCGACCTACATCATTCCGCCTCCACCTTGTTTTTCATTGTTATCTCTTTGTTTTCGCTGTAAGGCTTTGTTTTTTCCGCCACCAAAACGATAGTTAAATCCTAAGTAAGCAGTTCTGCTTTCCCAGTTAAATTGCCCGTTTTGAACATAAGGTTGCGTAGACTCAAACTGAAATTTCATTCCTTTAAAAATATCGTTGACTCTAAAGCTAATAGTTCCTTTGTTTTTTAGTACTGATAGGCTTGACCCTACGTTTACCATCCACATGGCAGACCTGTTAAACTGTATTCCGTCTTCAGGACCTCTATACATAGAGAATAATTGGAAACGTAATTTTTTAGTAGCCGTAAAGCTATTGCTTAAACGTGCATTAAAACTATTCGCTTTCACTTCTCTAGTTAATTCTTTTTCTTTTTTTGCATAATAATCCAAGCTAGCGTTTGCTCTCCACCATTTAGCAATTTTATAGTTTGAAGAAACTTCAAAACCATACCTATCCGTATCGTCATAGTTGGTATATGATAATAATTGTTTGGTACCGTCTAATGGATCGACAGTTGAGTAACGTGAAATATTATTATTTACTTTTCTGTAAAAAGAACCAAAAGTAACTGAACCATTTTTTATTTTACGAGTATAATTTATTTCATACGAGTTTGTAAACTGTGGTCTTAAATTGGGATTACCAACTGAGGTAATTAATGGAGTACTCCATTCCCTAATAGGATTTACTTGACCAATTCCTGGTCGATCTACTCTTCTACTATAACTAACTTGGTATTGATTTTTTTCTGATGGATTGTATGTGAAAAATGCAGAAGGGTAGGCGCTAAATATTTTATCGGTATACTTAGCATTACTAGCTCCTTTTTGAAAAGTTCCATCAACATTGTATTGCTCTAAACGAACCCCAAGTTGCATGGTTAATTTTCCAAATTTATGTCCGTAATTCGTATACCCAGAAAACATTTCTCTATCATAGTCAAACGAAGAGTTTCCGATTGGCTGGGTTACTCCAGGTGTTCCGGAAATATTTTCATGCTGTGTTGTAACATTGGAATTTGTTGTTTTGTTAGTTCTAATTTCTCCACCAATTTCTAATTTTCCTTTTTCAAAAAGAGGTACAGTATAATCTAAATTAAATAAAAAATTATCGGTTTCGTTTTCTACATTATTAGTATAATTTGTAATAAGGTCTAATGGATCTATTAATTCATGATATCTCGCGTTCTCTGGGGAATCTGCATTTGAATAGGTTGCTTCAAATTCTAAATTATGCTCGTTTTTTTCATCAAACTCCAATTTGTAATTTAAGTTATAGGTTCCTGAGTTTGATTTAGTTTTAGCTATATTAGGAGCATTAGTATCTAATCCATTTGTAGTAGTAACCTTAGTTAATCCTTCAGCAGTATTGTCACTAAAGTTTTGAGTAGTATAAAATGATAACGTGTTTTTGTTATTTAAATATATATCAGCTCCAACTTTTATCAAATGTGAATCTCTGTCAGAATCAAAAGTAAACTCTTGTAATGAAGGAGTTGCTCCAGTACGGTTTACATGACCAAAATTATCGTTCTTACCAGTGTTATATCCGTAATTACCAAAAAAGTTAACTTTTCCAGTTTTGTAATTCATATTCATAGAACCATTAAAACGAGTATTTTCACCTTGAGTTAACCCCGTGTTTACACTTCCGTTAAATCCTTGATTAGCATTTTTGTGTAAAACAATATTAATCATTCCGCTCATTCCTTCAGGACTGTACTTAGCAGAAGGATTTGTGATTAATTCAACTTGTTTTATTGATGTAGATGGTATTTGTTTTAATAAGTCTGCAACACTAATATTAGAAGGTTTACCGTCTACTAAAACACGTACATTTTCATTACCTCTTAAACTAATGTTTCCTGTTTGTGAATCAACACTAACGGATTGTACATTGTTCAGTAATTCTGAAGCAGTTGTTCCTGCTGAGGTTAAATCTTTTCCGACATTGATAACTTTACGATCAATTTTTTGCACTACCGTAGATGTTTCTGCAACCACAACCACTTCGTCTAATTGTGCAGTGTCTTCTGTTAAGGCTATAGTCCCCAAACTATGCGTAGCATCTTTTCTAGTAAATATTATTTTTCTAGAATCGGTTTTATAACCGATGTATTGAATTTCTATAGTGTTTTCTCCTACAGGGATTTTATTGACACTAAATTCTCCTTTATCATTTGTGATTCCACCAGTTAATACATTGTTTGAGTTATCTTTAACAATAATATTGACATAAGGTAATATTTCCTTTGTGATTTGATCTGTGATTTTCCCCTTGATAACACCTATTTTAGGTCCGCTATTTTGTGCAAATGTTATTGAGCTAAATAACAAAAGGGTGAGTAGTATTAGTTTTTTCATTTTAATTGATTTTAATGATTGATGATTTTGTAATATTCTTGTATACTTGACGACTATTGAAAGGTTATGTTACACTATTAAATTGTATTAACACTATTTTAACAGATGAGTAAAAAGACATTAGTTTTAGGAGCTTCGCTAAATGAAAACCGCTATTCTAATTTAGTAATTCATAGGTTGCTGAATAATAGGCAAGAAGTTGTTGCATTTGGTTTAAAACCTGGAAAGGTGGCTGAAGTATATGTTGATACAGAATTGGTTTTTTATAAAGAAATTGATACTGTTACAATATATATAAATCCGAGAAGACAAAAAGCCTACTATGATTATATTTTAGCTCTTAAGCCAAAACGAGTGCTATTTAATCCTGGTACGGAAAATATAGAATTTTATACCTTATTAGAGGAAAATGATATTACTTATGAGAGCGCTTGTACCTTGGTGCTACTTTCTACAAACCAGTACTAATACGTTAGATAATAAAGAGAAACTCCCTGTTCAAAAAATAGTTTTTAAACGGGGAGTTTTATTTTTTGCTAATTAGTGATTACTAATAGCTTAGTGTTGGTGTCCGTGTGCTCCATGAACATGTCCATGTTCTACTTCTTCAGCAGTAGCATCTCTCATCTCAACAATCTTACCAGTAAAGTGTAAATCTTGATCGGCTAATAAATGGTTTACATCAACAGTAATTGTTTCTTCATTGATTGAAACAATTTTACCAGGAATTACATTCTCGTTCTGGTCTTGTAAAGGCAATACGTTACCTACTTCAACTTCAGGAATTAATTTCCCTTCGTTCATAAACATATCTTGAGCAAGTTCAATAATTGCTTCTTCTTTACGTGAACCGTAAGCGTTTTCTGATTTTATTCCAAAAGAGAATGTATCTCCTTCTTTTAAATCAGCAACATTAGCTTCAAATTCTGGAATCATCTGACCTAAACCAGATAAGAATGCTAAAGGATCTTTTCCTTCTGTTGATTCGATTAACTCTCCAGTAGCAGTATCTCTATATAAGTTGTACTCTACGGCAATTGCTTTGTTTGTTACTTCACTCATGAAAATAAATTTTCGGCAAAAGTAGTGTTTAATATTAAATAGGATTGTTTTTTTACTACGAATGCATTAATATTTGTGGTAAAAAGTTTCTTCTCTATGGAAAAGGAGGTTATGACTTAGTGTTTTTATACCGTATTTTGCTTATTTTTCACGTATTAGGAATAAACCTAAAAACGTAAGAAAACCATTTAAAATTAAAATAAAGAACCCGAATTCAAAACCAAACCATTTTAAACTGTTTACACTTATTACATAAGATAAAATAGGGGATAGGATCGCAATAATTGGAACTATCTTGTCTTTCACATTCATTTTGGTAAACAAACCGAAAGCATATAAACCTAGTAATGGACCATAGGTATAACCCGCAAATGTGAAAACTTTGGCAATAACACTAGCATCTTTAATAATGTATTTAAATGCAATAATGACAAGTATTAATATAAAAGAAATAAGAATATGAATTTGCTTTCTGACTTTCACTTGTTTTTGAGCATCATATTTTTTTTCAATATCTAAAATATCTATACTGAACGATGTGGTAAGTGATGTTAATGCACTATCTGCACTACTATAAGCTGCTGCTATAAGCCCTAAAAGGAAAAAGACAAATACACCAATGCCAAAATGATTTTTTGCTAAAATCGGAAACAATTCATCCTTATGCGCATCAATACCATTTTGCTGAGCATAAACAGTAAGTAGTAATCCTAAGCTTAAAAAAACAAAATTTACAACTGTGAGTACAATGGTAAACCAAAACATGTTTTTTTGTGCATCTTTTAAATTTCTACAGGTTAAATTCTTTTGCATCATATCCTGGTCTAAACCAGTCATTACAATTGCGATAAAGGCTCCTGAAATAAATTGTTTCCAGAAATAGTTCCCTGCTTTATAGTCGTCAAAAAAGAACATTTTAGATAAATCACTATCCAATACGAAGCTTAAAGTACTTTGCCCGTTTAAATTTAAATCATCACTTACAAAATAAATGGCTACTCCAACTGCTATAAGCATGAATAATGTCTGTAAGGTATCTGTCCAAACAATAGTTTTTATACCCGATTTAAAGGTGTATAACCAAATAAGTAATACTGTAATAGTTACTGTTTGCCAAAACTCTATACCCAAATCATCAAACAATATAATTTGCAATACATTGGCAACCAAAAACAACCTAAAACTTGCTCCTACAACTCTAGAGACTAAAAAAAAGGAAGCTCCGGTTTTATAGGAGTAATTTCCAAAACGAGTTTCTAAGTAAGTATAAATAGAGGTCAAGTTGAGCTTATAATACAAAGGGAGTAGGACTAGCCCAATTACAGCATACCCAACAATGTACCCCAGTACCATTTGCATATAGCTAAATTGTGAAGCTTCAATCCACCCAGGAACTGAAATAAAGGTTACCCCAGATAGTGATGCGCCAATCATTCCAAAGGCAACCACATACCAAGGTGATTGTTTGTTCCCTTTAAAGAAGGCGTCATTGCCTGCTTTTTTTCCTGTAAAATATGATATTAGTATTAACAGTCCAAAGTAAGAAGCTATTAATAAAATGATTTGTGTTGCGTTCATGGATGAGTATTAAAAAGGTGTAAATTAATAAAAAAGAACTATATTGAGCATCCCTAAATATAAAAAATAACCCCATGAAAAAAATTACGTTATTTTTCGCTATAACTTTGGCGATTAATTCTTGGTCACAACAGTACAAGCAGATGATTTCTAAAGGAACTCATACTGTACAAGAAATTCAAACAAAAGCTGAAGCTCATTTTGATATCGCAGGTCGCGGACGTGGAACCGGATACAAACAATTTAAACGCTGGGAATATAAAGCGCTTAGAACCATGGATGAAAGCGGTATGCTTAAAACGCCTGATTTTTATTATAACGAGTTGCAAAACTATAACAGTTATGTAAATCAGAATTTTGAAAGTAGAGCTGCTGCTGTAACTGGGAACTGGGAAGAACTTGGTCCGCAAACATGGAGTGATGCCGCAAGTAATGGTTGGAACCCTGGTGTAGGTAGAGTAACATCAATAGCTGTTGATCCAGGAAACTCGAATCATATTATAATTGGAGCCAATACTGGAGGTGTATGGAAGACAACCGATGGAGGTGTAAACTGGACAGTTCTTACTGATAACTTATCTAATTTATCGGTAACTGCATTAACAATGGATCCAACAAATACAGCTACATATTTCTGGGGATCTACTGGAGGTGTGATATTTAAATCTACTGATGCAGGAGCTACTTGGAGCTTATTTTCTGATACGGGTAATGGAAATGTGAATAAAATATTAATAGACCCTACAAACACTACTAAAATGTATTGTAGTGTTCAATATGGTGGTATATATAAATCAACAGATAGTGGAGCTAATTGGAGTGTAATTAATGCAAGTGCAACAACAGGGTATGATGTGGAGTTCAAGCCTGGTGATACAAATACTATTTACGCAACAGGATCTCAGTTTTATACTTCTACAGATGGAGGAACAACGTTTAATTCTCCTAATAGTTTGCCTTTGTGGACTCAGGAATATGCTAGTGGAACAACAAATTGGATTACAGCTGCTTCAAATCAGAATGCAACCGTTACACCTAGAACAGGTGGTGCTATGGCATTTTTCTATATAGGAGATTTTAGTCACCCTGTTACTAGGTTGGTTTCTCCTGAATTAAATTTATCAGGGAGTACTGCTCCACAGCTTAAATTTTCATATACAAATGTACAATGGTCAGGAGATATAGATGAATTGAAGGTGTTATATAAAACTTCTGTAGGAGGAGCATGGGTAGAACTAGCAAATTATACAGCAGAATCAACTGCTTGGGCAAATATGACCATAAACCTTCCGGCAGCTTCTGCAACATATTATATCGCATTTGAATCTAAAAGTAATTATGGTAGAGGACTTACTCTAGATGATGTGTCTGTTGAAGATGTTACACTTGGTACAGTTTTTCAAGACGGTTTTGAATCAGGACCTAATGCTTTTAGTGGTGGTGCAAAAATGATGGGGGTGTCAGCGGATGACCCTTCAGTTATTTATGTTTTAGAAGAGGCTAGTGGTGTTTTTGGAGGTTTTCATAAATCTACTGATGGAGGAGCAACATTTACAAAACTAAATCACGCAGCTAAAAATTACTTTGGATATAGTTCTGCTGCTGATGATACAAGTGGTCAGGCACCTAGAGATATGGATGTAGCAGTAAATCCTAATGATGTTAACGAAGTGCATATTGCCGGAGTCAATACCTGGCGATCTTCTGATGGGGGAGCGAATTTTAGTATAACGTCACAATGGACTCCTGGGAATGCTTCGGGGCAAAATATAGGGTATTGTCATGCTGATGTTGATATTTTAGAATTTATAGGTAGCACATTATATGTAGGTTCTGATGGAGGGATTTTTCTTGCAGAAAATACTACAACAGTATCTAGTAATTATTATAGAGATATTACATCTGGATTAGGAATTCGTCAGTTTTATAAAATAGGGGTAAGTCAGTCTGATCCTGAAATTGTAACAGGTGGCGCACAGGATAATGGTACATCGGTATATGATACTACTGGAAATTGGAAAGATTGGTTAGGAGCAGATGGAATGGAATCATTTGTAGATAAAGATGATAATACGATTCTTTATGGAACGTCACAGAGTGGATCTTTGTATAAATCAACAAATACGGGAACAAGCTATTTTGGACTTTCTGAGCCAGATGGAAAATCAGGGAACTGGATAACGCCTTTTGAGCAAGATCCATTAATTACCAATACGATTTACTCAGGGTATGATCAAGTGTATAAGTCGGTTAATGGTGGTACTTTCTGGGTTCCGATATCTCAAGTATTCAGTGGGAATTTAAATCATCTTAAAATAGCACCTTCTAATAGTAGTACTATGTATGCTTCAAGAGGGTCAGAAATGTTTAGAACTACTGATGGAGGTCTAACAAACTGGACTACATTAACGGGTTTTTCAGGTTCAATTAATTCTATAGCGGTTCATCCTACCGATCCTGCAAGAGTAGCCATAGCTACTACAGGTGCAAATAAAGTTTATGTGTCAACCGATAGTGGAGCAACATGGTCTTCCTATTTATTTGATTTACCAAGTTTTAGCGCATTGGCTCTAGTTTGGGAAAATAATGGAAAAAATGGATTGTATTTAGGAATGAATTATGGTGTATATTATATAGATAATACAACACCTACAAATTGGTTACCTTTTAGTAACAACTTGCCAAATGTAGAGATTAGTGAATTTGAAATTAATACTGCTAATAATTATATATATGCAGGAACTTATGGTAGGGGGGTTTGGAAATCAGCACTGTATGATGCGGTATTAAGTGTGCACGATGTTGAATTAAATACAATTGCTGTTTACCCAAATCCAGCTACTAAATCGCTTAACTTATCATGGAATAAAAGTGATGAGGTAAGTATTAAAATGTTTAATTCAATTGGGAAATTAGTGTTTTTTGCCAAAGAGGTAAATTTATTGGAACCAATGCAAATTGATGTAAATTCATTTGCAGCAGGAATGTATTTTGTAAAAATTAATACAGCAAATGGCATAACTACTAAAAAAGTTATGGTTAATTAAAAGATAATTATTTTAATAAATGAGCCCAATATAGTTTTTTCTGTATTGGGCTTTTCTATGCTAGTAGGAATGAATATTTTGCAGTAATTTTGTTTTATGGAATTCTCTTCAAAACTTTTAGAAAATGCAGTGTATGAAATGTCACAATTACCAGGTATTGGTAAACGTACAGCCTTACGCTTGGTATTGCATTTATTGAGGCAACACCCTGATCAAACCAATAAATTATCGCTTACATTGAAACAAATGCGTTCAGAAATTAAGCATTGTTCTAGCTGTCATAATATTTCAGATGTAGCCTTGTGTGAAATATGCTCTAACACTACACGTAATGATAAATTAATTTGTGTAGTTGAGGATATTAGGGATGTGATGGCTATTGAAAGTACGAATCAGTTTAAAGGATTGTATCATGTGTTAGGAGGGAAAATTTCACCAATTGATGGTGTAGGTCCTTCTGAATTGAATATTGACTCATTAGTTCAAAAAGTACTTGATGGAAAAGTAGATGAACTTATTTTTGCTTTGAGTTCCACAATGGAAGGAGATACCACTAATTTTTATATCTACCGAAAAATTGAAAGCGCTAATATTACAGTGTCAACTATAGCCAGAGGGATTTCAGTAGGGGATGAATTAGAATATGCTGATGAGGTTACTCTTGGTAGGAGTATTCAACACCGTATCCCTTTCGAGCAGTCGTTAAAAAACTGATTAAGTGAGGTGTTTAAAGGGGTGTGTTGGTTTTTGTAGAATTTTTGGTTGTCTTGGAAGTCCGTAAAAACCATATATATAGTTTGATAAATCTCACTTATATTACACCTATGTAAATTTAAAACTTCACTGATGGCATCGCAAAGTTAAAATTAAAAACTACACAGACACTAAAGGATGGTGCGCACACTTTTATTGTTCAAGTATTAAAGGATAATAAAAAGGAAATGACTTCTTTAGGTATTCCTTAGAAGATTGGAGTATGAAACAAAACCAACCTAAAAACAGAAGACTTTCGCTTATTTGTCAAAAAAAGTTACTTATTATGGAGGTTCTTTTTTTGTATTTGCAGGAGCTTATTGGTCATAAAAATATGCCTACTACCGATATTTACTTAGATGTGTTCTTACAAGATAAAATAGATGAATACCACCGAAAGGTTATTGATAGTGTATTGTAAAAAAAAACACTATGGCTAGTGTTTTTTTTGTGTTACCGTTAGTTGAATTTTTAAAAGTTGTTTATTGGCTTTTATTTTTTCAATTCCATATGTAAAGTCGGGTAGGGTTTTCCAGAAGAATCTAATTTAGAGCGACCTATTGTTTCGAATCCACAATACGTGTAAAATCCAACGGCTTGTTCATTCTGTTCATTCACGTCAACTTTTGTTACGTTTAATTTATCAATAGAATAATCTAATAACGCTTTACCTATTTTTTTTCCTCTGTATTCAGGATGAATAAATAACATTTCTAAATTCTGCTCAGCTACTCCTAGGAAACCAACTATCTTTTTACTATTATTTCTAACACACCTTAATTCGACAGCGTCTAAGTATGAATTTAAGATTAATGGTTTAAAATATTCAATATCTTCTTCTCGTAAAAAGTGATGTGTAGCCCTAACAGAAGCTTCCCAGATATCAACAACTTCTTGGTACTCTACTTTATTTATTTTGTCTATATAGTTGTTCATATTTTTAATGGTTGCCAATGTTTATATAAAGTGTCGACCGACTGGATTCCCGGCAGGGAATCCACGAGTAAATGTACACTTACTTTGGGGATTTATAACCAAACTAAAACATGCATTTTATATGGTGTTGTGCATTGTTATTTTGCTAAGGTTGAACTATTTTAATCGGATAAGTTTATTCTAAGCTGTTCTGTAATATCATCAATTAATTTTCTACCTTGATTCAATACACCTGACATTTGAAAAAAACCGTGAATCATTCCTTTATATCTTTTTGTTATAACAGTGACACCTGATTTTTTCAATTTGTCTCCAAAAAGTTCTGCCTCATCCCTTAGTGGGTCGCATTCAGCAGATGCAATATAAGTTAAAGGGAAATTTTTAAATATTTGGGAGAATATAGGAGAAATATATATATGTTTTTTGTCGGTGTTTTCAGGTAAGTATTGATCAAAATACCATTTCATTTTTTCTTTTGTAAATCCAAACCCTTTCGAGAATTCATCTACAGATGGTTGGCTACAAGTCGCATCCAACATTGGATATATTAGTACAAGAAATTTAAAATTGTGTATTTTATTGTTTTGATTAGACAAGGCAACAACTGTTGCAAGGTTTCCGCCAGAGCTGTCTCCACCAATTGCAATTCTGTTTATATCACCATTAAATAAATCTACGTTTTTAACTATCCATTCTGAAGCATAAATAGATTCATTTACTGCTGACGGGAATTTATTCTCTGGTGCTAAACTGTATTGTACTGAACAAACTATACATTTTGATTTTTTAGTTATTGCCCTTATAGGAGCTTCATAGCTTTCACTTCCAATTACAAAACCACCTCCGTGAAAGAAAATAAACACTGGAAGAGGTTTAGTGTTATTTTCGATTTTGGGTGTATAAACTCGGATTGGAATGTTACCTATTGAAGTTGAAGCTACATATTCTTCAATTCGTTCAACTTCTTCGAATGGTTCCTGCAATTGTCGAACATCGGCATCATTTTCACGAACCATTTTTGCAGTGATATCGGATATGTTTGTTTGTGTTTCTTTTGACCAATCTTCTAATAAGGCTTTAGCTTGTGGGTCTAATCTATTCATTTGTCAATTTTTGATCGATGTTTCTTTAATTGTTTACAGCGTTTCGCTATGAATAGTGCGGGGCAGAAAATCCGGGGATTTTCGTGTCGACACAAGCCATGAGCTTTTCGGTTTTGTTTTTAGTTTGTCGTTTTTAAAAAGCCAAATTAAAAGATTTGGCGACTATGTAAATATACACTTACGTTCCGAATTATAGACCGAAAACCGTATTATTTATAGGTGTTGTTGTATGTGGTTTTTAATTTAATTCTAAAACTCTAAATGAGTAAATTATAAAGTTATTTTATTTCTGATTAGTTATACCCTTTACACCGAGTTTGTCTTTAATGTAGTCACTCGTTAGATGTCTGACGACATCCAAAGGTTCACAATTATTCCCGATTGAATCGAATTGGATAGGCCCTATTGCTTTAGCCACCTTTAAGGCACTCGTATTCAAAACTGAATTTCGTTTACCAATACCTATTAGTGCGCCACCCATAGCAAGTTGTACATTTTTATGAGCCTTATGAAAATATGTGCTGATTTCTTGAATTCTTTTTAAGAAAAAATCATCACCCGGTGCATCTTTTCTCTTTGATTTAGAGACTTCATATAGTAATCCATAACCACAACTCTTGCGCATTGTATCTTTACTGCTTATCCATTCAACCAATAAGGGAACTACAAAATGTGTCTTGGCTAAAGATGCACCACAAGATGAGAAAACGTGAGCGAGATGACCTTGTCTTAAATTATCAACTTGTACTTCAGCTTGTTCTCGTGTTATTTGTTTTGGGTCATCAATGAGTAAAGCTATAATCTTAGCGTCGTATATATCAGTTTCCCAGAGCTCAAGAGCTAGGTTGCGATTTCTTCCAATTTGTTTTGCTAGTTTGCGTAAAACGGTTAAGCCGATACCGAAACTCATTAGTCTATTAGGAGCTGAACCTCGTTTATTCCAACTCTTAATATTTTTTTCGTTTTGATTGGCTTTAAGTAAAGCTATTACTTGGAAATAATTCATAACTTTAATCTTAATTACACACAACGTTTAGCTATGAATAGTGCGGGGCAGAAAATCCGCGGATTTTCGTGTCGACACAAGCCATGAGCTTTTAGATTTTGTTTTTAATTTTGTCGTTTTAAAAAAGCCAAATTAAAAAGATTTGGCGATAAATGTAAATATACACTTACGTCTCGAATTATGCACAGAAAACCGTATTATTTATAGGTGTTGTTACCATTAGTTTTTTTTAGCAATTAAATATTAATCATTGAATAGGTTTTGTCCAGTTCCTTTGAAATTTCCATTGCTTCACTCACAACTTCCTTCGGATAACCATTAATTTCTAGGATTCTTATTGCGTTTCTATTTTTTAATTT
>Ga0209292_1005433_pt1 | contig 12995 bp, 14 predicted proteins | sample GOMGulsemesocosm_2_FD_184634 | JGI IMG/M metagenome (GOLD analysis project Ga0209292, IMG submission 184634) | Methane-oxidizing microbial communities from mesocosms in the Gulf of Mexico - GOM9C Gulf of Mexico (SPAdes) (version 2) | ecosystem: Environmental > Aquatic > Marine > Cold seeps...
CTAAAGACTGCGATCCATGGGATACTTTCACTATAAAAAAGTGACTTGAATGTTTCTTTATCTTTTTTAATAATTGCTAATCTGAAGGTTTCAACAACTCCTTTTATCCGGGTTTTATCAATATCACTACTATCACTTGCTACAGAAGCATTACAGAATAAAGCACTCAATAAAACTATCGAAAAACTATCGAAAAACTACGAAATACCATTTAAACTCCATTGTTTGATTTAAAAACTAACGTCTTGTTAATGGCCTGCCAAAGATAAACATAACACTAACAAATCAATAGCTTAACGCAGGGCTATCAGGTTAATTATTTTATTTTTAGCACATGTATAGCAAGTTCAGTTGTACTTTTATTACTTAAATAATATCGCTAAATTCCACTAAACAGACGGTTATAAAAGTAAAAACATAGCCATTGTGATTGTTTCATGTCAAAACCAGGCATTTGACTATTTATCTTTTGGTTTTGTTTCTTAGGCCAATACAAACATAGCGACTTGAATCGAGAATATTATTCTAAAGAATGTGTCTGACAAGCGCAGTTAGAAAGACAGTTCATCTAATAAATTAATTCGTTGTAGAGTAACTGTCCTGACTGAATGTAACAAAATATCGTCCATTCTAATCCATGATGCAATGATATCTTGACCTGAAAACAATTTTTACACTTGCAAATTAGTCGATAAAGTAACGCTCAGAGTTAAATGAATTAAAAATAGAACAAATAATGCACGTCTATAATTAGTTCCATAGAAAGAGCTAAAACAATAAATTCGTAAAATTTAATTCTACTCCGTACTTTTTTGACGAAAATTTTGGCGAGGACAAACTTACAAAACTTTTTATTCCAAGGTCAATAGCTGACACTAACCTGATCTAATTCATCAGTTAAAATCCTCTAATATAAGGCTCACTTTGGATACGAAATTAAACGTTACCCATTACGGCTCTAACGACAACAGCTCTGATAAAGTGAGCGTTATCAATTTAATCATGACTGATCTCTGTGTGGATAAACAGTTTTGAAATGCTCCAATGTCTAAATGTAAAACTTCCGTATTGCAACAAAAACGATCATTTCTGTAATTAAGGGTCTCTAATTCTAACTTTTAGTTTTAAGCCCCATGTAAGCAAAACCCGTCTTTATGTCAGGTAATCTTGACACACAACAAGTCATTGTGTAATGTACACCTTACATTATGTCATGAACTAGTGACTTAATTAACATAATTGAATTGCCATAACAGGATAAAGTCCGGAGATTAAAATGAGTAATGAATTAGGAAAAAATGAAAAAAAATTCCAAGTAAAATTTATGATACATATAGCAATGTTTCTTGCAGTTCTAGGATTGTCTGTGGTGTTGAACGAGACAAATAATTTGTCTCTATACAGTACAGGATTTCTAGCAATGTCTCCTGTGGTGCCGATAATATTTATGTTGCGGTTGGTCATAAATCATTATCGGTCATTGGATGAATATATCCAGAGCGTTATGGGTGAAAGTTTGCTTTGGGCTGTAGGTATTGTTGGGTGTGCAGCAATGGCTTATGGCTTGCTCGCAGCAATGGTTGAAGTGCCAAGCTTTAGCCCGGCCTTTATGTTGCCAGCAATCGCAGTTATCGCTGGTATAGCACAGGTTATTCAGCTAAGAGGCGATGCCCATGAAGAATAAGTTACGGGTGCTTCGCGCAGAAAGTGGCTGGTCTCAAGCTGAGCTTGCGGAAAGGTTAGGAGTGTCGCGTCAAGCAGTGAACGCAATAGAGACGGGTAAGCATGACCCCTCTTTAACCCTTGCTTTTTCCCTTGCAGATACCTTTGGACAACGCATTGAAGAAATGTTTTTCCCCCAAGGATGAAATATTAAACAACATGTCTTATTCTAGCAATCAGTGGACATAAAGATCAGCCACTGAGGCATGTCAATTACACGTTCAACAATGACATTAACTTAAGGTTAAACTTTGCATTTACAATAAGTTAGCTAGTTGCTGCCTGCCTATGAATTTAAAACATAGAGAAATCACCTTTGTACTATTCAGTATTTAATTCAAATAGTACAAAGGTTAACCAATAAAATTCATTCAGCTGAATTTTTAGAAAATTACCGTAAAAAACCTACAAATTTCACTCGAAATAGAACCCATACTTTTCCTCGTTTAATGAGTTTTATGTTGAATGCTCTCAATGGTTCAACTCAATCTGAACTCGTTCGATTTTTCAATGTTATCGATGATAACTGCCTGTCGACGAAATCAGTGAGTACCGGTGCTTTTTGTAAGGACAGAATGAAACTATCTCATCAGGCATTCATTGAGTTAAACGATGATCTAGTTCAAGCCGTCTATGAAACGACAATCATTGATAAATGGCAAGGGCTTAGACTGTTAGCGGTTGATGGCTCAGTCACACAATTACCTATCTCTGATAAACTACTCGAGCATTTTGGTAAAGCTCTCCCACATGCTGCTATGCCTCATGTTCGTCTTTGACAACTTTCTGATGTTAAGAATAATATTACGCTAGATTTACAGATAGAAAGCCACTCAACAGGAGAGCGTGAATGGCACTAAAGTATTTATGTAACATGGTCTACTCTTGACCGTGAGTTGTGTTACATCATGTGTTACATAAACGCGTGGATTTTACTGGGTTTAGCGGGATTACTTTGGACATAAAAAAACCGGAAGACCTTATTTTTAAAGGACTACCGGTTTTTATTGGACTTCTTTGTATAATTTAGTGGTGCGGTTGGGGGGACTTGAACCCCCACGACCTAAGTCACCAGCCCCTCAAGCTGGCGCGTCTACCAATTCCGCCACAACCGCGCAATACTAAATCTATACTATTTGTTCTGACAAGTTATTTTGCTAATATTGAGGTTAATTAGCTAACTTAATTTTCTGAGGATTTTCTTCCTCAAAGTGCAGTGTTTACCAAGTTCGAACATCTACACCTACATCTTGCTAATTACTTTGGTACGTCGCTATCGCTTACTTTTTCAGTTGTGCCTGGAACGTCAGTATTTTCAACTGATTTTTTCGGCTCTGCACTTTCACTTGGAATAGCTGAATCCGTTGGAATAGTCTGTTCTACTGGTATATCTAAGTTATTCCATTCATCAGTAGATTTAATCTTATTAGCTGTTAGGTTACCTAACACTAAGCTGATAACGAAAAAAGCAATCGCCAACCATGTTGTAGCTTTCGTTAAGAAGTTACCTGAACCGCTTGAACCGAAAATAGTCGCTGATGAACCTGCACCAAAAGATGCGCCCATATCTGCGCCTTTACCTTGTTGAATTAATACGAGACCAATCAAACAAATTGAAACGATTAAATAAGTGATGATTAAAACTTGATACAACATTTTTAAGATCCTTTGGCTGACGAGCAAATTATTTTAAATTCGTCGACTTTTAAACTAGCACCACCAATAAGACCACCGTCAATATCAGTTTGTGCAAATAATTCTTCACAGTTAGCAGCATTTACGCTACCACCGTATAATAATGGCACTTTATCCGCAGTAAGTTTATCAGCATTTGCTAAAAACTGTCGAATAAATAAGTGTGTTGCTTGTGCCATTTCAGGTGATGCTGTTTTCCCTGTACCTATTGCCCAAACGGGTTCGTAAGCAATAACAACATCAATAAATTTTTCTATGCCTATTTCATCAATTACCGGCTGTAATTGTGAAGCTAATACTGTTTCGGTTTGCTCTGCAGTTCTTTCAGCTTCACTTTCACCGATACACAATATAGGTGTTAGGCCTGCAGTAAGTACAGCTTTTACTTTATGAGCGACTTGCGTGCTCGTCTCTTTGTAAATGCTTCTCCGTTCAGAGTGCCCTACAATAACATAATTTGCGCTAACTTCATTGAGCATATCCGTTGATATTTCACCGGTGTATGCTCCGCTTTTATGTTCACTTACATTCTGAGCACCTAAATAAATGTTCGATTGTAAGTTCTCATTTTCAGCGCTTAAAGCAAAAGCTGATAGAAAAGGAAAGCTTGGACAAACGACAACATTAACATTTTCAGCAAGCTCTACACTATTTAATCCTGAAACCATTTCTTTTATTAACGACAAACTTCCATTCATTTTCCAGTTTGCAGCTACTATTGCGTGTCTTTTCATTTAGCTTTCCTCGTTAAAGCGGCGAGATATTAACTAACCTACGGACAAGATACAAGTATTTAACTTAATATCTTGTTCATTTGCTTATAATTCCACCGGATGGAGAATATTCTGTCTAACAAGCGGTTTTTACGGCATCAGCAATTTCATTTGCTAAGTCGGTGACTTCCTGTAATTCAGGTCCTTCTACCATGACTCTAATCAATGGTTCTGTTCCTGATTTTCGTAATAATACCCGACCTCGACCAGCTAATTTTTCATTCACAGAATGAACCGCAGTAACAACATTTTGTGCAATTAATGGATCATTATCACCTGAAAACCTTACATTGACTAATATCTGTGGTAATTTTTTCATACCTTGGCGAAGTTCATATAAGTTTTTATCCCCCCCACAAATAGCGGTTAATACGTTTAATGCCGCAATAATACCATCACCTGTAGAAGTGTTTTTTAAGTTTATAACATGCCCTGAATTTTCTGCACCAAGCTTCCAGCCCTTTTTATTCAGCATTTCCATAACATAGCGGTCACCTACTTTACTGCGTGCGAAAGGCACTCCCATATCAGCAAGCGCTATTTCAAGGCCCATATTACTCATTAATGTACCGACGACCCCCCCTTGAATGCTGCCATTTTGTATGTCATGCGATGCAATAACATAAACACACTCATCGCCATCAAGAACATAGCCTGTGTGATCAACCATCATTAGGCGGTCACCATCACCGTCTAGCGCAATACCAAAGTCAGCACTATGTTCTACGACAGCTTTACTGATAGCATCCATAGAGGTTGCACCACAGCCATCATTAATATTAGTACCATTAGGCGCAGTACCTATCTCGATAACTTCTGCTCCTAATTCACGAAATACATTAGGCGCTATGTGATAAGTTGCACCATGTGCACAATCAACGACTATTTTAAAACCCTTTAATGAATACTGACTAGGGAAATTACTTTTACAAAACTCGATATAACGTCCAGCAGCATCTTCAATTCGTGTTGCTTTACCTAAACTTGCCGATTCTACGCAACCCATTGCATTGTCTAATTCAGCTTCAATAGCAAGTTCGACGTCATCGGGCAGTTTCTCACCACTTTGTGAGAAAAATTTTATACCATTATCATAAAAAGGATTATGAGAAGCACTGATAACGATCCCCGCTTCGGCACGGAAAGTTTTTGTCAAATAAGCAATACCTGGCGTAGGCATTGGCCCTAGTAAACCAATGTCGATACCTGCTGCTGAAAAACCAGCTTCTAAGGCTGATTCAAGCATATAACCTGAAATACGCGTATCTTTACCAATAAGAACTTTTTTAGTACCTTGTGCGGCAAGTACACGACCTGCGGCATAACCTAATTTCATTACAAATTCAGCTGTAATTGGATATTGTCCGACTAAACCGCGTATACCGTCTGTTCCAAAATATCTTCTTTCTGACATTTTATTTGTCCTTTATGTGTACTTTATATGTACTTTATTAGTGCGTTGAATTTTAATTTATATATGTTCTTGTTGCTTGTAATACTTTTAATACATCGACAGTTTCTTTTACATCATGAACCCTAATGATTTGAGCACCTTGCTGGGCAGCAATAATCGCGGTAGCTAGACTTCCCGCTAAACGTTCATTGACATCGCGATTAAGCAAATTACCGATCATCGACTTTCTTGAAAGTCCTGCCAGTATAGGCAAATTTAGTGACTGAAATTTATGCATCTGAGCTAGTAAGCTGTAGTTCTGATCTAAGGATTTTCCGAAGCCAAACCCTGGGTCCAACATTAAACGTGACGAGGAAATGCCAGCTTCTGCGCAGGCAGAAATACGCTGTTCAAAAAAAGTAGTTATGTCACCGATCAAATCATGGTATTGAGGTTTATACTGCATTGATCTTGGAAGACCTTGCATATGCATTAAACATATAGCGATATCATTACTTTGTGCGACGGTATCCAAACAACCTTCGTTTTGTAATGCTCTAACATCGTTAATTATCCCAGCACCAGAATTAATCGCTTCAGACATCACGCTAGCTTTACTAGTATCAAGTGAAACTATGATATTAAAGCGCTCTTTAATCGCTTTTAATACGGGTATAACACGTGTTAATTCATCTTGTTCGGAAACTTCTTTAGCGCCAGGACGAGTCGATTCACCACCAACATCAATAATGGTGGCGCCATCTGCGATCATTTGATCTACTTGCTTTAATGCAAGATCAATGCGCGAAAATTTTCCGCCATCAGAAAATGAGTCAGGGGTAACATTTAGGATGCCCATCACTTGAGGTAATTCAATATCTAGAAAATTTTCGGCACAACGGAGATTTTTTAACAAGAGTGAACTCTTTATATTTTATTCTTAACAGTAAAAATATTATTATTTTATGAAAGCTAACTTATCGGATAATCAATTAACTTTAATAAAACAAAGCCCCGATAATCGAGGCTTTATTTATACTACTGAGGGATTACTCAGCAGATACGTCTGACGGTTTTTCTAAGTCAGGCGCAGCTTTTTCTTTCTTGTCAGTGCTTTCTTCATTTTTGTCTGTAGAAGCATTATTATCAGCTTTTGGTGGCTTGTTTGAATCTGAGTGGTTATCCCATTCAGCCATTGGAGGACGAACTTCTCTACGCTCCATTAAGTCATCAATTTGTCTCGCATCAATTGTTTCATAATGCATTAACGCTTCTTTCATCGATTCTAAAATATCGCGATTTTCATTTAATATTTTTTCAGCTCGTTGATAGTTACGATCTACAAATGCTTTAATTTCTATATCAATAGCTTGTGCAGTTTCATCAGACATATTCAAAGATTTAGATGATGAACGACCTAAGAAAACTTCACCTTCTTCTTCAGCAAATAACATTGGACCCAATTTTTGTGAGAAGCCCCACTGAGTTACCATTTTACGAGCAAGCTGAGTAGCACGCTCAATATCGTTAGATGCGCCAGTTGATACTTTTTCAAAACCGTAAATCATATCTTCGGCAATTCGACCACCGTAAAGAGACGAAATATTACTTTCTAAATGCTGTTTACTATGACTAAACCTATCTTGTTCAGGTAAATACATAGTTACACCTAAAGCACGACCACGAGGAATAATACTGACCTTGTAAACTGGGTCATGATCTGGAACTAGGCGACCTACAATAGCATGGCCAGCTTCATGATAAGCTGTCATGGCTTTTTCTTCTTCGCCCATTACCATAGAACGACGCTCAGCCCCCATTAAGATTTTATCTTTAGCTTTTTCAAACTCATCCATTGATACCGTACGACGGGTAGCACGTGCAGCAAATAATGCAGCTTCATTCACTAAGTTAGCTAAATCAGCACCCGACATACCCGGTGTACCTCTAGCAATAACCGATGCTTTAACATCTTCTCCTAGCGGGACTTTACGCATATGTACTTTTAATATTTGCTCGCGACCACGAATATCAGGTAGGCCAACAGTCACTTGACGGTCAAAACGGCCAGGACGCAATAATGCAGGATCTAATACATCAGGACGGTTAGTAGCAGCAATAACAATTACGCCTTCATTACCTTCAAAACCATCCATTTCTACAAGCATTTGGTTAAGAGTTTGTTCACGTTCATCGTGTCCTCCTCCCATACCAGCACCACGTTGGCGACCGACTGCATCAATCTCATCGATAAAGATAATACATGGGGCTGATTTCTTAGCTTGTTCGAACATGTCACGTACACGAGATGCACCAACACCAACAAACATTTCGACAAAATCAGAACCTGAAATAGTAAAAAATGGTACTTTAGCTTCTCCAGCAATCGCTTTTGCTAATAAAGTCTTACCTGTACCAGGTTGACCCACTAGTAATACACCCGATGGAATGCGCCCACCAAGTTTCTGGAATTTTGTCGGCTCTTTTAAGTAATCAACAAGTTCTGACACTTCTTCTTTAGCTTCATCACAACCAGCAACATCAACAAAAGTTGTTTTGATTTGATCATCACTTAACAGTTTCGCTTTAGATTTCCCGAAAGACATCGCGCCTTTACCACCGCCACCTTGCATTTGGCGCATGAAGAATATCCAAACACCAATAAGTAGTATCATTGGGAACCAAGAGATGAAAATAGTGGTTAGAAAGCTAGTTTCTTCAGGTAACTCACCGGATGCATTAACTCCTTGCTTAACTAGATCGTTTATTAGATCACGATCAAAGCCGCCAGGTATAACGGTAATAAATTCTTCACCACTACGTTTTGTACCTTTAATTACACCATTACGATCAACATTTGCATCACGAATCTGTCCTTGACGGACGTCTTTAATGAAGCTTGTATAATTTACTTGGTGATCCTTAGTAGCACTTGGGGTGAATCCTTGGAATACCGACATTAAAACAACCGCTATTACCAACCATAAAATAAGATTTTTCGCCATATCACTCAACTTAATGACCTCTTGTAACTTTAAATGAACTTTTACTTAACTATCAACTAGCCTGTAAACTTTAGCCAGTTATGAATTCAGCTCTAAAACTTTAGCTGACATGTTGTAATTTACTATAATTTAACGCTCGGAGCTATTTAAATCCGGTAGCAACTAAATATACTTCACGCGAACGTGCACGTGATGAGTCTGGTTTACGGGTTCTTACTGTTTTAAATGCAACTCGTATATCTTTCATAAACTGCTCGAAACCAGCTCCTTGGAATACTTTAACCACAAATACACCATTCTTCTTTAATACTTGATTACACATATCTAAAGCTAATTCGACAAGATACATACTTCTTGCGGCATCAGCTCCATCATTACCTGTGAAATTAGCAGCCATATCCGACATGACTACATCGATATTTTGTCCACCAATTCGTGTTAATAATGCATCAAGAACGGGTTCTTCTCTAAAGTCTCCTTGTAGAAAATCAACACCAGCGATGGGGTCCATTGATAGAATATCACAAGCAATAACTTGTCCACTATCTCCTACAGCTTTAACTGCATACTCAGACCAACCACCCGGCGCAGCACCTAAATCGACAACTTTCATACCTTTTTTTATCAACTTGTCTTTCTTGTTGATTTCTTCTATTTTAAAAAAAGCTCGAGAGCGTACACCTAACCTTTGGGCTTTTTTTACATATTCATCGTCAAAATGCTCTTGCATCCAACGAGTACTGCTGTTGCTTAGTTTCTTTTTAGTCATTCATTTTACTTAGTTAATTTATCTTAAATGCAAAACGTTTTAACGTTTTATTAGTATTACAGAGTAGATGGAGGTAAAATAGTATTAATTCAAGCTAACTTGTAACGAAAATTGTTAATGAGCCTAAATAAAAAACAAATACAGTATTTAAAAGGTCTTGCTCACTCATTGAAACCAGTGGTTTTAATGGGTAACAACGGCTTAACAGAGGCAGTAGTTGCCGAAATTGATTATTCTTTAAATCATCATGAATTAATCAAAATTAAAATCCCTACAGAGGACCGTGATACAAAAGCTTTGATCGTTGAAGCTATTTGTCGTGAAACAGCCTCTGTAAAAGTTCAAGTGATTGGAAAAACGTTAATTATTTATCGTCAATCACCAGAAAAGAAAATTAGAATCCCAAAAATGTAATTTTGGAAATCTATATTTAGAAATCTAATTAAAAAGAGCTCCGGCTCTTTTTTTATACCTAAAATTTATGATTATTAAAAGTGATAATATTAGTAATCTACTGACTTAGAAATATTCGTTGATGTACTATTCTACTTTTTAACATTCTACACCAAACGATTATTCCACCTTCAAAACTAATATGCTAAGTGCTTACAGCTCAATAATTCTGATCTAATACATGTATTGATAATTATGTAGGACGCGTTAAATAAATAGGATGTTATAGGTGAAATGAGAGATAAATAAAATAAAGGCTAAATAACATCAAGTGATTTAGCCTTCCAATCAATTAAAGACTTAACATTTCTTTATTCATTGTTAATATTTGTTTGCCAATTCCATTTACATTCAATAAATCATCTACTGACGTAAACTTCCCGTTAATTTCACGGTATTTAACTATGGCTTGCGCTTTTATTCTACCAATCCCTTTCAATACAGATAATGTCTTTACGTCGGCACTATTAATATCAACTCGATGAATAGCATTATTGAGTATAGATTGGGTATTACTTTCGCTACTTTTTTCTTTTACGCTGTCAGCAAAGCTGTATGAAGATAAAGTAAGCATTAAACCACAAAACAGTATCTTAGTTATTTTTTGCATGATTGATTCCTTTTATATATTATCCATCAACCCCTCAATGTTACAAAAACATCAATAAGGTGTTAATAGTTTTAGGATCAGTTCAGGTATTTGTCAATAAATCTAAGATTCTAAATTGTTACCCTAACCTAAGTCAGGGATTCATTGATAGCGCGTAAAACTTGCTGCGGATTTTTAGCCTTAGTGATTGGCCTTCCAATAACAAGGTAATCAACACCAACTTCCATCGCTTGTTCAGGTGTCATTATGCGTTTTTGATCATCAATATCTGCGCCCGCAGGGCGGATTCCCGGTGTGACTAATATAAAATCGTTTCCTAAAGTATTATTTAAAGTTTCAGCTTCCCATGCTGAACACACTACGCCATCTAATCCTGCATCCTTTGCTAGAGTTGCTAAAGCTGTAACCTGCTCTGCTGGAGATTTAGTAATACCTAGACCTAATAAATCTTCTTCACCCATACTTGTTAAAACAGTAACGGCAATCAGCAATGGTGCTTTATCACCATAAACCTCGAGTGCTTGTTTTGCTTTTATCATCATTTCACTACCACCACTAGCATGAACATTCACCATCCATACGCCAAGCTCGGCTGCTGCAGTTACCGCTTTAGCAACTGTGTTAGGGATATCATGAAACTTTAAATCTAAGAACACATCAAAGCCTCTAAGAGTAAGCTCTTTAACAAATTCAGGACCAAAATAAGTAAACATTTCTTTGCCTACTTTTAAACGACAATCACTTGGTTGAATTTTATTAACAAAAACTAAAGCATCTTCTTTGTTATCAAAATCTAGGGCTACAACTACTTTTGCATCATTCATTTTATTTCCTTAATTCTTTAATTCTTTAATTCTTTGGGGAGTAATAGTATTCAATGGCTATGCATGGAAAATCAGGTACAAGGGCGATGGGCATAGTTAATGCTAATAAGTGAACAAAGATTCCAAAGTCGACTTGTTTGATAACATACTTGGAACCTACTCGCCTTCTAAACCACGTACTGGTTTAAGCTGTTCCCAATCATGACAAGATGGGCAAGCCCAATAATGTTTACTACTGTTAAAACCACATGTTCGGCAACTGTAACGAGATTTTAGATTCAAATATGAGCCGATTAATTCTTTGATCATATCTAAATTTTCAGTGTTATCTTCTTCAGAAGTATTTAACATTTGCATCTTGACGAAATGTTTAAACCCTTTGATCGTTGGTCTTTTTTTGAGAGACAACAAGATAAACTCTTTCGCTTTTTCCTTACCATTTCTTTCTTCAATATAACTAATGTACTTAATTAGTGCACTTGAAGACCCTGTTTCGTCATACACTTTCTTAATAAATTTGAAATATTCTTCATCAGCATCTAGCTCTTGATAGCAATGCTGCATTTTATCAATAACATCTGGAAAAAATTCTTTATCCTGATGATAAATATCTTGATAGCAACGGCATGCCTCATTAAAGTGTTTATGATTCTCATGAATTTGTGCGAGTAGCCAGTTTGCACGACAAGAATTTGCATCGTAGGTTAAGGCTGATTCAAGTAGCTCAATCACTTCAATAAAATTATCTTCTTCTAAAGCATTTGTTGCTAACTCACAATAAAAGTTAGCTAAATTATGTAATAGTTTTTTATCTTTAGTTTTAACTATGGCTTTTTTATGGCTGATGCCTTTAGACCAATCTTTCGTTGATTGGTAGATACGCATTAAATAATCAAGGGATTTTAAACCAAAATGTTTTGATTTCAGCAACTTTTCAAACATGACTTCAGCGCGATCATATAAGCCAGCACTAAAAAAGTCTTTGCCAAGTTCATATGCAGCTTGTTGTTTATCTTTTGATGGTAGGTGTTTTTGCCTAACTAAATGCTCATGTACTTTTAAAGCACGGTCAAGCTCTCCTCGACGGCGAAATAGATTAGCCATAGCAAAATGTGCTTCAACGGTATCATCTTCGACTTTAAGCGCTTCTAGCAAGTAATCAATTGCTTTATCTTGTTGGTTCGACAATAAATAGTTTAAACCTGTCGAGTATTTTATCGATAAAGCTTGCTTGGCTGAATGATCATTTTGTTTGACGCTATTGCGTCCCATGAACCAGCCGTACCCCATAGCAACAGGGAGAAGTAAGAAAAGTAGTTCTAACATAAAGATTTTACACTGACTCTTTAGAAGGTTGATTTTTAGGTTTTATGACTCGAATAAATTTCCATAATAATGAAAATAATAAACCTAATATAAAGCCTAATGTTGTAAATAGGCTTACTGCGGCAGCAACTGATAAATCAGCACGTGCAATGAGATAATTCAACGTTATCGTTTGTTCGTTTTGGCTACCGAAAACAAAAGCAATGGCTAATAATATAAAAAGAGCAATCGCAGTAATATAAACACGCACAATGAGTTACCTATGATAGAAATTAAATAAAAAAAAGGCATGCTATTATAGCATGCCTTTTTATGAATAATTTATCAATTACGCTAATGAAAGATTTACTCTTTCACGTAATTCTTTTCCGGGTTTAAAATGAGGAACGTATTTGCCCGCCAACTCAACTGATTCGCCAGTTTTA
>Ga0209292_1005438_pt1 | contig 12985 bp, 10 predicted proteins | sample GOMGulsemesocosm_2_FD_184634 | JGI IMG/M metagenome (GOLD analysis project Ga0209292, IMG submission 184634) | Methane-oxidizing microbial communities from mesocosms in the Gulf of Mexico - GOM9C Gulf of Mexico (SPAdes) (version 2) | ecosystem: Environmental > Aquatic > Marine > Cold seeps...
TCGACAAAGAAAACCATAGAAATAAGTATAGGGTGAGTATTACATTTACGCGAAGCAGGCTTGTTATTTTTGCCAGTGAATATAACTATACCCGTATCGAAAGCGCTTATTCCTGAGTGCTATGGTCTGGCTGGAGTGCTTGTTTTTCTGCGCTTCTCTAACCATTGGTTCAATAATAATGACAATACAATAAGTGAGCCACCAAAGACTAATCGGGTGATATCTGCATCACGATTCCAAATCATTAAGTTAACGATAATGCCAGCGGGTATCAGCAAGTTATTCATAATAGCCAGTGCACCAACATTAACTAAAGTAGCGCCTTTATTCCAAGCAAAAAAGCCAACACCTGAGGCGATAATACCTAAATAAACTAATACGCCCCATTGCAACTCAGTTGTTGGTAATTTATTGGCATTACCAAAGATTAAATAACAAATGGCAGCAACACAAAATGCACCGATGAAAAACCAGGCAAATATTGCTTTTTGATTGATAAATTGTTTTAGCTGCTGCGTAGCCATTAACCGTTTATAACAGACCTGCCCGGTAGCAAAACATAAATTAGCCGCCTGCACTAAGATCAAACCAACAAGAAAGTTAGCATCTATACCGTTAAAGCGAATGGCTATAGCACCTGAGGTTGCCAGTAATGCGGTTAACATAAAATTGAGGTGAAACTTTCGCTCAAAAGCATCATTTAATAAGGTGATATAAATAGGGGTCATCACCGTAAATAATAAAACTTCAGGCACAGACAAATATAAAAAGGACTGATAATAAAAAACGTACATTAAGCCTAGTTGAATAGCCCCTATGCCCATTAATTTAGCGGCGCTTTGCCAGGAAATTTCATTTAATCGTAAAAAAGGCAAAAATAGTAACATAGCCAAACCAATACGCATTAATACCGAGAACCAAGCATCAACCTGCCCTGCTAAATACACGCCAATTAAACTAAAAGAAAATGCCCACAATAGGGTAACCGAAATAAGATATGACACTAAAACCTAACCACATAATTTTTTTACCATTGTAAACAACAATCAAGTTCAAACGTAGTTATTTAACATTAACCATTAATATCATCTACCTAGATAGCATTGCAAAATAGTAAAAAAGTTGGCATGTGTGGATGAGCAAACTTGGATTTGAAATTGTTATCATTGTTAACGCTTAGCCAATATATTATTCAATGTTTTTTGACAAATATGTCCTATGCTAGTTTGGTGTTTAATGGCTACCACACTAGGGAAATCATCTGTGTAAGTCGTTTTAATCAGGGCTTCAAGTGCCACTAACTCATGATGATGATGCCATTGTTTTAGTTTAGTTAATTTGTGCTGTGCTAATGATTTATTACCTTTAAGTATCAACCATTCAATACTATGTCGCTGAATAGCTGCATTATGTGGATCAAGCTGCTCGGCTTTACTTAATGCTTGGCCGGCGAGTAATAAATTTCGTTGATTATCAAGGTGTATCACCGCTAATTGTAACCATATCCATGCTTGTGTTTTCTGCTCACTTGTTAGGGGCAATGCTTGCTGTAAGTATTGTTTTCTTAGGGTAAAATTTCCTTGAAAACCTGCAACATCGGCTTTGCCAAGCAAAGTGTATAAATCTACCGGTAAAGAGAACAGTGTATTTTTTACCTTATTAAGTAATTTTTCATTGTTTTGTGCAATGCCAGCCTGTAAATACCAAAGATGTACTTGGCTATCATAGGGCCAATAAGATAAGTAATATTGAGCTAGCTCTTCCAATAAGCTGAAGTTATGTTGGTAGCTAGCAAAATTAATGGCTAACTTAATGGCATTTTTATTGGTTCCAAGATCAAGCGCTTCAGTCAGTTGCTGACAGCTTTGAAATAAAGGCTCAGCCTTACCACTATTTTTCCCCCGTTCAAAATACTTCCAACTTAACATGACCCTTGGCTCAGTTAATTCTGGATGCTGTTTAACTATATTATGCCAATAACGTAAAGGGTCTCTCGCAGGCTTAATCTCGGCGCTAACTAGCACGCTATAACTCAATAAAAATACCCCTGTAGTGAGGGTTTTATAGTTCAACTTTATATAAGTCAACATTAACAGCCCTCTTTTGTACCTTGGTGAGGCGTAGGTAAATAGGGGAAAGTTGTTAGAAAGGTTTTGTCATTCTTGCCATTATAAGGCGGTTGATAACAGCCGGTTTCTGCCTTTGTTTTTAACTGACATACTTCTTGGTCTCCTGCGAGACAAAGAATAGCCAAGGGATCATCTATTAATGCCCTGCCGTTAGGGATACGCGCAGCTTTACTCGGGTCAAATATCATTACATCAGCAGGCATACCAATATGTGCTTGCTGCTTAGCTGGCGGATAATGATTAAACTCCCATCGCCCCGCTACTTGAGAGCGTAAGGCGCGTCCGACATGTTCCCATAAAATTGTATCATTGCCGCTATTCACTGTGGTTATTGTCGCCCATAAAAGTAAAGACTGGGATGTCGCTAAGTTCAGTTTATTTAACGGCATAGACAATACAATTGCCGCTATATTTTGCCCGTGAAAGGCAGGAAAAGTAAAAGGGTCATCACGTACAAACGCCTCTATATTCAAATCAGTTGGCTGAATATTTTTACTGCTAACCACTGCGGCTGTAAAGGTATTCTCATCCGTTGAAGTAGCCTTTTTATCAAAGGTCAGGCTAATGGTAATATCTTCTTTTATTTTAGTCGGATCATCAACTGTGCCGCCGTAAAGCTGATTGTTACTCGTATCGGTAAAATTAACCGTTGAGTCATAATCAATATAAAAATTAAAACTAACATCTGTCGGAAATTGATATGCACCATTTTCGGTGACTAATGAAGGGTGTGTGGCTAAAATCAACACCAAATTTTCACCATCAACAAAGCTTAATAACCCGGTGATTTTTAGATCATCACGTGACATATTATATAAGGGTGCATCGGCATGATCAGAGGCTATACAAGGTAGTGATAGCGATAAAAAAAGCAGTAAATAAATAATTATTAGATTACGCATAATAAGTCCTTTTAAGTCACTATCAGTGCAAGTTTCAGTACAGGTATCAGCACGATAAGTGTATTTAAAGTTTCCACAAAAAACTTAAGGAAAAAGCAGAGCATTCGTCATCTTCGAAAGGAGTAAATCGAAGACCCAGGCACTGAAGTAACATGGATTCCCGATAGTAGCACTCGGGAATGATGAACGCTCTGCAGTCGATAAACTAGGTAATAGGAACACTATCCTTTTGCTCGTCTTCACCCGTTTGTGCTAAATGGTAAGCAATAGCGTGCGGAATGTCAGTTTCACTTAACATAACCCGTATAACAAAGTTATCATCTGGGTATTGGTCTATCTCAATTAAGGCTTGCTGCAATTCTTCATTGTTGTTAACTACTACGCCTCTACCACCAACCATATCGACAATTTTTTCATACTTCCATTTATTTAACCGATTGTAATCATAGACAGTATTTTGCTGTGGCCTTGCTTGATAATTTACTTTTTTCTCTTGCTCACAGCTACTTTCCTCTGGCCTAAACGGGTTAGGGTTAACCAACATTTGTTCAATACCATAAATGCCATTATCTAAGACAAAAACAACATTATTGGTGCCGTAGTAATTATGGCTAGAAACAGCCTGACAGGTTTCTTGAAAGGCACCATCACCCACAAATACTAAGGGCCGTTTACTTACATCGGCTAACTTAACCCCTAATGATGCAGGTACAGAGTAACCAATAGATAACCATGCAGCCGCACTTATAAAACCATCAGCACGATTTATTGTTAAATTTTGCGCCCCTAATAAGGGGAAACCCGCGTCAACAACAACCGTGTGCTCTTCTCTAAGGTAATCATTCATGCAACTAAAGAAGCTATCGTAACTTAAGGTATTGCTGCTTAGGTTTGCTTTTGCCATGAGCTGAGGTAAAGGCGCTTGGTATGAGTTAAATCTTTTGTCTGCTAATTTTACCGAAAGTTTAGCAATAAAATCTTTTAACAAGACATTGGGGTAATATTGGTTTCCTACATGTTGCCCTTCGCTATTTCGGTGATCACCAACTTTTACCCCTTCATTGTTAGCCATTACCATATTCGCTGACCAAGATGAGGTTCCGCCTAAATTTTTACTGGTGTTCCAAACACCTAATGCAATACGACAGCCGGCATTATCAAAGAGCTCATGAATAGGCTCAGGTGTTGCATTGCCATTATATACTCCTCTAAACATTTCGTGACTTTCAGGCAAAACCGATTTAGCTAAAATACTGGTAACAAAAGGACTTTGCGTTAGTTCAATTAATGATTGAAACTGGCTTTGCAATTGCTGTCTTTGTAATTCTATACCGGCCCAAAATATTGGTGTACCACGGTCATTAATCATGTCGATTGTGGCAGCCACTGCGGCGTCAGTTTCTTTGTCATCACCTTGGTGAGTTTGTTCATCAATAGGTCCACAAGGGGCGACACATTCTTTTCGCCAAACATCTTCATAAATTTCAAGATAGCCCGGTCTACCTTCTGAAACAATTGCCGTTAAAACGGCATCTATTTTTGCTGGTGCTTGTGACGCATTTTTAATTTGTTCGGCTGCCACAGTGACCGAACGATAAGCATCAATATTACTTCGCTCATCCCCTGACATATGTGAATAAAGTACCCCTTCAACCCGTTGTCGCTTTTGCTCGGCATACGTTGGCGCGCCATTTAATACCAATACTTTATTATGTTCAACAAAAGCGCCCGCTACAGGGTTAAGTAAACTAAAGGCACCTACGCCATAGGTAACACAAACAGGAGCAATGTTATGGCTTACTCGCGCGTAACCATCAGCGCAGTGTCCTGCGTTTATTTCATTGGTATTACCTGAAACTTTAATGGTTGATTCAGGATCTTCCTCGATTGTATTGAGTAGTGCGGCACTATAATTACCTGCAACACCAAAAATATGTTCACAGCCTAGCTCTTGAAGACGAATTTTTAAGTACTGAGCTACTGTAACAAGTTCTGTATTCATAATATTTCCTTATCTTTACTGATATTCACGTAAAGTTATTTATTTTTACCCAAACATTCTTGTTTGAAAAACTAAGTTATGGACAGGTAAAACTGTATAAAAAGAGTAATGTCTCGCGCTAGAAAAGTACCAATGTGCTCATAGTTAACTATGAGCACATTGGTATAGCCTTAAGTCAAACTAGGTAGGGGATTTTCATTAACCAATAATGCTGCATTAACAGCCGACTCAATAGCTCCCTCTATCCAAGCATGTTTTAACGATGCATGCTCACCGGCAAAGTGTGCCTTGCCTTCCCACTCACTACTGATAATAGACTTGTGGAACAAGTCTAATTGCCCTGGGTAGAAAATAGCGGCTTCACCAAAAGCATAAGGGTTTTGCATCCAACTGACACTTGCGGCACCAACAATATTATCTTGATTCTTTTCATATTTTTGGGCATTAAAAACACAGAGATCTTTAATTTTATCTTGCGCGAGTTTACGCTCTTCATAAGTAGCATCTTTGCTATGAACAGCATGCGTAATAGCAACATTATCTAATGCATAACAGAAACGTTCATAATGAGACATAGGATCCCATTTACGGGCATCATCAGCCCAAGCATAACTAACCAGCATTACACCGCCCGCATCCGAGCCCATTCTTTCACTTGGGTAGTACATGTATCGGTTAGGTAAATCGGTATTCGAGCCACCACCATAAATATTATTATCCGTTTCCCAAAAGCGCTCTCTAAATTCCAACAGTACTTTGGTGGCGGCATCGTAGTGTAATTCACGAATAGCCTGACGTTTACGCTGGCTAAATTCAGGCCAAACATGCACGGTACGGAAACTTGCAAAAGGAACGGTTACCACCACTTCATCCCAACTATCCTGGGATAATAAATCAGTGTTTACCTGGTCCTGCTCTGATTGAGCACTGATGAACTTAGATATTTTTGTATTAATGCGGACTTGACCGGTTTTGTCATCTTTATAAAGATCAACCAAGGTTTGGTTTCTATAAGTAACAGCATCTAAGCCTTGTTGTTCAAAGTATGCTGTTGAAAATAAATCAGTACCGCCTTTAATGAGCCAGAAAGGCGTGCTCGATGTAATTATCGCTAACTCAATAAAACTTTGAATAAAAGAGTAAGACATACGCGAAGCTAGGTTTTCAATCACCCCAATCATTTCAATGGCATTCTCAGAGAAGTGTTCGTCGCTCTCAACAAACTCCAATAAAAAACGGCGCATTGAGTACTCACCATAATCTTTAATTATTTTTGGCCAAGCTGTTTTAGGGTCTTCCTCGACCATGCTTCTTAAACCACCAATAGCCCTTTCAAGCAAAATACTTGATTGCACATTTTCACTTTCTTCTAAATCATAATTCAGCAGTGCATTCACATCTGCTCCTTTGGCATCATAAACACTGCGATCCACATGTTTATAATTAACATGCAGAAAGTTATTACCTGTTGATGCTGGTAGAATTATTTCGCCTTTAGGTACAACGTCATAAGGTTCATCGTTGCTATGGTCTGTGCCATCACTGCGAATAGGATTATCAATTTGAGCAGAGGTAGCATCAGCCTTTGATATACTACGGTTTAGAAACGCTTGCTTCTCAACACCCGTTTCATCAATTAAGTATTGTACTAGTTTATGCATATCAGGAATGCGCATAGCACCTGCTTCACCTGATAAATTAGCATCTTCAAAATAGGTTTTTTCAGCGGTATTACGAAAAGTTTTAATACGGCCACCAACACGGGTATTTGCCTCCACTATAGTCACCGTGTGACCCGATTTACGTAATAAAGATGCAGTAACCATACCCGCAATACCACAGCCTACGACTAATATATTTTTTCTCTTCGCGCCACTTTCAGGTAAGCCATTTTCCAAATACGTCAAATAAGCCTGACTAACCTCATCTTGTTCGAAAGGAAGTAAACCGTGTAAATCACTATCTAATCGTTCCATTGTACTCATTATTTTCAATCCTTTTTAAATTATGCCCTTAAGGCACTGATACGAGGTAAACACGAGTAAGTGGTTTACCACTTGCTCGACTTGAGTATAGATAAGAATCAAATTAATAATCTTACAGAGCATTACAAACGGGATTATTGCCACTATGCGGCCAGTAAACCAGTCGATTTTCCTCAACAATATCATTGAGATTGGTTAAAACGGCATGTCTACGTAAGAGAGGTGAAGGTCGATATAAATCTAGTATGCAGATGGGAATAAAGCATTGGCCAAGCTCTAGTTACTATAACGCTAGCACTTTTCCTTCACTTGAAAAGTGTATTCAAGCGGCTCCTCCTCTTAAAGCACTAAGCAAAATACTCACTCTTGATCTGCGTTTAGATTGGCAAGCAGTAATAACAAAATATTAGTTTGTTATTACTTATCCCTAGATGACGGTAGTGCTGGAAAATCTCGTGATATAGAAGAGCGTTATTTAGCGGTTCAACAACTCAGCATTCGTTGGGTATTTTTCAAGCAAGTCTACAAGTGCCTTCGCACCTTCTACAGGCTTAAGGCCGGTAAGCGCTCTTCGTAAAACTCTTACCTTTTCGATATCCTTGGAATTAAGAAGAAGCTCCTCACGACGTGTGCTACTTTTGGCAACATCCAATGCGGGAAAAACCCGCATATTGGCAGCCTCACGTGATAAAACAACTTCCATATTACCCGTGCCCTTGAATTCCTCAAATATCACTTGATCCATTCGGCTTCCAGTATCAACAAGTACGGTAGCTAAGATGGTAATCGAACCACCATTCTCAATATTTCTAGCGGTGCCAAAGAGTTTCCGTGGTATTTCCATCGCTCTAGCGTCAATTCCGCCCGACATGGTACGACCGCTGCTCTTTTGATTGGCATTATATACGCGTGTGAGCCTTGTAAGAGAATCAATGACAATCATTACATTGTGACCCTCACCAGCTTCCTTAAGAGCAACATTAATAAGGTCATTGGCTACTCGTACGTGATGATCATAGTTTTCATCCGTAGATGAGGCATATACTTGTGCTGGCACGCTGCGCTTAAAATCAGTCACCTCTTCAGGACGCTCATCAATGAGTAACGCATAAAGTTTTATCTCAGGATAAGCTTCACCCACAGCTTGGCAAATATGCTTTAAAATGGTGGTTTTCCCAGAGCCCGGTGATGCAACAATTAACCCCCTTTGCCCCATTCCTATTGGGGTGAATAAATCAATAGCGCGCGCGGAATGTTGTTTAGATCCTAATTCTAGCTGAATACACTGTTCAGGATTGATGGCGACACCATTTAAAAAACGCCTTTGTGGATCTTCATGAACTACAGCCTTAACCACTTCTTCTACGGGTTTGGCAACTACCTTTCTTTTCACGTTCAATGTTAATATTTTTCTTGTCATAATCTGGGTTTATAGCTCTATAAAATGAAGTGTTTTTTAACTTTTATCCTAGTCTAACGTAACTAACAACGTTATGTTGACCCTGTAAGGTTATATTTTATAAAAGATAAATATTAACGTAATGAAAAGTATTAAAAGTAAATTTACGTTTAAGTCCGTTATGAAATACCCGGGTCTTGTTCAACCTTCAGCTTTATTATTCACAAACCTAACCTTTTCCACTGGGTTAACGAGATATTATCAGGTAATTTCATAGAAAAATATTGCTGTAGTACTTGCCGATAATGTTTACTGCTAGTTATTAATTTTTCACTACGGGTACCATTACTCGTTTCAATAAACTTACCGTTAGATAGCGTTAAACGACCTGATTCAGTTGCAACAGAGCATACTGATTTTTTAGTGAAAGTAGAATCTGATGAAGTTTGTTGAAATTCACACATCTGGGTGAAATTCTCTATTCTTTGAGCTGTTAACGAAAACAGATATTGGCGCATCCATTCTCCATCACTTTTTTTACGAAATAAAACATACTTTTCATCTTGTTGAGTCACTTTATATAAGTAACCTAATTGCTCTACCGGCTCATTATCGAGCATTAAAGGGCTAATAAAAGAATCACCAAAGCCAACATCACAAACCCAGAGAACGCCTTCACACTCAACAGACAAAAGGAGATGGTCAAACTCTCTACCTAGTGTGTCTCCATCAAATACTTTTGCCGATAGTAAATTCACCTTAAACCCGCAAGAACTGAGTAAAGCGGCAAATAAATAATTAAGTTCATAACAAAATCCTCCGCGATTTTTCATCACAATTTTTTCAAACAATAGCGGTAAGGATAAGCGAATTTTATTGCCAAGATGAATATCAATATTTTCAAAAGGTACAGCCATCATGTGGGCTTTATGTAAAGCAACAAGCGTTGACTTTTTATCATTCAACTCCAGTTGAATATTTATCCGCTTAAGATATTGTGCGACTTGATGATGATTAAACATGAAGTTCTCCAATAAATTGCTCAATTGTCTTTTGGTAATGCAAAATTTCTATCTCATCGTCAACACAACAGTAAAGCATACTTTGATAAGTCATACCCAAGTAAACATAAGACAACTTAAAGGCTTCTTCAAAACACGGTGCTGGAACTGGATCACACCCTGTCGCAATCAACGCGGTAAGTTTCCCTCTAAGTTGCCGCCCTAACTCTTTATTTACCTTGAGAAGATCCGAGAACCTATCAAGAAAGGTTTTCATCACCCCACTCGCCGAATACCAATAAACGGGGGTAGCAAAGATAATACGGTCATAACTTATTAATTTTTTCATTAACACGATGAAGTCATCGTTGTGATGATTGAATTCATAATCAAAAGGGGAAATATTATAATCACTTAAATTAAAAAGTGTTGCCGGCATTTTAGCTGCGACTTCACGACTCAATTGTACGGTATTCCCTTTATGTCTAGCACTGCCAACCACAATAGCCGTTTTCATTTTTGCTTCCTTATTTTAAATGTAAATTGTTTATCATCAATACAAAACTAGTTTCGATTAATTAGCCAGACACCCATGATTAAGCTAAGGCAACCAACCATTGTGTTTAATGTTAAGGGCTTTTCTTGGAGGTTAAACCAACCATAATGTCCCGCAAGTAGTGCAAAAATAATTTGCCCTGACATTGCACAAGAAATCATGGCTCCAGCGCCCATTTTAGGTATAAGCCAATAAAATAAACCAACCCCGACAGCACTTAAGAATCCTCCCGAAAACCATAAATAAAAAGGCACTGATTTAACCATTGCCATGCTTGGATATTGCTTGAGAAATAGTCCAACTATACAAAGGGTAAATGTTAGACTCGATGAAAAAGCGATACCTGTCGCTAAAACAGGGCTTTTAAGAAGCTGTGCAAGTTGGGTATTTAAACTGGTTTGTGCGGTTATCAGCACTCCGGCAATAAATGCCAGTAGAGGTAAATAAATCATCTGCCCATGATAGCTACAACTTAAAGACAGTGCCTTTACCTATGTTGATTTTACTTGGTATTTATTTTTTTACGGATACGGCTAAGTTGTGTCGGGGTGATCCCTAAGTGCGAGGCAAGATGAAAAAGGGGGATACGATTATCTAAGCTAGGATTATCAGTTAAAAAATGTTGATAACGTTGAGTCGCCGATTCCTGTATTAGCGATACTTCTCTTTTCTCTTGTTTAATTAACCAATTTTGTTCTAAATATTGAATATGATAGCGTTGCAAATCAAGAGACTCATTCAGCAGTTTCCGATACCCTTCATGATTGATGAGGATGAGTTGTGAATCTTCCATGGCTTGTATTGTAAACATTGAAGATTGAGATAATAACAAAGCAACCATAGCTCCAGGGAAAGACCCTTCACTAAAAAAGCGTTTATTATATTCATTACCCGCCTCATCACAGATAAAGGCTCTGAAAAGTCCCGTATAGACATAACAAAAAGTCTCAGGTATTTCTCCTGATTTATATATCGTAACGTTGTTAGCAACAGCAATAAATTTACAGAGCTTTCGTAAAGCATGCCAAGTTTCAGAAGATAGTGGCGAATAGCAGTCTATTGATGCTTTAAGTGAAATAAACGCAATGTCTTCTTGTATGGAATCTGACAATGTACTTTTTCCTTACTTTTAGTTGTCCACTCTCGTTAGAGAACTATTTTACACTGCTAAATAAGCAATTTACGATGAAAAAAATCGATTTCCAATTTTGACTCAGAGGAAGTTCAATCTACACTCATTCCCCCCCCTAAAATAGCCCTTTTTATTCATCAAAAGTATGGCCTAAAACTTACTCATTGTTGAGTAATTATTAATAAACTTCAATAAAAGCATAAGGTAAATATCAAGAAAGTAACTACCGAGTTCTCAACTTTATCTGAAATAATTAACAACCAAATGAAACACTATTTACTGCATTTATAGTTAGCCCTAAGATTACAGCATGAATTCTTGTTCATTTTATTTAAGTGCCATAAACCAATCATACATTGGTCTGTTTCTTGTCTTTTGCGCTAAATATAAACCTAACTCTTTTAGTTGCTGCTTATCACCGTAGTTAGCTATCTGTTTTTGTAATTTATTGACTGCTTTTACCGTGTCGCCTTGGCTATCAAGAGATAAAATAAAGGCATATAAGTACTGCGATGAGTGTGGCTCAACTAAGCTCGCTTGCTCAAAAAAATCAAGCGCTTTGCCGTGTTGTTTTACTCTGACTAAATGCAAACCATAGGCGTACTTTAATGCCCCTGAGTTAGGTAAATTTTTCATGCCCTTGGCTAACACACTCGCAACTTCAGAGTTACGCCCTTGGGTGCGATATAAATCAGCTAAATTGATATAACCGGTATCAAAATAGGGCTCTACAATAATTGCGCCTAAAAAGGCTTGTTCGGCTTTTGTTACTTGGTTTTGCTCTAAGGCCAGTAAACCCTGATTTGCTCTACCCTCTCCACGCCAACTGGTTAACTCATTGCTACTCAACAGTTCATTAAAGGCAATATTAAACGCTTGTTGGTGCTTAGCGGCCACATTACTTGTGACTAAACTTCTCGCGGCAGCCACTCTTATGGCTTTGTATTTATCGCTTAATAACGGACTAAGGTGCTGTACTCTCTCTGCTGGGGTTAATAACAAGGCCACATTAGCGGCGCTTAACCTCAGTAAATCCTCTTTATGGGTTAAATAGGGTTTCAAAATCTCAACGGTAATCATTTGTGTAGTAAAACTAAGCATTTGCAAAGCACTCGCACGGCTAATAACATCAAGCTCACTATCAGCAAAAATACTTAAGTGATCTTCAAGATTAATCGCTTGACCGCTATTTAACGCCATTAAAAAGTGTTTACTTTTTGCTAATGATTTTGGCTTACCATGCCATTTTTCTAAATTGTCACTAGCCCATTGATTAGACTTATCATCATGACATTTAATGCAAGCATTGGGGGTAGCAAATTTGTTTGATAAATCAGGTCTTGGGATCTTAAAGCTATGATCTCGTCTATCATCAACACCCATATACCGTGTCGTTGGCATATGACAACTGACACACTGTGCACCAGTCGATGATTCCTGATGTTGGTGGTGTGACTTTACGTTATAGACTTCACCGCCATGACACTGTAGACATAAACCATTACCTTCAATTTTGAGTTTCATGGTGTGTTTATCATGACAATCTAAACAATTAACGCCTTTAGCAAACATTTTACTTTGTAAAAAAGAGCCATAAACATACACTTCTTCTTTAATTTGTCCATCAGCATGGTAGCTAGGCGCGGTTGGCAATTGCGGCATAAACTGATCTAAAAACGGCTTATTTGGTTTGATACCATCGGTTAACGGTGCGCGCAACGCATGACAGGCAAAGCAATTATCCATAAAGCTGTTATCACGCTTTTCTCCTTGCCAATGAGCCGTTTTATCCGCAATTTCTCTGACCCAATTACCTAAGGGTTGAGTAACAGCATTGCGCACTGTTGGTTTTGAGTTCTCTTGATGCTTGCTTTGTTCT
>Ga0209292_1005442_pt1 | contig 12980 bp, 8 predicted proteins | sample GOMGulsemesocosm_2_FD_184634 | JGI IMG/M metagenome (GOLD analysis project Ga0209292, IMG submission 184634) | Methane-oxidizing microbial communities from mesocosms in the Gulf of Mexico - GOM9C Gulf of Mexico (SPAdes) (version 2) | ecosystem: Environmental > Aquatic > Marine > Cold seeps...
TAGGATGATTATAAATACCCAATACTTGATAAGTTTGTTCTGTAAAGGATGAAATACTTGTGAGCAACTGTTCATCAGTTACTCCTTTGTTAAATACAAGTTGATTTAACTTATTTGTAATTTCATTTTCAATAGTAGGAGGAAATAACAAGCTTACATGTTCACGTCGTTGATAGGACGGCATTTCAAGTTCAACTCCTCCAAAGATCAACATGTCAGGATGTTTTATTCTTGCTGTAGCAATTTGCTCTAACTTACCATTAGTCATAGCTCGCTTTGAGTCGCTATGATCTGTTATTGCAATTGCGTTGCATCCATTTAGAGAAGATAACGCTACTAAAGCTTCAACAGATAACTTGCCGTCTGAGAATTTTGAGTGCGTATGATGATCCATAAGGATATTAGCTTCCTTATGAGACCAGTTTACGGTAGTAATTGACTTACTATTATTTTCGCCCAAAAAGTAAAGTAGAAAAATAACTATCGCAATACCGACGCTGACATACAGAAATTTTCGAAGATGTGGTAATTGAAATATGGTATTCCTTTGAGGAGAACTTGTTGGTTTATGATTATCATCATCAATATCCAGTCCCTTAAAATGCACAGCCTTCATGCCAAGATATATACCAAAGGTAATAACTGCTATTGATGTCGTTTGAACAATTGCCCACCTCGATAACAAGGCTTGCTCACTGATCAAGGTACCTCTGTTGGGTCCCAAAAAGAAATCTACGCCAGAATATGTGTACCCATATTTTGTAAATTCACTGACAAGACCTGCATTTAGTAAATACCACCCTATAGGGATAGAGAGTCCAACAAATATTACTAACATAAGACTTTGTATTATCTTTTTTCTATATAAGCTCGATGCCAACCAGACACCATTAACAATAATAAGAAAGAATAAAACATACAAATACCCTCCTCCACCAAAACCATATGCACCATCTCTTTCAATTAATTCATTAAGATTATCAGTAGAAGAGAAGTCAAATGATATTAGTTTACAAAGAAAAAAATATGGAAAAAAAGCTAGCACTATTTTCATGAGAAATTTGAATTTATTGCTAACCTTGGTATTTGCCAAAAATAGGAGACTTATAACACTAAAATAAGTAATAGGGCCCGTTAATGCTGCAAAACGAATGAAAGGTTCGAAAACACGGCTAACTATTCTTGCGTTTTCTACACCAACAAATAAAATAAAGCTGGCGCCAAATTCCCCTAAAATTTTATCCCCAGTTAGCTGCCAAACTATATTGGATGAACCGTTTATATCCGCAATGCTCTCATTAGTAACGCTTAACTTTAAAAGGAACAAAGTAATGATGCTCACTAAAGCACAATATAGTGGCGCTTTAAATAATGAAATATCTGCTTCTAAAACTTTCCGACTCACCCAGACTAAACCCGTTACAAAAAACAACGCCGACAAAGATAAAAAGAAATGGTCTAAAAAGCTTCCTCCATTAATAAAGAGCTCTCTTAAATTATAAGGCAAATTGGGAAAGGCGAAAATTATAGATTGAGCCACTGTCATCAATAATAAGCTGACTAATATAGTAGAATATTGCTTGAAAGGTATAAATTTCAACGAAAATTCTGGCAGTATAATTTGCTGATATGATATTTTTTGTCCTAAGGTAGGAACAACTAATAACTTATGATGTTCGGCACTTTTAAGGATGACACCTGCAAGTATCACTAAAATAGTGTCGGTTATATCTGGAGTTGTTGCAACAAAGAATACTTGAAGATATTCGACTAAAAATACAGTTAGCACCAGCCAAAAAATTGATTTTTTTAGATTTTTTTGCAATTCTATCGATAGCCACAATATGGTGATATAGACTAAAATCTTTTCAATTAATGCACTCACATTTATCAACATGCTCCCATTCAAAGAACCTGCAAACGGCAACCAGCTAAATTCTTTATATTGAGCCGTTAATTCAAAAGGAGAAAACGCTGAAATAATATAAGTACCTAATAATACCAACAATAGATTTCTCGTAGATAACACCCCATCAAACCATTTCCAAATAATTAACGCGATAGTGGCTGAAATAATATTATTTACATCAACTGTACTATCAACAATAAGTAGCTGAAGTACTAATATCGAAAAACAAAGAATAACTAAATGTTTTACATTTACTACTATTCCCATTCGTTTTATTAAAAAAAATGGAATAAGCCAAAATATAATTTTCTCTATTGATTTGAACCAATCAAAACTTGAATAAATGAAAAGTCCTTTTATGTTGTTTTTTATAAATCCCCAATCAAAAGTAGGTACAAACGGCCTTAAATGGAAGAGCAAAAAGAACAATAATAAAAACAACATAAACCACTTGTCAGCGCTAACTAGTTGATTAAGATTTTTACTATTTTTAAATAATAATAAAAACAATAAGGCACCTATAGTTCCTCCCAATACATTCAAAATTGCGTCACTGCCGCTAGGTATTCTTTCGGGAGTCCACAGTTGAAAAACTTGAATTAAAAATGCAAACAGGAAAGTTGAAACACATAGAAATAAAGCTGTTGTTATTGTTTGTTCTTTTTGTTTCCATAAATACCCCATTAAATAACCGTAGGGCAGGAACAGTAGAATATTTGCAAGCATGTCACTTAACGAGCTTTGAAACACATTAAAGTTCAGTAATTTAGTTATTAACTCACTTGATGGAAGTTTAAAATCAAACTCAAAAGGATATAGGGAGCCATAAGCTATTAAAAACATAACAAATAATAAAATTCTAATCATTATCTCTATATCATTTTATTTACAAAGAAAAAATTAATACTATCATAGCGATACATTTTCTCTCTATAATTCGACCGTAATAACAAAATATTAAAGAAAATCAAAATATATTAACTAAATAAATCAATAAAAAATGAAAAGATAATAATTTGAACATTTTATTTATAGCCCAAAGAGTCCCTTACCCACCTAACAAAGGTGAAAAAATCCGTACCTTTAATCAATTAAAATATCTTGCGGATAAAAATCATCAAATAAGTATTTGTGCTCCATTAGAGCAAGAACAGGATTTAGCTTACTTCCATACTCTATCTGAAAAGTATTGTGAGCATGTTTCCTATCAAAGTTTATCAAACAAAGTTGTTCGATTACTTAAAGGTTTATTAACAGGTAAAGCACTAAGTGTAGCCAATTTTTATTCAAAAAAATTACAATTAAAATTTGATGCTCTATTAAAAGAAAAAGATTTTGACGCTATTATTTGCACTAGCTCTGCTATGGCTGAGTATATTTACAAAAGTAAGTCAATAAAAGAGCTCACGAGTAAACCTAAACTGTTAATGGATTTTATGGATTTGGACTCGGATAAATGGCGACAGTACGCCGACACATCAAATTGGCCAATGAAGTGGATTTATCAACGAGAAGCAAAAATATTAGCGGAATACGAAAATAAAATAACGCATGCTTTTGATAGCAGTTTTTTCATTGCTGATGCAGAAGTTGAACTATTTAAGTCTCAAACCAAAAGCTCAGGTAAAGTACTTACTTTGGGTAACGGAATGGATACCAATTCTTTTGTTCCTGCACAAAGTTCGCCGAACAATGAAGCCCCCGTGTTGTTATTTACAGGGGTGATGGATTACAAACCTAATATTGATGCTGTTATCTGGTTTGTGGAAAATGCATGGCAAGAAATACTTAAAGAGTACCCAAAGGCACGATTTACTATTGCGGGTATGAACCCTAGTATAAATGTGAAGAATCTAGAAAGAATAACAGGGATTGAAGTTACTGGCTTTGTCGATGATATTTTACCTTATTATCATCAGTCTGATTACTTTGTTGCTCCATTTAGGTTGGCTCGAGGTGTGCAAAACAAAGTGTTACAGGGCTTTGCTTGTGGCTTACCTGTAATATCAACTTCGATGGGCGCTGAAGGTATTGATTGCATTGAAGATCGAGATATTTTAATTGCTAGTACCGCAGATGAATTTTTGTCCTGTATAAAACGCCTTGAAGATAACAGTCAACTCCGAGAGTCGATAAAAGAAAATGCATTAAAATTGATACATGAGAAGTATTCTTGGGAAGGGAAACTACACGTATTGGACGAAGTACTAAATGGAAACTTATAAGATGTTGTAAGAAGCCGAGGTAAACTTCGACTTATGTTCTAAAAAACAGGTAGTTTGATAAAAATATCAAACTACCTCAATATGATTATTCCACTCGACCATATTTGTCTTCAAAGCGGACAATATCATCTTCACCTAGATACGAGCCTGATTGTACTTCAATAAGCTCCAAATCAACTTTCCCTGGGTTTTCAAGTGCGTGGATAACACCAATTGGTATATAAGTAGACTGATTCTCTGTTAGTAATATTTCTTTATCTCCGTTAGTGACCTTGGCAGTACCTGAAACCACAATCCAATGCTCTGCTCTGTGATGATGCATTTGCACAGAGAGCTTAGCACCTGGCTTAACCGTTATACGTTTAACTTGAAAACGCTCACCATTATCAATTGAGTCATAATTCCCCCATGGGCGATATACCACGCGGTGCTGTGTCGCTTCGTCTCGATTGCTATCTTTAAGAGTGTTAACAACGGCTTTGATATCTTGAACTTGATCCTTATTAGCAATCAATATTGCGTCTTTCGTATCAACGATAACCAAATTATTAACGCCTATTGTAGAAATTAATCTATTCTCACTATGTAAATAACAATCTTTTGAATTAACAGTAATAACGTCACCTTTAATGACATTGTTATTTTCATCTTTGTCAGAAACATCCCACAATGCTGAATATGAACCGACATCATTCCAGCCGGCATCTAAAGGAACAACAACAGCTGAGTCTGTTTTTTCCATGACTGCATAATCAATCGACTCATCTTCACAGGCTAAAAAGGCCGGTTTTCCGGGACGAACAAAATCTAAGTCGAGGGTGGTAGTTAACATTGCTTCACGACATTGAGCATAAATTTGAGGTCGATATTTTTTGAGTTCTTCAATATATCGAGACGCTTTGAACATAAACATACCGCTATTCCAAAGATAGACACCAGCCGCAAGAAATTCTTCGGCTAAATGAGCATTTGGCTTTTCTATAAACTTATCAACTTTATAAGCATTATCAGTAACTTCAATACCTTGTTTTATATAGCCATAACCTGTTTCAGCATGGGTAGGCACTATACCAAAAGTCACCAGTTTATCTTGCTCTGCCAATTGGTTTGCTTGCTCAACTGCACTATGAAATAAATCTACATCTTGAATAATATGATCGGAAGCAAGTACTAACAAAACTGCATCTTTATTATTTTCCAATGCATTAATGGCCGCTAAAGCGAGCGCAGGTGCCGTGTTCCTTCCTTCTGGCTCTAGAATAATGGTAGGGCTATTAAGATAATGTCTTGCTTGTTCTGCAACAAGGAACCGATGCTCTTCGTTACAAATCAATATGGATTTGTCGCATCCTTCGGGTAAACGCAGTAAAGTATCTTGCAGTAAGCTAGTTTCGTTAACTAACGGCAGAAACTGTTTAGGATACATAGTTCTTGATAATGGCCACATACGTGTGCCGCTACCACCGCACATAATTGTTGGTACAATATTATTCATTTTGTCTGTATCTTCCATGGGTTACTCATTGTTCATATGATAATAATCTAACTGCCCATCGGTTAGAAGTAGAAATACTACATTCTTTTTCATTCAGCTAAACAATGCAGCATACTGATTTCTTAGGTATAGTTATGCGCAGAACTTAAAGTACTCATTTTGGACAACTTATATGCAAGCTCTTACCTGTTTTAAAGCCTATGATATTCGAGGAAAACTTGGCGACGAACTCAATACTGATATAGCCTACCGTATAGGTAGAGCGTTTTCCGAACATACGCAGGCTAAAAAAGTTGTTGTCGGTGGAGACATAAGATTAACCAGTGAAGAATTAAAAAATGCCGTAGCACAAGGGTTAATAGACGGTGGTACTGATGTAGTTGATATCGGTTTATGTGGCACAGAGCACATTTATTTTGCTACAAGTCATTTATACTGTGATGGTGGTATCTGTGTAACAGCAAGCCATAATCCCATTGACTATAATGGCATGAAGCTTGTTCGAGGAGAAAGCAAACCCATTAGCGGTGATACCGGCCTTTTTGATATCAAAGCACTTGCTGAAAAAAACGACTTTAATTCATCAATTAAAGTCGGTAGTATCGTTAAAGAAAGCATTGAAAAAGCATATACTGCGCATCTGCTCGAATATATTGACGTTAAAAAGTTGAAACCTCTTAAGCTCGTTGTAAACCCTGGCAACGGTGCTGCTGGACCTGCATTAAATGCTATTGAAACCACATTTAAACAGCTGAATGTCCCGGTCGAATTTATCAAAGTTAACTTTGAACCAGACGGTACATTTCCCAATGGTATTCCCAACCCATTATTACTTGAAAACAGGTCTTCCACGCAAGATGCCGTAATTAAATATGGTGCCGATATGGGCATAGCATGGGATGGTGATTTTGACCGATGTTTTTTATTTGATGAAAAAGGTGAGTTTATTGAAGGTTATTATATTGTTGGTTTATTAGCTGAGAATTTCTTGGCAACCGCTAATAATACAAAGGAAAAAATTATCCATGACCCTAGACTAACTTGGAATACTATCGACATTGTTGAAAAATCTGGTGGCGAAGCCGTACTATGTAAAACAGGACATGCATTTATAAAGGAACGTATGCGCGCAGAAAATGCAATTTATGGTGGTGAAATGAGTGCCCATCATTATTTTAGAGATTTTTCCTACTGTGATAGTGGCATGATCCCTTGGCTGCTTGTGGCCGAATTACTTAGTCTTAAAAATACCTCTTTATCTAGCATGGTAAAAGAGCGTATAAGTTTATATCCGTCTTCAGGGGAAATAAATAATAAACTCGCTGATCCCAAAATCGCCATTGAACGTGTATTAAATCAGTACCAACAACATGCTGAAAATATTGACTATACCGATGGAATAAGTGTGGAGTTTAACAATTGGCGTTTTAATTTACGTTCAAGTAATACCGAACCCGTTGTTCGTTTAAACGTTGAGTCAAAAGGCGACCAAGCGTTAATGCGACAAAAAACTCAGGAAATCCTGGCTATTTTATTGGCCTAAATATAATACCAAGTTGAATAATTAACTACTCATTTTTAGTGGTTAAAATAAATAACTACAGCGTTATAAATTTCGTAAGTAGAATAACTACTTAGTAAAACTTATGCCTTGAATTTATTCATTATTCCTCACTAAAAAGTAGGCCTCTTAATTAATCAAATTGGTATAAATAGGATATTTACATTGAAAACAACAATTAAATCACTAATATTTACGTTAATGGCAGTGCTGATTTCGCCACTTACATTGCTATATTTCATTTTGAGACTGTTGTTAAAGGCTAATGCTCTTATTACATTATTTTCTCAGGTTTTATCTTTACTGCCAGGGAAGTTTGGATGTTATTTGAGAGCTGGCTTTTATCGTTTTACCTTAGCTAGTTGTTCTCCTGATGCAACAATTTCATTTGCCACCCTGCTATCACAAAGCGACACTAATATTGGTAGTGGAGTATACATTGGTCCCCAATGTAACATAGGAATGTGTACCATTGAGGACGATTGTTTGTTAGGTAGTGGCGTTCATATTATGAGTGGTAAAGGTCAGCATAATTTTGATGATTTGGAGACTCCTATTAGAAACCAAGGAGGAACTTTTACTAAAGTAACTATTGGTGAGAATACTTGGATTGGGAACTGTGCTTTAGTAATGGCTAATATAGGAAAAAACTGCATTGTTGCTGCCGGTGCTGTTGTAATCGATGAAATTCCTGACAATGCCATTGTCGCCGGAAATCCGGCAAAGATAATAAAAATAAGAAAATAACTGTGAATAAGGGTGCCGTAATTCAATTTTTTCACCTATATTCTGTAGTATATGGCGCTATAAAGTCAAATATGAAAGAACGCTTTCTTATCAAAATTACTAACAAATCCTCCCATATCACTGGTTGAATATATTCATTGATTAAACTAATTTTTTGGTTAAACAGCGATACCGATAACATCATATTGTTGTATTGGAAACTGTTCAAAAAAGACCATTTCTCTATCAACTAACTCATTTCCCAATAATGGTACCAACCATTTAAACTTCCGGATTTTCTCAGCAGCACAAAATATGTCTTCTGGTTGCAGGTTATCTCTTTTTAACGTATCAGGGTGTAACTCAATAAATACCACCAATTTATCACAGTCTATAATTGTATCTTTACCTCCCTCAAAAACAGCTAACTCTTGCCCTTCCACATCAATTTTTATAGCTAATTGCTTTGTCAGTGAGTATTCACAATTTAAATAATCTAAAGTAACAACTTTCGTTGAGCCTTTTTTGGAAGCATCAATAAAACCTTCGTGATCACTCTTTATGTTATCTTGAAAATTGAGTTGGCAAGTACCATTAAAATTTGAAATAGCATAATTAAGAGCAATGAATTGATTTTCATTATATGCAGAGTTTTTATCCAAAAGCCGAAACGAATACGGATTTGGCTCTAACGCTATAGTCTTGCTTAACTTTGGACAATGTTTATAGGCTAAAGCTGATACAACACCAACATCTGCCCCTAAATCTACAAAATCAAAGTTATCAAGTTCATTGTTTAATACCTCAAAAAATGGAATGGTTTCGGCTAAGTAGTAATTATTTGGTCCGTAGTTTTTCCAAAAACACCATTGATCATATGGCACAATAAATTCATTACTTCCAACTTTATGTTTGATAACAAAGTTACTTAATAATAATTTTGTTGCCATATACCAGCGATATTTACCTTTCACTTCATGATTTTGAATATAACGGAGAATACGATTAACGACTGCAGGAAAGTATTTCATTATTGCGTTAACTTATTCAACTGCTGATAATATAAATTAATTAATCTCGGTCTATTTTTTAAAATTTTATTCATCGAATCTTGTGCATCGTTACCATTTCCAATAACGTCAGAAATCATCATAAGACTTCCTGTAAAATTGTTGCCGAGGATCTTTTGATAAGTTTGATACAACTTCGCTTTTGAAGCGCTGATAAATGCTTGATCATCTAGTTGATACCAATAATAAATCATCCTTTGCTGCCCATTTTGCGAAGTTACTTTTAATTGATTAACTAAAGTGCCATCGATTTCTTTAGTAGCACTTGATAAAAGAGTCCAATAATTATCGTTAAAAAATCTATGTTGTGATGCAATTAACTCCCCATTTATCTCATCAAAGTATGCTCCATAAAAATCAACATCGTCGCTTTGGTAACTTATACTGCCCTTGACTGTATATTTTGAATTTATAAGTTTGGGTTGCCAACGACCTTTATCATGCTCATGGAAATCTAGCCCATCAACAGCAATACTCACTTGCCAATGTGTAACTGGCTTGATATTACTTTCTACAATGTTGAATAGAAACTGTTGCATTGATATTGAAATACCAATGAAGAGAAGCACATTGTAATTAGTCCTATTTCCTGTAACCGGTTTCTCATGTTCATTATCGCTTTCAACTGCTATTTGACGATCTCTAAATCGTTCGCCAATCATGATTAATAGCAATAATATGATCCCATAAAAAACACCGCCATAAATTAAATGGTCAGCACCTACTGCATATTTCATATTCGTTAGGTGACCCGTTAGAATAATGCCATAGACCCTTAATGCATTTGCTAGAATCGGCACAATTATCGATATAGCAATAAAAACTAAACGTTTTTTAGTAGAGGTGAATGAAACGTAACTATATATAAAGCCAAAAGCTATTGATGTTATCAGGAAACTAATTCCTGAACAGGCTTCTGCGACTAAAAATCGACCTTCAGGAATGTCTAAATACAAACCATTGCGATAAATGGGTACATTTGTGAATTCCAATAAGGGGACGGCAATATCTGTCGTCAATTCTTGAAGGTAAGGAATAAGCTGGTCACCAACAGGAATAGAAAATAGCATTATAAATAAAGGAAAATATACTTCTCTACTACTTTTATTCCCCCACACCAACCATATCATTAGAGGTAATGCCGTAAAGGTAGCAATATGCATCAGTATTTTGATGTCACCCGTTTGTGCAAATACTTGGATAAATAGTAATAATGTAAAAGGTAAGAGCAGCCAAAGATTAGGGTTAAACTGTTGAACTGCTAACTTCGCTTTTTTTTGATAAATAAAGTAGAAGGTACAGGGTAGTATCAAAAAACAATGATTGTATATTTCAGAGGTGTACCAAACCTCTATCGCCGTTGAGATACCTCGATAGAATGCCACTGTCCATAAACACAATATTAATATTATGCTAAAAAATAAATATGACAAATTCGATTTGCTTTTTAACAACATTATTAATCCATTATTAATGGTTTACTGTCCAATTTCGCTATCACCGAGATAAACATCTTTCATCGTTGCCCAGTGAAAATCAGTCAATAATTGCTCAATTTTACTTTCCATTCGATTAAGGTTTATATAGTGCCGTATTTTAGATTTAAGTGAAGCGCCTTTCACTCTTGGTTGATTTGGATCTATTTCCCAAGGATGAAAATAAAAACTATAGGGCTGCTGCTCTTGTAGATGAAATTTTTCAATACGTTTTTTTGATAGCCAATAAGGATAAAGTCGAAAGAACCCTCCTCCGCCAATACCTGTGTTTTTTCCAGATTGGCGTAAAGTGGGGATTGGTATTTCAATAATACCTTCGGGTCGTTGATGGACAAAACGAGGCCACTCGGGTGTTCCATACAAATCATGTTCGATAGGATAAGTACTAGAACTATATAACAGCCCTAATTCAACGAGCACATCAAAAGCCCATTCATTTTGTTTACCGATAGAAAAGCTAGGTGCGCGGTACCCCAATACTTTTTGCCCTGCATATTGTTCTAAAAGATCAATGCTATTGCTGATATCTAATTTAAGTTCTTCTCGTGTTTGCGTTGAAGCTCTACGGTGATTGGAGCCATGACTGGCGACTTCATGGCCTTGGTCTGCAATATCTTTAATCAACTGTGGAAATGCTTGTGCGACCCAACCTAAAATAAAAAATGTTGCTTTGGTATCATATTGAGCAAATAAATCGAGTAATCGCCGGGTATTGTAATCAACAGTCGGTTTACAATTTGGCCAATCTATTGGCTTAATAACCTTTTCAAACGCAGAAACATGGAAATAATCTTCTACATCAACAGTCATAGCGTTAATAATTTTGGATGACATATTTGTAATTAACGCCCTTTACCAAATAATACAATTTCAACTGTTCGAATGAGAATAAGTAGATCTAATAAAAAACTACGATGTTTGATGTAATAGAGATCGTATTTAAGCTTTTCTAATGAGTCTTCTTCAGTTACGCCATAAGGATATTTAAGTTGTGCCCAACCTGTTAAACCTGGTTTTACATTATGACGTTCATTATAATAAGGCAGATTTTTAATTAATTGCTGAACAAATTCTGGGCGCTCAGGCCGTGGCCCAACAAATCCCATATCACCTCGAATGACGTTCAAAATCTGCGGTAATTCATCAATACGATATTTCCGAATGAATTTACCAATTTTTGTTGTTCTATCATCATTTTCACACGCCATTTGCGCGCCATCTTTTTCCGCGTCAAGTCGCATACTTCTAAATTTAATAATATTGAACGCTTGTCCATCTAAACCAACACGTTCTTGAAAATAAAAAATGGGAGCACTTAATCCCTCATCTAATTTGATAAGTAGTGCAGTAAACAACATTATCGGCCAAGCTAATAAGAAAAGTACTAATCCCATACTTGCATTAAATATCCAATCGAGCGTGTTTCTCAAGTGATTGGCTGATGCAAAGCCATTAGAATAAATAACCCAACTTGGATATATTAAATTTACAGCAATTTGTCCTGTTTCTCTTTCGATGAAATCTAAAATTTCGATGATTTCAACACCACGAATTTTACATGCGAACAATTCATCTACAGGCAAGTTGCCACGACGCTCATCATTTGCCACTACAATTTCATCGATATCATGTTCTAAAGCATAATTCACCAAAGAACCTTCAATATTCAATCTATTTTCGTTAATTATACCCTGCTCGGTATCGCCCTCCATAACAACAAAACCATGAACATTAAAACCTTGGCGGTCAACATCTCGACGCATTCTTTTTTCTATTATTGAAGCACGCTCACCTGAACCTAAAACCAATACATTACGTTTATTAAAGCCAAAAAAATCCACTTGTAGCGTGAAATATCGAAAGCTACTACCAACAATTACGCCGACTATAGCCGTAATAGCCAATAATTCCACCGGTAATGACAAAGCACCATAAAATGGATTTATAAGCGTAACAATAAAAAACGCAACAGCAAAAGAGACTAATAAACGACGAATAACTCCTCGAAAACTCTCTCTCAATTTAGAATTATATAAGCCTAATGCAAGCGATGATAGTTGTACCGTTAGCGCAAATACGATGCCATTAACCACAAGAAGGTTATTAGGAATGTCTTTATGCTCAACAATAAGAAGCAGGCTATTTAGATAAACGGTTAGCACCAACGAACTTGCAAATAAGAAAAGTTCTATCAGCACAAGTGATTTGCTACCAGAGGAAAGATCTCGGAATTTTGGGCTAGACATGAAGTTTAGTCATCCTTTGCTTATATAATGGTATATAAATGATTATATTTTCCTTTAGTAAAAAATAATCATATTCATGTAAAGACACGTGTTTTATATAGTAACAGCTGTTTAGGCTTTTTAATATAACGATTTATGGTCACAAAACGACTTATATTTATATTTAAAAATGTGCATCCCTTGTAAAAATCAAATACAATCTGTTAGTTTATTACATAACTATCAATACATAAGTTGTTAAAATAAGGTTAT
>Ga0209292_1005443_pt1 | contig 12979 bp, 10 predicted proteins | sample GOMGulsemesocosm_2_FD_184634 | JGI IMG/M metagenome (GOLD analysis project Ga0209292, IMG submission 184634) | Methane-oxidizing microbial communities from mesocosms in the Gulf of Mexico - GOM9C Gulf of Mexico (SPAdes) (version 2) | ecosystem: Environmental > Aquatic > Marine > Cold seeps...
CATAGTTAACGACGGGTAAGAAGTATTTTGATATAACCGTCGGCTAAGAAATATATTAATAGGCTGACTAAACAAGTATTTTTCTATTCGTTTTTTAGTTTTCACTCTATTAACAATGCATATATTTTCTCTGTTATTCATTAGCAGCAAAGAACGTTTGGTAGTCATGTATTCAAATTGGATATTAGCTGATTGGCTATTTAATGCGTGTAAATTAGTGGCTACGCTGAGGTTATTTGTCATACTTTTGCTTTTTAGCGCAATGAGGTCTGCTTGGTTATCCGTATGAATATATATAGTGTTAGCATGACTTGGTATTACAAAGACAAGACACAAACAAATTAAACCAGATAAAAGTAGCAAATTTATCATAGATATAAACTTTTATTCATATTCGTAAGAAATAGTATAGCAAAGTAAAATTTAATCGACTTAGTAGAAATGCGTATATCTGAAGCTAAACTTAGCCCTTGTTGGCAATAATAAATACCCCACTTTTATTAACTTTAGCAAAAGTAGTTTTATTACTTATTTGTCATTGCGGTGATGATGTTACTTTTGAGTTATTCTGCAAATATTTAGAGTTTGATGCTCTGTCTGGTGTCGTGTAGCGACCTTCCTCACGGTAAATAACAGTCGCGCCTCCCTTTGAACTCCCTCGCCGAACAACTGAGGGTAACACGCAATAACAAGCTAACATAACCCAAGATACCTGCCGCAAAACGTGTAATAAATGTCACAGCTACTCTACTCTGATAACCTTAATTTACTTAGCATCACTCTAAAATAATATACTAAAAAATATTGAACAGAGTAATATAGGTTAAAATACATACAATAAAAACAATTATGAAAATTAAACTTTTTAAGTTTTATCAACTAGCTATAATAGTATTAGCTCTTGTTAACGTTAACTCTTATGCAAATATTTACGCCGATAAATATCCACCTGTAACAATCTCAAATTCGCAAGCGATTAGTTTCACCTCAAATATTAATCAAACTAATTATGAGATTCAAATATCCTTGCCTGATCATTATCACGAGTCAGATATGCGCTACCCTGTAGTTTATTTACTTGATGCTAATAATGACTTTCCATTGGTGACAAGTATCAGCCGGCGACTTCACAAAGAAGATAATTTGCAGCCGATAATTATCATCGGCATAGGTTATAAAAAGGATGCTAATATTAACCGGTTGGCAGATTACACACCCACAAAATTTGCATTAACAAGAGCAAAAATAACAGGACAAGCAGATAAATTTTTACAAGTCATTAAACACGAAATAATCCCTGTTATTGATTCCACCTACAAAACCCAAACAGATAACAGAACCATCGCAGGACACTCTGTAGGAGGATTATTTGGTGCATATCAAATAATTAAGGAAAAAAATCTATTTAGCCGCTACATTATTTCAAGTGCATCTCTTTGGTGGGATGATTTTAAAACGTTATCTTTTGAGCAAAATTCTTATCAAAAGCCCATCGAAGCATATATATCTGTAGGTAGCGAAGAAGGTGAACATATGAAAAAGTCTGCCACCAAATTAATTACTTTTATTGAGAGTAAAATAGCTAAAGCAAAAATAAAAACAGCAGTTCTTGATGGTGAAACTCACGGTTCAGCAAAATTTAGGGCCTATTCAGATAGCTTGAGATGGTTATTTAAAGAAAACCCTTAATGATGAACTGTTCTTTAACGTCTTATTGATGTCGTCGCCATCATGACAATATATTGATAAGACAAAACCTAAACGATTAAATATTTAATTTGTACCTGATCTAATTAACTACTTTTTCGACTTTATTCAACTAGCGAAAAAAGTCGTTGTAACCATCATCGTAAATGAGTATAGATGTTTCGGACAAATTCATACCCAGTTACAAATAAAGTAGTTTAAAGATACTTAATGTATGGAATGATCTTTGTATAAAAAACAATCGCAAAATAATCAATAGGAAAATTTATGAACGCATTTATAAAAATAATATCTGCTGCGTTATTTACTGCATCAATATCACTTACCGCATCAAGCCAGGCAAATGAACTTACTTTAACAACCGACAAAGGCTTTGAGTTAAAAGCAAGTTTCTACCAAAGTAATAAAACAAGTGATCGTGGCGTATTGTTATTACATCAGTGTAATTACAATAGAACCATGTATAACGACATCGGCCAACAATTGTCAGACAAGGGTATCCATGCTCTGAGTTTAGATTTCAGGGGATTCGGTGAAAGTGTCAACGATGAATTCAATGTAAATAAAATTAATGCATTACCAAGAGAAGAACAAAGAGCTGCTTGGCCAAAAATGTCGAAATACTGGCCCAGCGATGTACAGCTCGCTTATGATCATTTAAAAAATAAAATGTCAGGTAAAGGTATAATAGGTGTTGTTGGTGCAAGTTGTGGGGGTTCACAAGCAATTACATTAGCAGAAAAAAATCCGGTTAATGTTATTGGCTTTTTCTCATCAGGCCAACGCAAAGAAAACATCGATCGTTATGAGAAAATTTTAGCTGACAAACCAACACTTATCATTGCTTCAGAGGAAGATACCGGTACTTACGAGAGTGCACAAAAATTATTTACTGTATCGACAAACAAAAGTAGTAAATTTATTGCTTACAAAGGTACTGCGCATGGCTACCCATTGTTAGATAGTGATACCCAATTAGCAAATTATATGGTGAGTTGGTTAGACAGCCAATTAGTGAAATAGCCTAATTGTATTTCCGCTTAAGTATAGCCTGCTTAATCAAGCAGGCTATACAGTAATGATTTAGCGCCACCATATCGCTTTGTCAATACCGATACTTTACTGATTATTTTTCCTACTTCACCTCAATAACTTGTAACCTAAAATATTCGCTCAAGAATAAAGAAAATATCAAAGAAGTTCTTTTATCTTAATTTCCTATTCTAGTTATATTGTCAGGGTGCTGACTCCAGCCAATGGGCTACGTACCGCCGGCCTTCCTTAGCTCCCTCCGATGCCTTACTCAGCAAAACACTCCAACTGACTTTCCTTTGAATACAGGCAGCACGAAGTTCATTCCTTACAAAAATTCGTTTCTACACGATATTATTTTCTGCTATCCCAAAGCTTGACGGGACTAGTCTACTGCTTCGTGTATAATTAACAATTAATCAATCAGTGTGAAATTTTAATTAATTTATGGGCCATAAAACAATTTTTGTCTTGTTAACTTTTCTTTGGCTCCCAAATGCGCAAAGTAAGGAGTTGATTGCATGCATTGACGATCATCCCCCTTATCAAGTTGTTGCTGAAAAGCCCTATGGCACTCATATTTCTGCCCTTGAAGTGCTTGCTGACGTGCTAAAAAAGCAAATTAAATTTATAAAATCCCCCAACTTTGCCCGATGTGTGGCCTTTTTGAAACAAGGGAAAGTTGATGTAATTGCAGGGCTTAATCCATCATCAGAAAGAGATGAATTCTCATTTTATACACCTTTTAAAGCAGCTGACGACCTACGGGTCATTTCAAAAGAAGGCATTACTATCAAAAGCTATGATGATTTTCATGGAAAAATCATCGGTATTTCCAGAGGAGCATCCTACTTTCCTCGGTTTGACAATGACAATGAATTAAAGAAAATAGCTATACAAAGCGACCGCATTGGCTTTTCATTATTATTAAAAGACCGTATCGACTTAATCATGGTGAGCCCCGTGATGTTAAAAACATTATCAAAGGAACTTAATGCCGGTAATTTAAAAGTCTCCCCCATTAAACTTAGTGAAATGCGTAATAAAGAAACCAACTTTGGCTTTAGTAAAGCGCATAAACTTGGCTTAAGTAACCAAGAGATCATTGACAAAGTTCTGACAGCTTATAAACAAGGGCGTTTTAAATAGTTTTCATTTGATTAAGTTTTGACTAGCTAGATAAATTATTCAAGACTCAATTTCTTTTCTGGTTATATTATCAGGGTTCCGACTGCAGCCAAGGGACGATGTACCGCCGTGCCTCCCCTTGGTTCCCTCAACGCCTTCCTTAACGTCTTCCTAAGCGGCAACTTTGATAAATAACTAGCGTAAACCTCGATACCTGTCGATTTATCATTTATGAACACCGGCATTGAGTTTTATTTCAATGTTAATGATGAAAAACCTATTCCATCTGGCCCATCACCTGTAGGTAATTCAAACAATACCTCACCAGTCAAAATATCAATGACTAGTACTTTATCTTTTCCGTAGGCAGACATAAATAAGGTGCGGTCATCTGGATGAAAGACAATACCATTTGGAATCGTTCGCCAACCAAAATCAATTTGATGTAATTGTTTATAATTAGTTAAATCAATAACCGTTAGCTTATTATCTTTATAATCTGGAATAACGACATAACGCTCATCATTGGTTAACAGAATTCGATAAGGAAAACTAAAGTCCTGCCACTGTTTAATTCTTGATCCAGTTTTTAGATCAAAAACAGTGACTAAACCCTTTTTATTACTACCTACCCAAAGTTCAGTCCCTGCTTTATTTACTGTAATTGCCTCCGGTATATTAGCTGTAGAAATTTGACGTAATAACTTACCAGACGAGATATTTATTTCGGATACAGTATTCGACCCCATATTAGAGGTGTAAACCAATTCAGTAGATGAGGGCATAGCCACCATATGAGAACCACTTTGCTGGGTAGCGAGTACTTTTTCGATAACACCTGAGTGAATATCGACAATAACCACACTGTCTGAACCTTCTGAAGACACAACGACTCGGCGATCATCTTTTAAAAATAGCACCCCGTGTGGCCTTGGATAAGCTGACAAATCAATTGTCCGTATTTTCTTCGCTTGTTGCACATCATAAATACTCAAACTATTACCACCAACATAATTAGTCACGACAGCCCACTTTCCGTTGCTACTCATGGCGAGTTCATGTGCGCCTTTGCCTGTATCTAATGTTGTTTTAATTTTTCGGCTAGTAACATCAATAAAGCTGACAGTATCATCGCTTTTATTTACTACGACTAGGGTACCAGCTAATGTTTTATCACTAGCAAAGGTAGAATATGAAGCTAGGCAGCTAAGGATTATTAGTGCAATTAAGTTATTAATATTATTCATGTTAAGTCCTCATCAATGATAAGACATTATGTATTAACTGCTACAAAGGCAAATATTGAGTGTAACCAGATATGCATAAAAAATAGTGACTGCTAATTCATCCACTTTCTAATTATCAATATTAAGTTTTTGTGGGCTTATATTCCCCTCATGATCATATTATCGCTGTGGTGCCCTGCCCAGTTAAGAGTGAATTATGAATTTTGGCTTTATTAATACCAAGCCAATGCTGGTCGCTTAAGCTGTCTCACTAACATTGCTTCGTTAGTGGGTGAAATTCTTTCTAGTTTTTATGGTTTTTCTAGCTATATTGTCAGGGTGCTGACTACACACAAGGGGGAAATATACACAGATCTCCCGCTTGCATCCCCCTCTGTGCCCGAACAGCGGAACACATTGTTAAACAACCCGCTAACATGGGGTTTAGTGAAACCTGCACTGCTCATTTCTATAGTTAACATTATTTAATTACAGCGAGATTAACTAAAAATAATACAAAACTAGAACGAAGCATAAACCTGCATCACCAAACGCCTGAATATTAGTTTGCATGCTGGATAACGTTTGATGTCACTATGCCATGAGTTTCCAAAAGGACAGTGGCGCCAACGTCCCTGTGGTGCTATCACCACCGCGACAATATAGCTAGAGAATAAAACAGCTACTGATAGTATTTCACATGCAAATTTAACCTACCTCTCATTCATTTAACTTAAAACACCAGTACATTACGACATCTTTCGTAAATAAATATAGATATTACGAACGAATTCGTACATAGTCGTAATGTAACTTCAAAACAAAAAGGATAGTTATGACTAGGAAAAAATTTGTAGAATCAAATAATGAAAGCGAGGTGGATATGACACCTATGTTAGACATTGTTTTTATCTTGTTGATCTTTTTTATTGTTACAACTTCTTTTATAAAAGAAGAAGGTATAGAAGTTAATAGACCAAAAACAAGCAAAAGCCCAAAAAGTAATAACCCTGTGATAGTTGTTACAATCAGTGACTCAGGATTGGTATCATTAAATGGTAAATTAGTTGATATAGAAAGATTGTCTGCTCGAATAGAAAGCTTCATAGCTACCAACAATACTAACAGTGCAATAGTGATCCCTAGTTACGATACAACACACGATAATGTTGTACGTGTTATCGATAAAATAAAGATATTTGACCATTTAACAATTTCAATTGGTAAATAGTCATTAAGAGCGACTAAACACAAGGATAAATCAAAAGCTAAAAGCTAAAAGTGGTAGTTGAAATTCTATCTATCTTAGTTTCTTGTTCTGATTATATTGTCAGGGTGCTGACTGCACCTAAGGGACGACGTACCGCCGTGCCTCCCCTTGGATCCGCCCTGTACAACGGAAAACTTTGATAAATAACTAGCGTAAACCTCGATACCTGCCGCTAAGTCTGTAATAAAAGTCGTCCATGAACACGGCAACCCTCAACATGACGTGCATGGATGCACTAATGTCGTGAAGGCATGGATGCCTAAGAGCGATCCATGTCGAGGGTCGAGTTCTACTTTTGCTAGTCATTTATCAAACCGCTGAAATATTGGTTTACATGTAGGATAACGTTTAATGTAGCAGCTCCGAGGAATTCCAAAGGGAGAAGAAAAAAGCGGAGGAAACCTCACTCTGTTCTTTTTGGGTGCTGTCGCCACCGCGATAAGAATGTAATGAGTGACGGCCGAAATGATAAAATATTTTATGAGTATCTAAGCCTATTTATTACAAGGTTTTCATCGAGTTAATTGGGAACTGCTCCCTACTTATTCTTAAAGTTAGCTGGTAACAATTAATAACATATTTTAATTTGATTAGAAATCAATCACCAACATAGAATAGTCACTACGACTTATGATTAGGAATTAAACGTTGAAAAAAGGAATTTTAATTGGACTCACTCCACTAGTTTTTTTAATTGGATGTGGTGGTAGCTCCGGTACTAAAGACACCAAACAGAAAACAATAGTTTATTCAATTAACACTGATATTTCTGATGGTGGCTCCATCTCTCCAACTCAAATGACTGTGCAATCACAAACTAGCGCCACATTCACTTTAACACCTGATACTGATTATCAAATAGGTCAAGTTAGCGGATGTAGTGGCACTGTACAAAATAATGAGTTTATTATCGAAAAGATTAGCGCCAATTGTTTAGTACAAGCTAATTTCATTCCTAAACAAATACAAACATTTACAATCAATACATCAATTAGTGAAGGAGGGACTATTTCTCCTAGCCAAATGGAAATAACAAAGAACTCATCAGCTACATTTATAGTGACCAATAACACAGGTTTTAACTTAGTTGATATTAGCGGCTGTGAAGGCGTGATAAATAATAACGAGTACCATGTATCTAACATTTCCGAAGATTGTCTAATATCAGTTGATTTCACAAAAATAAGCCATGCCATAAATATTGAGTCGTTGGGAGGAGGACGTGTAGACCTTCCAATTCCCAATGTAGTCTATGGAGATACAACCCAACTAACATTAGTACCTAACTCCGACCACATTGTTGGCACTGCCAGCGGTTGTAATGGAAATTTATCAAATGAAATATACACTACGGGAAATATTTACGAAGCCTGCACCGTAAGTGTTAACTTTGATTCATTGTTACCACTTCCTGAAGCTCCGTTAGAGCGTATTAGAATTCCAGTTGTAGTTCATGTACTCGAAAACGAGTGGTTTAACATATCTGATGAAAAAATAATTTCTCAAATACAAGCAACAAACTTGCATTATCGAAAACAAAACCTACCAGAGTTAACTGTAATTAAAGATAACCACCAACCGTATATTGCTGACACAGGTATACAATTTTATCTCGCAGATAGGGATCCAAACGGCGAACCACATAACGGCATTGTACGACTAAACTCAACAGCTTCCGCGTTTAGTTATGATTTTAATTTTGCAATACCTGAGCAAGGCGGAAGCGAACCCTGGCCAAACGACAAATACATTAATATTTGGATAGGTTACAGTAAAGATAGGTGGGGCCGATTAGGCATAGCCGGTCGAGCACATATCCCGACTTTAACCCCTGACCAATATATAGGGGTTTCGATTGCTCAAAGTGTATTTGGCACTACTGAAATCGACAACTTAGGTTATGAACAAGGTAAAACACTAACACATGAACTAGGACACTTTTTGGGATTAATTGGCCACACTGATGGGGATAATTTTGATCAAAATACCCATGCCCTTTTGCCCTGTAGTAACTTAGTGATAACAGACTGTAAAAACACAGATTTGAACTACAATTTTATGCGTTCTTATACAAATGATTTGGGAATGCGAATGTTCTCACAAAGCCAGCAAGATATGATGAGGGATTGGTTAGAAGTAGGTCCGTTACAAGCACTGTATTTGAACAACCTATAACCTGGAATGTACTAGGAAATCATATTGTCAGGGTAAGAGCAGCATCCAAGGGCCGCTGTGCCTCCCCTTGGGTCCACTTCGACGCCCTGCACCGCTCGTTTCCATTACAACTAATCAACTGGCAACAAACCAATAGTGGCAAAATAAATCACCAACAAAAACGAAACTAAAACAGAGCATAAAATCTGCATCATCAAACACCGGAATGAAAACCAATATTCACGTATTGCCATCATGGATGATGGCAAAGCCAATGTTGTACATGGCAAATGTTCAGGATGAACGGTATAGCGCGATGCCATGGTCACTCTTAGGTATCCATACCTCTGCGGCATTAGTGCATCCTTGCACGTCTATAGTAAGGAGTGCAGTACGTTCTTTGCTGGTACGTCGAACATTGGTTTACATACAGGTTCACGTTTGATGTAGCAGCTCCGAGGGATTCCAAAGGGAGAAAAAAAGAGCGGAGACAGCCTCATTCTTTTCTTTTGGGTGCTGTTGCCACCGCGACAATTTAACGAGAACAGTTAACCATCCTAAAAAGTATTTAGTAAGAACAAATCAAACGCTCTGAACCCAATGACTTTATAGCTAAGAAACTAATTTTCACTATAGATTTTTATAAAGTTTTTTAAATTCCAGCCAATCATTACTTCATCGCCAATCTTAAGCACAGGCAAAGAGCGAGCACCAATGGCGTCCAACTCCTTTCTACCACGTTGCATTTTTGCATTGGTTAATCGGTATATAATGCCATTATTATCTAAGTATTTTTGTGCTTCACGACAGTGAGAGCATTTATCTGAAATATAGAGAACTATGCGTTTCATCAATAACCTATCAAGAATTGTTAAGGGTAAGTATTTTACTGAAATATTCAAAGTAAAAAAAGCGGGTTTTGTTAATGAAGGTATATCCCCTACTTTCGTTAAGTTTTTTGCTCCTCGTTAGCAACATGAAATTCTTTCCAGCCATGGGCTTTATTCTGATAATATCAGAATAAACTTTAAAAGCATTTTTCATGAATAAAGAAAGTGATAAGGGAAATTCTTTCGAATTATGTGTTTTGTTCTGGCTCTATTGTCAGGGTGCTGACTGCACCCAAGGGGCGACGTACCGCCGTGCCTCCCCTTGGATCCCCTCCGACGCCCTACACAGCAAAAACATTTCAACTAAATTTAGGTGAAATGTTTATACCTGCCAAAAATCGTCCCTTCACACGGCAGTCTACGCCATCCATGGCTTCGATAAACATCACACTGATCTAAATTAAGTTTCCATTGCTGAGATGGGAGATAGTTAAAACTTTAATGCTCGATTTTATAGTTAACTTTGTCTTTATCAACGAGTTTGGTTGAAAAATACAAGTTAACTAGAACGAAGCATAAATCTGCATCATCAAACGCCGGAATGAAAACCAATATTCACGTATTGCCATCATGGATGATGGCAAAGGCAATGTAGTACATGGAAGTACGTTCTTTGCCGGTACGTCGAAAATATTGGTTTACATGTAGGGTCTCGTTTGATGTAGCAGCGCCATGGGGTTCCAAGGGGACAGTGGCGCGAGCGTCCCTTTGGGTGCTGTCGAGCACCCTCGACAATAGAACTAAAGAATAAAACAAAGCCTGATAGAATTTTACATTTAAATTTAATCTGGCCCATTTACTTGTTGATTATAAAACAAGCAAAATTATGGTGATAAGGTTATTGTATGGATGGGTATACAGTAGTATAATTAAAGGTGATTTATTGAGAGCTGAGCTTGTTAAGCTCCATATATAAGCAAACCCTAAGTGACGGCAATCACAAAGGGCTTTGTATACCAAAACCGACGAAGGTAATGTATATGGCGCGAAGTTTACTAAATCTAGTTAACTTTGCAAGTTTAAGTTTACTTTAAGTTGAAAAAATAACCACTAAACAAAGCAAATTTAATTGCTCGTTCTGTGATATCGATAACTTAAAAAGGTAAAACTTATGCCAACCAAAAAGCCTAAAGTAAAAATTGTGAAAATAACTCGAGGAAGAGACTCAAAAACAGGTCAATTTATTCCTATAAAAACAGCAAAAAGAAGAAAAGCTACCGCTACCGTTGATAATATGAAGCGAATGATTATTAATTAAAAGCTACATAAGACAAAAAACCCGCTAATTAGCGGGTTTTTATTAAGAAACTCAGTTTGCAATCAAAAGCTGATTACCAACCTGTTTTCTCTTTAAGTGCAACACCAATATCCGCTAAAGAACGAACAGTCTTAACACCAGCCGCTTCAAGAGCAGCAAATTTCTCATCAGCTGTACCTTTACCACCAGCGATAATCGCGCCAGCGTGACCCATACGCTTACCTTCTGGTGCAGTAACACCAGCAATGTAAGATACTACAGGTTTAGTAACATTAGCTTTGATATATTCCGCAGCTTCTTCTTCAGCTGTTCCACCAATTTCACCAATCATTACGATTGCTTCAGTTTGTGGATCGTTTTGGAACATTTCCAATACGTCGATGAAGTTAGTTCCTGGAATAGGGTCACCACCAATACCTACACAAGTAGATTGGCCAAAACCAGCATCAGTTGTTTGTTTAACGGCTTCGTACGTAAGTGTACCTGAACGTGAAACAATACCAACTTTACCTGGTAAATGGATGTGACCTGGCATGATACCGATCTTAGTTTCGCCTGGAGTGATAACACCAGGACAGTTAGGACCAATCATGCGAACGCCAGTTTGCTCAAGCTTAACTTTAACGTCAACCATATCTAAAGTTGGAATACCTTCAGTGATAGTAACGATAAGTTCGATGCCTGCATCGATAGCTTCTAAAATAGCATCTTTACAGAACGGTGCAGGAACGTAGATAACTGTTGCTGTTGCGCCAGTTGCCGCTACGGCTTCACGTACTGTGTTAAATACTGGTAGGCCTAAATGCGTTTGACCGCCTTTACCTGGGCTTACGCCGCCAACCATTTGTGTACCGTAATCGATAGCTTGCTCTGAGTGGAAAGTACCTTGACCACCAGTGAAACCTTGACAGATCACTTTAGTATCTTTATTAATTAATACAGACATTATTTGCCCTCCGCAGCTGCAACAACTTTAAGTGCTGCATCAGTTAATGATTCAGCAGCGATGATGTTAACATCAGACGTTGCTAATACTGCACGACCGGCTTCAGCGTTAGTACCTTCTAAACGTACAACTACTGGCACTTGAACACCGACTTCTTTAACTGCAGCGATAATACCTTCAGCGATCATGTCACAACGAACGATGCCACCAAAAATGTTAACTAAAACAGCTTTAACATTTTCATCACTAAGGATGATTTTGAATGCTTCAGCAACACGTTCTTTTGTAGCTCCGCCGCCAACATCTAAAAAGTTAGCTGGCTTGCCGCCGTGTAAATTAACGATATCCATTGTGCCCATTGCAAGGCCAGCACCGTTAACCATACAACCTACGTTACCATCTAAAGCTACGTAGTTAAGTTCCCAATGTGCCGCTTGTGCTTCACGCTCATCTTCTTGAGATGGATCATGAAAACCACGGATTTTAGGTTGACGGTACAAAGCGTTACCATCAATACCAATTTTTCCGTCTAAACAATGAAGATTACCTTCGTCAGTAATAACTAACGGGTTGATTTCCAATAATGCAAAATCAAAATCTGTAAACATTTTACCAAGACCCATAAAGATCTTAACAAATTGCTTCATTTGCGTAGGGTTTAAACCTAATTTGAAACCTAATTCACGTGCTTGGTATGCTTGAGGACCAACTAATGGATCAATCTCAGCTTTGTGAATTAATTCTGGCGTTTCTTCAGCAACGGTTTCAATTTCAACACCGCCTTCTGTTGATGCCATAAATACAACTTTACGTGTACCACGGTCAACAACGGCGCCAAGATATAATTCGTTAGCAATATCAGTACAGCTTTCAACTAAAATTTTAGCTACTGGCTGACCAAGCTCATCTGTTTGATAAGTTACTAAGTTTTTGCCTAACCAATGTTGAGCAAATTCTTTGATCTCTTCTTTAGATTTAACTAGCTTAACACCGCCAGCTTTACCGCGACCACCAGCGTGAACCTGGCACTTAACAACCCACATATCGCCGCCAATTTTATCAGCAGCTTCGGCAGCTTCATGAGGGGTGTCGCAAGCGAACCCTTCAGAAACTGGTAAACCATATTCAGCGAATAATTGTTTCGCTTGATACTCATGCAAATTCATGGTGTTTTATCCATTTATCTGTAGATGAAAATGATAACAACTCTTTATAAATATTTTATAAAAAGCCATTAGCATCGAAAAAAGTTGACCGATTATAGTACAAAAGCTCTAAAGAACAAAGTCTTTAGCGCTTATACTATAGTCTAATTCGATGTTTTTTTTTAATAGGCAGCTAAACAAAAGTTATCACGTAGCGCTAATA
>Ga0209292_1005444_pt1 | contig 12972 bp, 8 predicted proteins | sample GOMGulsemesocosm_2_FD_184634 | JGI IMG/M metagenome (GOLD analysis project Ga0209292, IMG submission 184634) | Methane-oxidizing microbial communities from mesocosms in the Gulf of Mexico - GOM9C Gulf of Mexico (SPAdes) (version 2) | ecosystem: Environmental > Aquatic > Marine > Cold seeps...
GGGAATTTATTAATATATTGTTGAACTTGGTACTCAATTCTCAAGATGCAATTCGTGAACAAGGGTTAATGGGACAAATAGAAATATCTGCTAATATTAATGAAGAAAAACGTCTTGAAATTCATGTGCAAGACAGCGGTATTGGTATTGAACAAGAAAATTTAACTAAGGTGTTTGACCCATTTTATAGTAGTAAATCAGTAAATAAAGGCAATGGTATCGGTCTAGCTAATGTTTACAGCACTGTATATAAGCATAATGGTAATATTCAACTAGAAGGTCATGGTTCATTAGGTGGAGCACACTTTACCCTTATCTTTAAGTGTAAGGTGCTACAGAAAAAAGAACCATCTTCACAGTTGTTAAAAAGCAAATTAAATATGCAGGGCAAACGTGTCCTAGTGTTAGATGATGAAATTAGTATCGCTGAGTTTGTTGCTTTGTATTTAGAAAGTGAAGGAGTTATCGCTCAACATACGGATAATAAGATTGATTTGATTAAAATATTGTCCACTGATGAATTTTTTGATTTTTTTATTACTGACATGATTTTACCTGATATCTCTGGTCGAGAAGCCGTTGAGCTTGTTAAGGCGAAATTCCCAGATATCCGTATTTATTCTATCAGCGGTTATATAGCCGAAGAAGACAAGCAATGGCATTATCCTGTATTAAGAAAACCTTTCAATTCTAAAGAGCTTGCAACATTTTTAATTGAAAATAATTGAATGTAGGAAGGTTTATGACTAACAGTTTCGATGCTACTTATAGAGGAATAATAGATAATCATGTTATTTATTTAACCAGGATAAAAAACAACCTTAAAATGATATGTGGCACATGAATAGTCCAATTAAAAATATAAAGGCACTTTATACAGGTAAATCGTTAAGTAGTTTAGCGGTTAAAGTTCCACTTGCAGGTTTTGCAATATCACTTTTTATTACCACAATTGTAGGCGTAGTCTTTTACATTGAAAGCCAAAAATTAGTGAAAGAACAAGCAGTTTCAGAGCTGAAAATTGAGAGTCAAATAATTAAACCTCTGATAGAAAATTTTTACCGTGAAAGCGCACGTGATATTCGTTTTTTGAGTAACATGCCACCAATACAGGGGGTTATTCGATCGATTGAGCATACAGACAAAGTGAACTTATTATTGTGGCAACAAAGGTTGCAGGTAATATTTACTGAATTTTTAAAAAATAAATCCATATATAAAAAAATAAGTTATTTGATTATTGAGGATAATGTTCGTGCAGTTGTCAGCGTACATAATGTAAATGGAAAAATACAAACAATACCTGAACCTCAACTCAACAAAAACATTCAACTTGACTCGCTAAAAGGTTTATTAACTAAAGTTAATCGCGACGTTGAATATTCAGAAATAATTTATCAAAAAAATCAAAATGATACGACTGTAAAAAGTTCTATTTTCTTAGGAGTACCTATCTATAATGATAATAATCAGCTGTTTGCGGCTTTAGCGGTAGAAGTAGATTTTTCATTATTTATTCAAAAGCTTAAAGAACATTCATTAGAAAAGGTGCACTTTTATTTGGCGAATGCACAAGATGATTTTATCTATTATCCTGTTGATATTGATGCTAATAAAGATATCAAAAAACTCTCTGGACGATTTCCTGTACTTGATTCAACTTCATCTACAGAAGCTAAAAACAAAGTAATTGATAACGATAATGAACTCGCTTTTTACTTGAAACTTGAGTTTTCAGCCTTTGGTCAAATAAACCCATTACACCTAGTCATAATAAATGCTAATAATACTTATTTTCAGTCTCTGGAAAATATGCGTTTGCGTGCTTTTATACTCGTTTTATCGCTTGTTTTATTTAGTCTAGCTTTTACCATCATTGCGACAAAGCGCCATATTCGAGCGCTACTATTAATGACAAGAAGTGTTTCTCAATACGAAGAACAGGGGAATATTGGCAAGTTACCAATTAAAGAAAATGATGAAATTGGCATTTTAGCGAGAAGTTTTAACAATTTATTGCATAAAGTAGAACAAAAGTCTGCTGACCAGAAAAATGAAACGCTGCGCGCAGAAGTCGCTTTAGCTAAGTTACACGCTATTTTAAATTCAATTGTAGATGCCGTTATTAATATTAATGACAAGGGTGAAATCATTGCATTCAATCATGCAGCTGAGAAAATATTTGGTTATCAAGAAATAGAAGTTATCGGAAAAAATGTTTCTTTATTAATGCCAAGAGATTATGCCTTAAACCATGATGATTATTTACAGAATTATTTGCGCAGTGGTGAGAGCAAAGTGATAGGAAAATCTCTTGAATTACCCGCTTTAAGAAAAGATGGTGAAAAATTCTCTATGTACTTGAGTATCAGTGAAGTAAAAACACCCGAAGGTGTCATTTTTACTGGTTTAATTCGCGATATTACTGTGAGTAAATTACTGGAGGCTGAGAATAAGCGAGGTATTCAAGAGGCAAAAGAAATGGCATGGCGCTTAGATTTTGCGTTATCCGCACCAAAAATAGGGGTCTGGGATTACAATATGAATACGGGAGTCAGTAATTGGGATAAACGTATGTATGACCTTTTTGGACTTAATACTGAGACAAAAATATCGCCCGAAAATGTTTGGCGAAAAGCGGTTCATTCCCAAGATATTTCATTTGTAGAAGAACAATTTAGTCAAGTGGCTAAAAGCGGTGAAGACCTTCATTTTGAATATCGAATTGTTTTACCCGATCAAGTCATTAAGTATGTAGAAACGCATGCACAAGTTTTAAAAGATGAGCAAGAAAATTACTTCAGGGTTGTAGGGACTCATCGAGACATTACAGAGCAACGAAACTTACAAGCACTAAAACAAGATGCATTAGATATGGCTGAACATGCGTTATTATTACGTTCACAATTTCTTGCGAGCATGAGTCATGAAATTAGAACACCAATGAATGGTGTTTTAGGAATGCTGGGATTATTAGAACAAAGTCAGTTAAACAAACAACAATATCATCATTTACAACTTGCAAATTCAAGTGCGCAATCTTTATTGTTATTGATTAACGATATTTTAGATTTTTCAAAAATAGAAGCGGGCAAACTTGAATTAGAAATTCTTGATTTTGACATTCGGAGCCAGCTTGGCGACTTTGCAGAATCAATGGCAATAAAAGCACAAGAAAAAGGATTAGAGTTAATTCTCGATGTTAATGATATTGAGTTTGCCATGGTAAAAGGAGATCCTAGTCGTTTACGCCAAATACTATCTAACTTAGTTGGTAACTCGATAAAATTTACTGACTCAGGTGAAGTATTGATAAAGGTATTGATTAAAGAGCTAGATTCAAAGCTACAATTTATTTGTACTATTTCAGATACAGGCATTGGAATCCCTGACAATAAAGTGAGTGGTTTATTCGATTCATTTACCCAAGTAGATGCATCAACCACACGAAAATATGGAGGAACAGGGTTAGGGTTAGCTATTGTAAAACAGCTATGTGAGTTAATGTCTGGGGATATCTCTGTAATGAGTGAAGAAGGTAAAGGAAGTACTTTTACCTTTAATGTTATATTTGATAAAAGTGAACAATCTCCTACTGTGATGCCTTTTGTTGATGTTACAGGGAAGCAAATATTAATTGTTGATGACAACAGTACCAATTTAGCGGTATTAAAGGGGCAGCTTTCTCTTTGGGGGGCTAAAGTAACAGAGGCTAGAGATGGTTTTATTGCTTTAGATGCAGTAGAAAACCAGGCAGCTAACTATTTTGATGCTGCTATTCTTGATATGCAAATGCCAGGTATGAATGGTGCTACGTTAGGCGAACGTTTAAAACACCACGATAAGGCTCGGCATACTAAGCTTATTATGATGACATCAATGAGTGAGCGTGGAGATGCCGATTATTTTGCTAAACTAGGATTTTCGGCTTACTTTCCTAAACCCACAACGACCTCTGATTTATTTGATGCGTTAACGGTTGTATTAGATGACAGCGAAGCTATGAAATCAGTGAGTCCAATTGTAACTCGTCATAACCTTCATGCTTTGAAGAGGCCACACATTAATAAGACTATTCCAATAAACTCTCGATTATTATTAGTTGAAGACAATCGAATTAACCAAGCCGTTATTTTAGGAGTATTATCCAATATCGGATTATCTGCTGATGTTGCTGGAAATGGTATAGAAGCTCTGGTTGCTCTAAATAGCTCACCTGAAGATTCTCCATACCAACTGGTTATTATGGATTGCCAAATGCCTGAAATGGATGGATACGACACGACAAAGGCTATTCGGGAAGGGAAGGCAAAAGAAGTTCACCGCAATATACCCATTATAGCAATGACGGCTAATGCAATGAAAGGCGATAAAGAAAAATGCCTAGCGGCAGGTATGACTGATTATGCCACTAAACCGGTTAATGCTGATATTTTACATGAAAAAATATCTAACTGGCTTGGTGTTGATAGCAGTGATTTGACTCAACAAGAAGAAACTTTTTCAAATGCCGCTACTGAAATTAATGAAGAAAGCCCCGAAAAACTAGAACTCGAAAGTATTGTTTGGGATCAAAAAGGATTTTTAAAACGTATTCGAAATAATACCGATTTATCGATAAAAATTACTCGTATGTTTATTGAGGATGTACCTGAAATTAAGGATCAATTAATAGCCGCCATTGAAAAAAAAGTATGGGTAGATATTATTTCATTAGCTCACAAAATTACAGGCTCAAGTAGGAATCTTGGAGGGGTAAACGTAGCAAATTTAACACAAAGTATTGAGAAAGCAGCTAAAGCACAAAATAATGAAGAGTTAGCTTCTTTACAAAGAGGTTTTGTGACAGAATTTGACTTATTTATCTTACGATTAAATGACTTTAATGTTTCGACAACTAAGGAGTTAAAAGGGGCCTAATGACTACCAATAAACAATATAATATTCTTGCTGTTGATGATGCTAAAGATACATTAATGCTACTAGACTTTGACTTAGCTGAAGAAGGCTACAAAGTATTTACTGCTGATTGTGGTGAATTAGCACTGAAAGTATTAGCCGAACAGAATATTGATCTTATTTTATTAGATATGTATATGCCAGGAATTTCAGGCTTAGCGATGTTGCAAAAATTAAAAGCACATTCCGTTTTATCAAATATTCCCGTAATTATGCTATCGGCTTCTGATGATGAAGATCAAATAGTTGCCGCATTAGAATTTGGTGCAGATGACTACGTAACTAAACCCTATATTCCTAAAGTATTGTTAGCAAGGTTGAGAACATCATTTCGCCTACTCGAAAAAACACAAGAATTAGAAGCACTTGCTAAAACAGACTTCTTAACTGGCCTTAATAATCGTGGCTGTTTTGATGATTTAGCTCATAAAGCTGCAAGCTTAGCAAAACGCAATGAACTACCTATGGTTATTGCTATGTTGGACATCGATTTTTTCAAGGCTGTAAATGATAATTATGGACATGATGCTGGAGATAAGGTTTTAATTAAGTTTGCCGAAGTTTTAAGTGAATGTTTTAGAGATTATGACATTATTGGACGAGTCGGAGGAGAAGAGTTTTCCGTATGCATGCCAAATACCTCTGCAGATAATGCCACCATCGCCTGCGATCGCTTTAGAGAAATGTTAGAGAATACTGAAATACGATTGAGTGACACTCAACCTGAAACTATTACTGTAACTGTCAGTATTGGTTTGGCGCTTGGGAAAGGTGCTGAAATAAGTTTAGATGACTTATTGAAAAAAGCCGATCTTAGTTTATATCAAGCTAAAGAGGACGGCAGAAATCAAGTTAAACTTTATGAAGAAACTCCAATTCCTGTTAATGAGAATCCAATAATTATGCCTGAAAATACTTCTAGTGAAAAATACCCTGGTATTGACTACAAAATAGGTGTCGGAAATGTGCTTGGCGATGATAGTTTATTTGCTGAAATATTAGTGATGTTTTATGAAGATCATGCTCAAGACAAAGAAAAAATTCAACAAGCTATTATTGATGATGATCAAGATGCCTGTAAGCACCTGGTTCATACGCTAAAAGGTGTCGCATGCTCTGTTGGAGCGATGAAGCTTTTTGAACATGCTAAAGCATTAGATGTTGCAATAAACTTAGAAGATAAAAGTAGTTATCAAGCGTTATTTGAACCGACTTCATCTGAGTTGTTCAAAATAATTAGTGGAATTGAAGAAAAACTAGGGGATAAACTCTAAAGGCTAGAAACGAATTATAATGATAACTACTCAATACTGAGTTTTATATTGCCTTGGGGGATACAGCAACAAGGCAATATTTCACCTTCTCCAACGAAGGCAAGTGGTTCACCGTTAGGGTAATAAATTTCACCTTCAACGAGTGTTACTCGACAAGCCCCACAAAAACCATCGCGGCAATGGTAATGCACTTCCACATCTGATTTCTCTAAACAGTTAAGTAATGTTTTATCCGACTTTTGATAGAGGATGTTCTTATCTTCAACGGTGATAAGAAATAATTCTTCAGAGGCGTTTACTTGTTGCTGGCAAGTTGAACGATCATTAGCACTGTCCATATAATAATCTTAGGCGCTGAAAGTGCTAATGATGTCAAATTTAAGCATGATATATATTCAGCTATTAAAGGTCAAAATCGTCAAAATCATCAGCTGAAACAGCTGAATCTACTTGGCCAACTAAGTAGCTTGATATTTCAGTTTCTTGTGGAGCTACTTGTACATTGTCTGACACTAAGTACGCATTCATCCATGGCAATGGGTTACTTTTAATATCAAATTGTGTATCAAAGCCTATTGCAGTTAAGCGTTGGTTACTGATGTACTCAATGTATTGTTTCAATATTGCGGCATTTAATCCAATCATTGAACCATCTTTAAATAGATAATCAGCCCACTCTTTTTCTTGTTCAACAACGTCAAGAAAAATTTGTAAACCTTGATCTTTCATCTCGGTAGCAATTTCTTGCATTTCAGGGTCGTCTTTACCTGAAATCCAGTTATTTAAAATATGTTGAGTGCCCGTTAAATGTAGTGCTTCATCGCGAGCAATTAATTTAATGATTTTAGCGTTACCTTCTAAAAGCTCACGCTCAGCAAAAGCGAATGAACAAGCGAAACTTACATAAAATCGAATAGCTTCTAATGCGTTAACAGAACATACGGCAAGGTATAAGCGCTCTTTTAGCTTACGTGTTGACACTTCGAGAAGCTTACCGTCAACTTCATAGCTGCCTTCACCTTGTGACTGTAAAAGCTGTGTAGTGATGATCACAGAGTCAAAAAACTTAGCAATACTCGAAGCTCGTTTTAAAATTGCTGGGTTAACAACGATATCGTCAAAAACTTCACTTGGGTCAGAAAATAGATTTCTTAAAATATGGGTATAAGAACGAGAGTGAATTGTTTCACTAAACGCCCATGTTTCAACCCAAGTTTCAACTTCAGGTAACGAAACTAACGGCAAGAATACTGCATTAACTGAGCGAGCTGCCATAGAATCAAGCAATGTTTGGTATTTTAAGTTTGAAATGAAAATGTGCTTTTCTGAATCGGTTAAGCTTTGCCAATCGGCTCTGTCTTTGGAAACATCCACTTCTTCAGGGCGCCAGAAAAACGATAATTGCTTTTCAATTAGCTTCTCGAAGGCAATAAAACGTTGTTGATCATATCGTGACACATTGACACTATTCCCTAAAAACATAGGCTCAAGTAGCGCATTATTAGGGGTTTGGTTAAACGTGGTGTACGACATTTTTTTCTCCTTGATAACAAGCATGTCGGGCATTTCCTGTTATCGAAATTTTATTTTTTAAGTGAATTTTTATTATTATTCGTAGAATTTGAAGCTTCGTTGCTAATGCAACAACGAAGCTTAAATTTTATTGGATTGGCTATATTTTACACGCGCCGCCTTCACAGTCTTCGTCTTCGAGCTCAATCATATTTTCAGAAGCACCATCACGGGTATTATGGTAATACATGGTTTTAACCCCTAATTTATAGGCGGTTAAAATGTCTTTTAAAATTTGCTTGATGGGTACTTTACCGCCTTCAAATCGTGATGGGTCGTAGTTCGTATTGGCTGAAATTGTTTGGTCAATAAATTTCTGCATAATACCAACTAATTCTAAGTAACCTTCATTACTTGGAATATTCCAAAGTAATTCATAGTTATCTTTTAATTTTTGGTATTCAGGAACCACTTGCTTCAATATACCATCTTTACTTGCTTTTACGCTGATTAAACCACGTGGTGGTTCGATGCCGTTTGTCGCATTAGAAATTTGCGATGACGTTTCTGAAGGCATTAACGCTGAAACAGTAGAGTTTCTTACACCATGTTCTTTAATGCTTTCACGTAATCCTTCCCAGTCAAGGTGAAGTGGTTCGCCAGTAATATCGTCAATTGTCTTTTTATAGGTATCTATTGGTAAGATACCTTGCGATAAGCGTGTTTCATTAAACTTAGGACAAGCGCCTTTTTCTTTCGCTAATTCGTTTGACGCTTTCAACAGGTTAAACTGTATCGCTTCAAACGTACGGTGAGTTAGGTTATTCGCACTTCCGTTTGAATAATAAACGCCGTTTTTAGCTAAGTAATATGCGTAGTTTATTACGCCTATACCCAATGTTCTTCGACCAATTGTTGCATTGTATGCTGCAGGCATTGGGTAATTTTGATAATCAAGTAAACTATCAAGTGCACGAACAGCTAAGTCTGATAAACCTTCTAATTCATCTAAACTTTCGATTGCACCTAAGTTAAAGGCTGACAATGTACAAAGGGCTATTTCACCCTTTGGATCGTTAATGTCATCCATTGGCTGTGTCGGTAAAGCAATCTCTAAACATAAGTTACTTTGACGAATAGGAGCTTGTTTAGGATCGAACGGGCTATGAGTATTACAGTGGTCAACATTTTGTAAGTAAATTCGGCCCGTGCTAGCACGTTCTTGAGCAAATAATGTAAATAACTCTATGGCTTTAATACACTTCTTACGAATTGAATTATCTGCTTCATATTTAACATAAAGCTCTTCAAATTTATCTTGGTCTTCAAAAAACGCATCGTAAAGACCAGGCACATCACTTGGGCTAAATAGGGTAATAGACCCGCCTTTAATTAAGCGAGTGTACATTAGCTTATTAAACTGAACACCGTAATCTAAATGACGAACACGATTTTCTTCAACACCACGGTTATTTTTAAGCACAAGTAAGCTTTCAACTTCTAGATGCCAAAGTGGATAGAAGAGTGTCGCGGCGCCGCCTCTAACACCACCTTGAGAACAACTTTTAACGGCTGTTTGAAAGTGTTTGAAAAATGGAATACAACCCGTATGAAATGCTTCACCGTTGCGTATTGTACTACCTAAAGCGCGGATACGGCCTGCATTAATACCGATGCCTGCTCGTTGCGATACGTATTTCACAATAGAGCTAGAGGCGGCATTGATTGAATCTAAGCTATCGCCACATTCAATTAATACACAAGATGAAAATTGGCGAGTAGGTGTACGAACACCAGCCATAATAGGTGTTGGTAAAGATATTTTAAAGGTTGAAATAGCGTTATAGAAACCTTCAACGTATTTTAAGCGTGTTTCAGTTGGGTACTTAGCAAATAAACAAGCAGCGACTAAAATATATAAAAATTGTGCACTTTCATAGATTTCGCCAGTTACTCGGTTCTGAACTAGGTACTTACCTTCTAATTGTTTCACTGCTGCGTAACTAAAGTCTAAATCACGGCGGTGAACAATAAATCGTTCCATTTCTTCAAATTCGTCTGCGGTATAATCAACTAATAAATGCTGATCATACTTTCCAGTTTCTACCATGTTAACTATATGAGGATATAGTTTAGGCGGCTCAAATTGGCCATACGCTTTTTTACGTAAATGGAATATAGCTAAGCGAGCAGATAAATATTGGTAATCAGGCGTTTCTTCTGAGATAAGATCTGCAGCGGACTTAATAATCGTTTCATGAATATCAGATGTTTTAATACCGTCATAAAATTGAATGTGAGATTTTAGTTCAACTTGTGACACCGAAACGTTTTCGAGGCCTTCTGCGGCCCATGCGATAACTTGATGGATTTTTTCTAAATCGATGAGTTCTCTTTTGCCGTTGCGCTTGGTTACAAAAAGATTATTATTCATGAAAAGCCTGTAATTTATTATTTATGCCGATAGTAATGTTCATAGTAGGTTTGGTAATTAACAAACGAAAATAGATGAACATTGTTATTATTATATTTCCCTGAAAGCGTATATCAGCATAAAAAATCATCTGAACAACATTTACACTATATGTAGGGTTTTTCTAAAAACTGATCACAAGATAATGAGGTTTACTCGTTTTTGCAAGTGATAAAAACTCAGCTTATTGTGAAGATTGATACGAGGAAAATTTCAGTTAGTAACAACTAACTTACTAATGCTTTTTATTTTTGATTTCACAAAAACGCAACGGTTTTTTTTAATTAATTTTTGCCTGCAAATTTTTTTAAATAATTTTTTACAATTTCAAAGTGAATTTGCAAGACAAAAGCCAATATTCAATAAAAACAATGCGTTAAAGTCAAATACTGGTTCGGCTATTTAATGTACGATAAAATATCTAATGGTGCCTCAGCATGGTGATCAGCCAACCAAGTTGTACAATCTTCGCTCGCTAATATATAGCCCCATTTTGCAATGACAGTCGTCGTGTTCGCATAGTTACCCGCTTGAATATCTCTGATTGCATCTCCCACATATAAACAATGATTACTTGTTACGGCTATTTCTTCACAAGCTTTAAGAATAGGTTCAGGATGTGGTTTTCTGTTGGGCAGAGTATCACCGCCAATAATTGACAAGCATTTTTCGAACTCAGGGTAGTAGGGTAATAACTTTCGTGTTAAACCTTCGGGTTTATTGGTAACAACGCCCCAAGGTATACTGTGTTTATTTAAAGCGATAAGTAATTCGCTTACTCCTGGGTAAAGGCAAGTGTGTACAGCAATGTTCTGTGCATAATAAGCTAAAAATTCCGCACGTAACTGCTCATAATCAAAATATTTTAATTGATCTGAGAAGCCAAGGGTTAATAGTCCTAACGCACCATCTGACGCGATAGGACGATAGTTCTCGCGAGTAATCTCTGTTAAACCATATTTTCTTAAAACATAGTTGAGTGCTTCACCTAAATCATTGGCGGTGTCTAATAATGTGCCGTCTAGATCAAACAAAACGCCTAAAATTTTAGTATTCATTATTTCGTTCACCTTAGACTAAACTTTTTTACAGCAAAGAATGTAATTTACATCAAGAGATGAAATAAGTTTATGGTTCTCTGTTAGCGGATTGTAATGAATACCTGCGGCATCGATACATTTAAGGTCAAATGATTCAGCCCAGCCAATTAAGGTAGAAGGGCGGATAAAACTGTCATGGTCGTGAGTTCCATCAGGCACAATTTTAAGTATTTTCTCAGCCGCTACAATAGCAAGTAAATATGCCTTTATGGATTTGTTTAATGTAGAGAAAAACACATAACCACCGGGTTTCACCATTTGCGAACAAGCTTGTATGATTGAAGCAGGATCTGGCACATGTTCTAGCATTTCCATACATGTTACTACGTCGTATACTTCAGGCTGTTGGCTGGCTTTTTCTTCTACTGGAATTTTTTGATAATCAACTTTTACACCTGTTTCTAAAGCATGTAACTTCGCAACATTTAAAGGTTCTTCGCCTAAATCAATGCCAGTTACGTCACCACCAAGCTGTGCAAGACTCTCAGCTAAAATACCGCCACCACAGCCAACGTCGATAATTTTTTTACCAAAAATATCGCCTACATGCTGACAGATAAATTGTCGACGAATAGGGTTTATTTGGTGCAGAGGTTTGAAATCGCCATCTAGTTCCCACCACTGGCTGGCTACTTTTTCAAACTTAGCAATTTCTTCTTCATTTACATTTACTGTTTTTGAGCGAGTGGTTGTCGACATTGAATTCTCATTACCTTATTAAATCATTATTGGCGATTCTAAACTAAAGCGCTTGCTACGCCTAGTGTTGACTGGTTAGTTTGTTGATATGGATTAAGGACATATCTACTTATATGTTTTTGATAGTTGAAAAATTATCATCATAGAGATAAATTATCATTCAACAGGTACGATGAGATAAATAACAGAGGTAAAATGAAATCAGCCGTAGAGCAATTATCGACTTATAAGAGTGTACATTTAAATAGAAAAAACATCCGTACACATTTCATTGGTGTTCCTATGATTATTTGGGCAATTTCTTTATTATTGGCAGGTGTTGCGATTGAAGTTGACTCAGCAACACTCGATGATCTTTTTGGCACACCAAGTATCAAATTCACTTTAGCAGCATGTTTATCAATTGTTGTGTTTATTTATTATTTACTGCTTAGCTTGCCATTAGCTTTGTTAGCCTTAATATTATTCGGCCCACTAATGTGGAGTGTACACCTTGTAGTAACAATGGAACATCACTCATTGATTGCACTTATTGTTTTCGTTATTGGTTGGATCATTCAATTTATAGGACATCATTATGAAAAGGCTAAGCCTGCTTTTTTTGATGATATTAACCAACTATTAATTGGACCCTTGTTTGTGCTCGCAGAAATTTATTTTTTACTTGGACAAGGGAAAGCTCTGGACAAAAACATTACGGCTAAAGCAATAGAGAAACGCCGACTTTTTGAACTAAAAAAAGCGCAGTAGTTTTTATTAACTATGGATGGCACCAACTTGTCGAACAATATTTAATCAATTGAAAGTAGGTGAGTTTTCCAAGGTAATATTTTAAGTACTTCTTAAGCGATAAAGCGGTATGGCATCTCATTAAAACTATGCTAGTATGCCGTGTTAATTAATAATAAAAATTTCGAAAAAACTTTCAGAATTCTTTCTAAGTTAAGGGATACCA
>Ga0209292_1005446_pt1 | contig 12969 bp, 7 predicted proteins | sample GOMGulsemesocosm_2_FD_184634 | JGI IMG/M metagenome (GOLD analysis project Ga0209292, IMG submission 184634) | Methane-oxidizing microbial communities from mesocosms in the Gulf of Mexico - GOM9C Gulf of Mexico (SPAdes) (version 2) | ecosystem: Environmental > Aquatic > Marine > Cold seeps...
AAAACTTGTAAGAAAACGATGACCAGATCAGGTGTTGTAAAGGTTTGGAGTATTTCTCCATTAAGAAAATTTAACTGGTGGTTTAGCTCTACTACAAGCATTGAATGGCTAAATGAGCAGTTATTAATTTCTTCTCAGTAGGGTATTGTTAAAAGTAAGGTAAAAAATGGCTTCATCTTCATCATCAGTCGCACATATAGTTTCCAGCTTAGAAGTTGGTGGTGCAGAGCGCTTTGTTATAGATCTTTGTTACGTGCAGAGAGTTACCCTTGGAATAGACGCGTGTATTGTTTCTTTTGGCAAAGAAACAGATAAGTTGGTACCTGTTTGTAATGAGCTTGGTATCAAAGTTTTTGTTGTAAATGGATCTCGATTTAAGAAGCTGTTAGCTTTTCATAAGGTGATGAAATCATACTCAATTATACATAGCCATTCCCCTTATCCGTTAAAGTTTCTCTTGCCATTATTTCTTCTTAAAAAACCACTGAAGCTAGTTTATACACGACATGGTGCAGATCCATTTAATCATGACAGCTGGCTGAAAATTCACCGTCTGTTAAAGCCTTATGTTGATGAAATGACATTTGTTTCACAGGAAGGAGCAGAGGTGTTTCAAAAGAATCATGGTTGGTCAGAAAAGCCTATTTCTGTCATTGATAATGGCGTAAATCTGCTCAACATAAAACAAACTCAACATAATAGTGATAATGTTAGGCTTGGTTCAGTCGGTCGTATGGTTGAGCTTAAACATCAAATCTGCTTATTAAGAGCTATAAACCGCTTGCCAAAACAATACCAGCAAAAAATAGAAATTAACTTTTTTGGTGATGGACCAAGTAAAAAAGCCCTCACTGATTTTATTGCGGTGAATATAGCAGGTGTTGCTATTAACTTTCATGGCATGGTAAGTGATCGAAATGATATTTACGGTGCAATTGATGCTTTAGTTGTTACATCAGAAACAGAAGGGCTTTCACTCGCCATAATGGAAGCAATGGCCTACGGTTGTTTAACTGTTGCAAGTAATGTTGGCGGTAACTCTAAGCTTGTTGAGCATAACATAAATGGTTGGTTGTTTAATTATGATGATGATAAAAAACTCAGCGAATTACTTATACAATTAGTTGATGAAAAGTACTTGTTAAACGAAATGGGCAAAAAAGCACACTTAAAAATTAAGGAGAACTTTTCTTTAGAGGTATGTGCACATAAATATTTAAAGCTTTACTCTTAAAAAAATACCAGTCATTGTGAGTGTGTTTCTTCACAATGGGTATCACATGTTTTTATACTCCAAATTAATTCTGTTTTTTGCTTGCCCCAGAATGATTGCTTTATACGATGAGTTTTGAACTTTCTACTATCACCTGTAGTATAATCATCTAATTTATAATATGCCTTGATCTTTGATTTTTTCTGGCCATTAGTAATTATAGTTTGGAATCGTTCTGAGTTTATAGAAGAAGAGATAACTTTCCAGTTTAGTGGGATTAAGCTATTTTCATAATATGTAGGTTTACTGTCTAAGTCTGTTGAATCAAATAAATAATGAAAGGTGGTAATGCTGTCTTTGTTAGTAACAGCTAAGTCAGAAAAATTATAGATTTCAGGTGCTATTCGTTGTCTTTGTGTAGGCTGTAACCCCTTTCCTGATGTTAACCAAAATAAAGTTGTAGAGCTTAATAAAATAGTAATTAAATGTAGTGTTGCTATTTTTACATTAATAGAATTGTTACCCTTTGTATGACTCTTTTGGTGATTCCCCTCTAATAAATTTTGATCTGCAAGTTTATTCCCCCAAACAAAAAGCAAAACCATAAACGGAACATACAGGTACCAGCCAAAGGTATTATGGTCACTCATCAGGCTACTTTCCATATTGGTATATTCGCCTATTAATATTAATGCTGTAATTCTTATCCAGTTTGTAAGTAGTGCCCCCAAAATTGTGGCAGACAAAAATAACATTGCTCGTTTAGGGTCTCTTATATTGAGAAATATAAAAAGGGATCCTATAGCCAATGAAACAATCATGTATCTTAAGCCGCTACAGCCTCCTGCGATCTCAAATACCCCAGCTGGAATCGTAATTACTTCAGCTTCTACAAAAGTAGGAACTCCAGTAAAACTCATCATATAGGTAACTGCCACTACAGAAAGACTTTGTAATAGAGGAACAAGAGTTCCCCAAAATGGAAATATAAAAACTAAAAACGCAGTTGGAAATATAATGTACCAATTGAATCTGTAAAGCATTGTTACACTGGTAATTAAAACCGCTAGGAGTGCCCCCCAATAGCCTATACTGATTTGAGCATTACTGGTAACGAATAACAAATAACAACTGAGAATTAATAATGTGGTAGGAATAACTGAAAGTGATTCTCTGAATTGAAGTTTGCCACTTTGAGCTAATTCGTAATACAGATATAAGCTAATAAAAGGTATTAGAAAAGCGTGCGAATAGGTACCGTCATCAAAACCATGTCGCCATAGAGTGATCAGAATAGGAATGTTCAGAGCACAAATAGCAGTGAAAAGTATTAATATACCCAAAAAAGGTTTATTAATTTTGAATTTTTGAAAAAAGGAATTTATATTCATTACTCAGCGTGGATATCCATATTGTATAAATCTTATAGTACTTAGAATAACTAGTTAGCGATACTTGTTTTTCTTGTGCTGACAAAAAGTTAGTTAATATTTTCAGATAATTTTACTAACAATTGTAAGCAGTTTACTAAATGGGTAGTATATTCGAAATAATAAAAGCTATACAAGCTCTTAAAGGATTTTGATAATGAAATGGTTAAGTATTTTAGTTTGCTGCAGTGTATTGATTACTGTTGGCGGTTGTAGCAAAAGTGAAACAGCTGATGCTCATATTAATAAGGCAAATACTTTCTTTAGTGAAAAAAAATTTGATGAAGGCATTATTGAATTAAAAAATGCTATTAAGAAGGCGCCTAAGAATAAAGACGCTCGTTTTTTACTCGGTAAACTTTATTTGCAACAAGGCAGTGGTTTTGAAGCGATAAAAGAACTAGAAAAAGCGCATCAACTAAAATATACCAGTAGTAAAGTTATTCCTTTATTGGCTAGGGCTTACTTGATTATTAAATCTGATGAAGACGTTATAGCACTAAGTGAAGAAGCTCTTAAATTACCCGATGAAGTAAAGTCTCAGTACTTAGCTTATAACACCCTTGCTAACATTCGTATTCAAGACAATGAATCAGCGAAGAAGTCAGAGTTACTTTCCAGTCAATTAAAAACGACAACAACGTATTCTTATCTTACATCGGCCTATATCCTTTTGTCTGAAAATTCGCTTGAAGCAGCAAAGACTAAAGTGAATATGTCGCTTGAGCTTTCTCCTGAAAACCCAGATTCAATAATGTTGTTAGGTCAAATAAATACGGCTTTAGGACTTCATAATGAAGCCAGCGAAAACTATTTGAAATACGCTGAATTACAGCCAAAATCAAGCCTGATTGTGTTGCTATTAGCTGATTCAGCATTAAAAGACAAGAATTTTGATAATGCTGAAAAGTATGCAGATGTTATTTTGAATAAAATACCAAACCAACCTTTTGCTCATTATATAAAGTCTGTAGCGAGGTTTGAAGTTCAAGATTACAAAGAAGCCAGTACTCACGCAGAACAAGCTGAATTATTTGGTTTTAACTCTCCTCAACTTAAACTCGTTGCTGGCGCTAGTTCATACTTTTTAGGAAACTTCGAACAAAGCTATCATCATTTAAGCTCAGTTATTAAGTATTTACCTGCAGAGCATCCGGCAATGAAAATGTTTGCCATTAGTCAGCTGCAATTAGGTTTAGTCGGTGATATTACAGACACATTAAGTGATTTTACGGTTACTAATAAACAAGATGAAAAGTTTTTGTCTTCATTAAGTATCCAATTAGCTGAAATCGGCGCAATTGATGATGCCAAATTACTTGCTGAAAAAGTAACAAATAAACAGTCTGATAATGCAGAGGAAAATATAAGAACAGGCATTTTAAAGTTAATGTTGAACGATCCGTCAGGCATGACAAACCTACAAAATGCCCTGACATTAAAACCTGATATGCTTTCTGCCGAGCTCGCTTTAGTCTCTGCAGCTATACAAGTTAATGACTTTGACAAAGCACTTGAAATATCAAAGAAGTGGCAAGAAAAGTACCCCGAAAAGCCAGCAGCATTTAATGTTTTGGCCACTATTTACTTAAAGCAAGGAAAGTTAGATTTAGCCAAAACAAATTTGAATAAAAGCCTGAAGTTGTTACCTGAAAATAACTTTGCTATTTCAAATTTAATGAAAATTGCTTTAATAAAAAATGAAATAGCTGAGGCAACTCGATTATCTGAATTAGGTGTTAGTCTTTTCCCTGAAGATGAAAAGATGTTAAAGCAGTATTATATCGTCGCTAGAGGTGACGATAAGAAAAAGGCGCTTGCGTCTGCGAAAATTAAAGCTTTATTTGAGTCGGAAAGTGACAATTTAAAACTCGGTCTTTTGTATGCAGAAATTTTAATAGATGAAAAAAATTATAAAGAAGCCCTAACTATTGTTGATTCATTTGAAGCATCTATACGTTCACCTAATAAACTTTGGCAGCTAAAAGTTTTAACTCATCGTAATATCAATGAAGGCATAGGATTACCTACAGTTATAGAACAATGGGCAAAAACCAATCCCTATGCATTAGAGCCAGTTATATTACTTGTAGATCAACATATGCGTAATAGAAAAGCTGAGTCGGCTTTGGTTGTTATAGAGAAAGCTCTTAAAGGTAACCAAAAAAATAACATCATGTTAAAAGTCGCAAAAATGCAGATACTACTTGATAGCAGAAAGTTACAAGAAGCTAAAGACTTTTATCCTGAATTTTCAGGTAATGAAATGAATGAAAAAGTTATTCAAGGTGTTGATGGTCGGATATTTTTGTTAGAAAAGAACTACAAGAAGGCTGTACCACTTTTAAAAAGTCTTTATGAAAATGTTCCGTCTAGCCAAAATGTGCTCTTACTTGCTATCGCACAAAATGGTGCTGAACAAGGGGAGGAAGCAATAACTACTTTAGAAGGTTTTCTGGTAGATAATTCATCAGATAGTAAAGTTCGCTCTTTATTAGCAAATTATTACCTTGCGAAACAACCGAAAAAAGCAATCCCTTTATATGAAAAAATGTTACTAAGTCATCCAGATAATATTGTTTTTCTTAACAATTTGTCTTGGTTAAACCTTGAAAACAATAATTTAGAAGCAGCATTGAAATATTCTGCCAAAGCCGTCAAATTAGCACCCAAACACCCTAACGTCCTTGATACCCGTGGCATGGTGTTACTCAAAGCAGGTAAAAAATCTATCGCATTGAAAGCATTAAAAAGTGCTTATACGTTATCAAAAGGGAAAGATGTAGATATTGTACTTAACTATGTAGATGTCTTGATTGCAAATGAGAAAAAAAGTGACGCACTTTCTATATTAAGACGATTGAATACTAAAAACTTAAATCAAGAAAAAAAACAACAAGTAAAAGTTTTAACTTCATTGGCTAATTAGATATTAAGCAGCACTGTTGTTAATAATGCTGTTTGAACATTCATTATTAGCAAGTAAGTTTTAAGTGCAAAATAATCAATAAATTAAAGGAATTCATGTGTACTTTATTAATAAGCAAAAATTAGCTTTTTCGACGCTTTTACTGTTAACCGCATTGTCAGGGTGTAGTGAAAATAAATCCACAGCTGAGTATATATCAGAAGCCAAAGTTGCTTTTAGTAATGGCCAAAATAGTTTAGCTATAATCAATTTAAAGAATGTTTTAAAGACAGAAAAAAACAATCTAGAAGCTCGATTCCTACTCGGTTCAGTTTATGCACAACAAGGGCTTTGGGTAAATGCAGAAAAAGAATTAAGAATTGCCAGAAATGCAGGGGTTACTGATGGTGATATCGATATATTATTAACTAAAATCCATTATCGTCTTGAAGATACTGATTATTTAACCTCTGTGAAAAATGTTCAGAATGAACATAGTGATTTAGCGAAAATATACTTAGCGATCCTAGCGCTAAAACAAGGTGATGTTGCAAAGGGGCGAGCAATATTTGATGAAATTACCTTAGCCGGTAGTGACCAAGATTTAAGTAATCTTGCTATGGCTTGGGACTCATTCCTCAATGCTGACTATACGGATTCTCTAAAACTTTTAGATAAATTAGCAGTTGCCTCCGTTATTAAAGAAGATGTAATAGAGCTACGTGTTGCAATCTTAGTAGCATTAAAAAAACACAAAGAAGCAGCAGAACAATTGGAAATGTTCTTGTCGCTGCATCCTCAATCTCATTCTCACAGACTTCAATTAGCCGAGCAGCATGTTAAGTATAGGAATTATCCCGAAGCAGAGAAAAATGCCGATCTTCTGTTAAGTCTTTATGAAAATAATATTATTCTCAATAGAATAAAAGCAGAAATAAAATTCAATGCTAAAGATTATTCCTTAGCAAAAGAGTTTGCAGAAAAGGCTTTACGAAATAGTGAAGACACTTTATCAAAGGTCATCGCTGGTATGAGCGCCTATCAATTAGGCCAGTATGAGTCTTCTTATAACTATTTGAATGCAGTAAGCTCTTACTTTGCAGAAGCTCACCCGGTAAACCAAATAATAATAGCGTTGTCAAACCTGTTAAGCTTTAGCACAGGGACAAGTAATGAATTATTATCTGACACAGTACTTTCTTTGATTGATAGTGGAGATTACAAGCAAACACGTAACGTATTGATTAAGGCATCTGAGTCATCAAGGTTAAACGATGGAGTGATAGATTTTCAGCTGGGTTTATTAAAAATAATTGAAGGTGACTCTTCATTTACAGATGATTTTGAACGAGCGATTTCAAACGGATATGGTGAAATTGAGCCGAAAATCTTGCTGGCTGAACAATATTTGAAAGATAAAGAGTTCGATAAGGTATCAGAAATCGCTGATTCTTTATCATCATCAAATAAGTTGACAGCCCGACTACTTAGAGGCAGTGTTCATCTCGAAAAGGGAGAATTTGATGAAGCCATTTTAGCTTATGAAAGTATACTTTCTAATGAAACTGAACATATGGGAGCTCTCTTTAAATTAAGTGAGACTTACTTTAAAGCTGGCAATACCGATAAATCAATCGTTCTACTACAAAATATATACTCAATCTCTTCCTCCAATGCCTTTGCTGTTAGGTCATTATTTAAATTCTCGCTAGAACCATCTAATAAAAAAATGTTGGAGCAATTTTTTATATCTCAAATTGAAATAGACAAAAATAATACTAATAGATACATCGTATTATCGGAGTTTTATCTGCTTCACCATGAGTTTGAACGGGCGTTAACAATTACATCTCGTTATTTGTTAAAAGCACCAGAACAATTGGAAGTATCTCTACTTAAAACTAAAGCCCTTTTATTTTTAAAAAGAGTAAATGATGCAAAAGTTAGCTTAATTGCACTTGAAAAAATTGATCCTATTCATCCTGAAGTCATTAAAAATAAAGCGCTAATTTTAAGTGTTGAGGGTAATAACGTTGATGCAATAAATGTCATTGAACAGTTTAGTGCTACAAGTAATGTTCTTTTAAATGACGATTTATTAATAATGCTCAGCACATTATATATTACGAATAGGCAAAATTATGACGCTGAGAAAACTCTAAAAAAAGTTAAGAATAAACAGCATGTCAAGTATCTCCGAGTAGAAGGAAAAATGGCTTTAATGAAAGGTGATAATTTGTTAGCTATAAGATCGTTAAAGAAGGTGTTTCAAACTACTCCGTCTGAACTTATTGCCCTAGAGCTTACACAGGCATTACAAAATGAAGGAGAGTTTGATGAGGCTATTCGATTATTAGAAAGCTTTATTGCTAAAGCAGGTACTGGCGAATTAACTTTAATGAAGTATAAATTAACAGAATTATGTGAAAAAAGGTGCCCAGAAAAAGCAGAGCAGTACCATAACAACTTATTAATAGAAACAAATAGGAACGTAGCATCGCTGAATAACATTGCTTGGTTTTATTATACCCAGCAACGATATGCAGAGGGGAAGGTATTTGCTAAAGAAGCCGTAATGAAGGCACCAAAGCTAGCTGCTACCCACAATACGCTAGGCGTGATATTGCTAAAGTTAGGTGACTTATCGCAAGCTAACCAACACCTCAAAATATCTGTCAGTTTAGAACCGAGAAATGATAAATATAAAGTTTGGCAGGCTAAGGGCTTAAGATTAACAGGTGATGAAAATTCAGCTAAAAAGCTGAAAAACAGTATAAATTACGAAAAACTGAAACCTGAGGTTAAAAAATTATTTATTAATGTGTTTGAAAATAAAAATGAGTAAATGTTTTAGTAATTATATTGTCAGTTATTTTTACAGTTAGAATTATCAAATGTTTTTATTTTGACATTTTACTTTAAAAACAACGTGTTGCAAAGTTGGCCTGATGTGTGCATTTGTCAGGAACAAGTTACATAATGATTTTTAAATATAACAAAATATAAAGGAATGATGAGACATGAAATCTAATTTTTTAAAAGCTGCAGCAATTGCAAGTGTTATGGTTTTCAATACAGCTTATGCTGATAACATTCGAGTTGATTTAAGTGGCGATAATACTTTAACTGATGCGTTCGAGACATTTCAAGTTACGTACGATTCACATACTCTAGTGAACGTACCTAACCAAACAGTTCATACCTACGCTGGTTATAACCTTATTGGTCAAACTATGGGCGGTTTGGCTGCACCAACAGGTGTCTTCGCAGATTTTGGTGAAATGACAAATGGCCTTGCAAACGTCTTTGGTTCTGCGCCAGGCTTTGGTCCTATGTTTTCAGAAATCGCCTCGTCAGGTTCATTTTTAAGCTTTGGTGTTGATTTGGTTGGTACTTTAGGTGTTAACGGTATCTCTTATACCTCAGGAACTTTAGATTTATGGCAGGGGTTCATGAACGGTGATGCACCTGTAAAAGTAATGCAATCTACGTTTACATCAGGTGGTATTACTGTCGGTAATCAAGATATTTTATCTACAGCTGGAAGTGTAGATATCTTAAAGGAAGGTGTTATGTATTTTGATGACAATGGTACTCCTGTATCTTTCACCGAATACTTTACCGCACACCCACTTGAAGAAATACGCTTATTAATTGATCAAAACGTTGTTGGTGGTGCTGATCAAATAGCAAAGGCGATTTTTGACCAAGATACAGATGCAGGCTATAAAAATTCAGATAATCTAGGTAACGTATACATAAGTGCGACGCATAGTTCAACACTTTCTTTCAAAGTTCCAGAACCTACCTCTTTAGCTATATTAGGTCTTGGTTTGTTAGGCTTTGCTGGTACGCGTCGTCGTAAAGCATAATTTTAAATTATGACCCGTCCTAGTATGGGTTGACATTAATTTACTTAAAACGCCCGGTGTACTTCATTGGGCGTTTTGTATTTTAAGGCCGTATGTGGCCTTCTTTGATTATATATCATCACAGATTCTTCAACCATTCTCTTTGCCTCCTTCAGGTCTTTAGGTTTAACCAACAGATATTCACTCTTCAGTATGCCGTTGATATGCTCTGCCAAAGCATTTAGATAACAATCATAGCCGTCTGTCATCGAGCATGTGACATGGTATTGCTTGTGAAGTTGCTGATATTCATTGGAGCAATATTGAACACCTCTATCTGAATGATGAGCTAAGCTATTCTGTGTTTTTCGCTGACTTAACGCATTCGTGAAAGCTTGTTTAACCGAGTTGACTCTCATATTGTCATCGACATGATACCCACCACTTTTCTCGAATATGGATCAGTGATTAAGCTCAAGTACGTACCACCGCAGACCGTAGGAAGGTAAGTAATATCTGCTACCCGTAATTGCTCTGGTTTTTCGGGGGTAAAGCCATCTTTAATTAAATTAGGATGGCAATGGAACCGGTGATGACTCTGTGTTGTTTTATGGTAAGCACGTTTACAAACCACCAGAAGATAGCGTGATGCGAGTAAGCTGAATAAACGGTCTCGACCAATAAACAATTTTTGTAATAACAGTAAGTACTGTAGCTTTCGTGTACCAATTCTAGGTTGGTATATACGTTCAGCAACCACAGAATCAAGTACTTGTTGTTCAAACTCATGACGCTGAGCCTGAGCGGTACATTGCTTATAGTAAGCTTGTCGTGAGATACCAATAAAAGAGCATGCCCTAGTGACCGTTAATGCTGTTATCGCTTTTTGTTGGACAACTTCTCTTTCTGCTTTTTTGTGATACGTACACCATAATTCGTTTCAAGAACATTCACTACGGCTTCAAAAAACTGTGCTTTAAGATGACTATCAGCTAACTTCTTCTCTAACTCTTTAATGCGCGACTCTGGTGTTTGCAGTAATTTGGGCTTGGTCATGGTAAAGGCTCTGGTTAAGAAAATTGGGGTTCCTTTAGACCAATCTAGTCGACCATGCTTACGAAGCCACATTAATACAGTAGAGCATCCTTGTATTCCATATTTATCTTGTGCTTGTTTATAGGTTAACTCACCTCGCTCAATTTGCTCTACGACACCAAATTTAAAAGCGATTGAATAATCTTTTTGAGTACGTTTAGTGGTTGATTTCATAACACTCTCCGATTTACTGATGGAAAAGTGTCAACCTTATTTAGGACGGGTCATTAACATAAAATAAAAAAGTAAAAAGCCGCATATAGCGGCTTTTTTATGTCTAATAGATGTAAGTTTACGGGGCAAGTTAATATATAGATTTAGTCTGCTATTTGAAAATTTTAATTTTGCATGTATAAATCATTTATTTCCTTAAACGGTCTAAAAAATACAACCTTCCAAGTGAGAAAGCATGTCTTAAGTCTTACACACTAAAAGCTGTAAACGTTGAACCATTTCAGACCATAGAGTTACACCTATACTAAAAATAATTCATTCATTTTGATTCATTAAAAATTCGGATTTTAGAAGCTAAGTGAACTAATAATATCTCTTTGGGCTAGTTGATATTGATAATCATGTTAAGTAATGACAAATAAATACTATTGACATATTTAAACGATAGTAGCTAGACGAAAGAGCATAAAGATAAATTATTTAATATTCAATGGTATATGAATATATATAGAAACATATTCATCGAATAGTCTATAAATCCCCAAACCCTCCTATTAGTCATCATCGTTAGAAACCTGAGATAGTATAACCAAGTAATGATAAATAAAATTCTCACTACAAAAGGATTAATAAATCTGAAGAGGAACGAAAAACTCTGAAATAGAGCATGAATTTATAAGTATTGTAGAATATATTGTCAACTTTTTTTACAGCTTTAATTTCTAAAGATATATATATTTGATTATTTATCGTAATATCAGGTGCTTGTAAAACTGGCGTGTTGTATGCAACATAATTATCAGATTTGTTAGAATTTTTTAAGATTTAAAAAAGGAAGATAAAATGAAATATAATTTATTAAAAGTTGCCGCAATCGCAAGTGTTTTGGTTTTCAACACAGCTTACGCAGATTCAATTCAAGTAGATTTAAATGACGATGATATTTTATCTACTGCATTCGATACTCTTCAAGTTACTTACAATTCACATACTTTAGTTAACTTACCTGGGCAAACAGTTCATACCTATGCTGGTTATGACCTTATTGGTCAAACTATGGGAGGGTTAGCACCAGGTGGCGTCTACTCTAACTTTGATGATATGACGGCAGGCCTGACAAACGTATTTGGCTCAGCACCAGGATTTGGTCCTATGTTTACAGAAATGGGCTTGTCAGATTCATTTTTAAGCTTTGGCGTTGATCTCGTGGGGACTTTAAGTGTTAGCGGAATATCTTATACCTCAGGCAGTTTAGATTTATGGCAGGGCTTTACGAATGGCGATGCCCCAGTAAAAGTGATGGAATCAACTTTCACTTCTGGTGGTATTACTGCTGGTAACCAAGATATATTATCCACTGCGGTATCTATAGATATCTTAACGCCAGGTGTTATGTATTTTGACCAAAATGGTACCCCTGTATCCTTCACTGAATACTTTACTGCAAACCCGCTTAACCATATTCGTTTGATTATTGAACAAAATGTTGTTGGTGGTGCTGAACAAATAGGACTGGCCCTTGCTGGTGATGTTGATGCCGGCTATAAAAATTCGGATAATCTGGGTAATGTCTATATAAGTGCTACGCATAGTGCAACACTCGCTTTTAATGTTCCAGAGCCTACTTCTTTGGCTATCTTAGGTTTAGGTTTATTAGGTTTAGCTGGTACACGTCGCCGCAAAGCATAATTAATCTAGTCTGAAATAAAAAAACCGCCTCGGCGGTTTTTTTTGTCTTGAATTTGAAGTTACTCAGAAGCATTTATTAGTCATTATCTTTCAACAACTCTTTAACCCGCCAAAACATAAAACGCTGCAACCAATTTCTGTTGCCCCAAGGGCGCCAGGTTTTAATTAAGTTGTTTCTATACGCGTCAAAGTGCATACCATGAGGTGCATGTATAACATCGCCACGTTTTAATAGTATTTTTAATACATTAGTACAGAGAGTTCCTGCGGCTAAAGAAATGCCCATACAGGTTGAAGGTACTTTCTTTTTGAGGAAGTTCACAGAAGACCTATCTACTAAATAGTGACGTTGTTGCACTGAAGGTGACACACCGATAACAAAGCGAATAATATTGTCATTGAATATTTGAGCCTTTTCTTCTTCGCTGGCATTTGCTGCAGCATCTACTATGGCAAAGTATTCGTCGAAAGACATTTTACCGGGCATAAAAACTAAAAAAGCGGTACCCATACCCATTGGCGCAGCGGTAATCGTGGGGATACCCATTTCATAACAACGTCGAAACACTTTACGTCTAATTTCTAAAACAAAAATATCTAAACTGTCTA
>Ga0209292_1005448_pt1 | contig 12961 bp, 9 predicted proteins | sample GOMGulsemesocosm_2_FD_184634 | JGI IMG/M metagenome (GOLD analysis project Ga0209292, IMG submission 184634) | Methane-oxidizing microbial communities from mesocosms in the Gulf of Mexico - GOM9C Gulf of Mexico (SPAdes) (version 2) | ecosystem: Environmental > Aquatic > Marine > Cold seeps...
TATGGGTGATGTTGAATCTCTTTTTGCTATTAATAATTCAAAAGATGGGCTGGTGAGAATTTATGATAAGCGAAAACAATGGGGTGCCAGAACTTATGATGGATTAGGGAGTAAATTCCCACTGGGTTACTGGAAGCAAGGTGAAGTGCGCACTTACCCCTCACGTAGACCAATAAGCATCGAAATTATAGAACTTGATGGGCCGAATCATTGTCTTACATTTCGATGGATAATAGGCAAAGGTGAACGTAGGAATATGGATAATAATTACACTTTTTGTCCTGACCGTGGTTTTACATATTTTCGTCACAATAATACTCTCGAAAAAGTTGCTCCTAAACTGCCAGCAAAAGTCGTTAACTTAGATCACCAGCAAGCGACGATTAACCATGGCGTTATCAAAGGAAATATCCAAATTATTGACCCTCAATTCGGTAACGTGTGGACTAACATACACCAAGACAGTTTAACGCAAGCAGGCATTAACATTGACGATACTCTGTGTTTACTTGTCAAGGAAGGTAATATCACTAAACTAGACACTAAACTGCCTTACCTCGCATCATTTGATAAAGTTGCTGTTGGTGAGCCTCTAATTTATCTTAACAGCCAGTCAACTGTATCCTTCGCCCTTAATCAGGCTAACTTTTCAGCGAAACATCATATCGCCTCTGGTGACAAATGGAGTGCACAAATAAAACAATGTAACTAAACAATTTAGCATCAGAAAACTAGACCTCAGGATAAATTACCTATTAATATCCAAAGCCAAAAACGGTTTGATTGATTTTTTTACCTAGCGATTTTAGTGTATCAGCCGCCGGAAGTTGTCCTTGTGAACAGGGCGCATAGATAACTTCTTGTCTTAGATATTTATTAAGTAAATAGCTCATTTTACTATCATTACCTGAGATCATATTCACTGCCACTTTGGCTATTTTTATTGTATATAGACAATATATTTGAAGAAGTAAATATCTAACATCTAGTTATCATAAAGCTTATTGTTTACAACCACTTGATAAGTCTGGTGCTAATACTAAAATATGTCAGAGTAAATTTCGAGCGATGCGTTATGTCACAGTAGAAAGGTAAACTATTGAACCGGTAAAGTGACAATGACATCTAAGCCGCTACTTTCTCTATTGTGCAAAGTAATATCACCACCATGCCCCCTAATGATAGTTAGTGCGATGGTCAACCCTAGACCTAACCCACCTGATTGATCGTTTCTAGATTCATCAAGACGTTCAAAGGGTTCAAACAGTCGTTTTTGTTGCCCCTGCTCAATACCTGGCCCTAGGTCTGAAATAGTAATGTTAACCTGCTCTTCATCCTCAGTAATTTTGACAAAAACCGAGTCACCATATTTCACGCCATTTTCAATTAAATTACTAAAAGCACGCCGCAATGCAACGGGCCTACAGCGGTAAGTAATTTTTTCACTGAATTGACATGCTACCGCTAAACCAATGTCAGATAAGTCTTGGCATAAGCTGTCAATTAACGAAACCAGATCAACTTGTTTGCGATTTTCAGACCACGAGTCTTGTTTGGCAAATGAAATAGTTGCATTAGTTATATGCTCCATTTCATCAATTTTTTCCACTATATGTGTCTGGGTTTCTACATCATCAATAAATTCTGCATGTAATCGTAGTGAGGTTAACGGTGTACGTAAGTCATGAGACATCGCGGCTAATGAGCGAGAACGATGGGTAATAATGTTTTGTAATCGAAGCTGCATCGCATTAAAAGCGACAATGGTATCTTTAATATCTTCAGGCCCTTGCTCGGTAACAGGCTCTACCTCCTCACCAATGCCTAACAATCGCGCCTTAGTAGTTAGCTCTTTCAGCGGCTTGGTGATGCGCTTAATACTAAAAACAACAATTAAACTGGCAATCAAGGACACCACCAGTAATGAGCTAAGTGCCAAAAGAGCATAGCTTGGCAACGTTTGTCGATGGTGAAGATCCATATTAAACCAGAGGCCTTGCTCAAGCATAATTGAGGAAGAAAATAGTATCGGCCGCTCTGCATTTTTGGGGTTTATATATTTAAAAGAAAGCAGATAATCGAGCAGGTATTTACTAACCGTCAATATCCGGTTGGGAGGAATTGGATATTGATGAATATAAACATTTTCATAGGGTTTATTAAGGAAATTTCTCAATATGCCGACCCTGGCATAATCCTCATTTGTTAACAACTGAGTTGGTATGCTTGGTTTATCATCAAAGTGATAATGCACACGGTATGTGGTCATTAGTTTAGCTATTTCTATGTGGTTTGCTGCGGGTATTTTTTCAATTGCATTAACTGCAGAAGCTGACATGTTCAATATTCGATTATCTTGAACTCGTGCCAGCATATTATCGGCTTCAGATAAGGAAATGACTAAAGTAATGAGCTGAGAAATAACCAAAGTACTCAGTAATAACAGTATCAGTTGCCCAGCCAAACGTTTTGGTAGCAAGTATTTCATTTGTGTAAAACATCAACTGTTAACATATAACCACCACCCCAAACAGTTTTAATCAATTTAGGTGAACTTGCATCTACTTCTATTTTACGCCTTAAGCGACTAATAGAATTATCAATACTTCGATCAAAGGCTTTGGCTTCACGCCCATGCGCTAAATCAAGCAGCTGATCTCGGCTAAGTGTTGTTTTAGGTCGCAATAGAAATGCATATAATAATTTATATTCGGCATTACTTAAGGCTACAGCGATGCCTTTATTGTCAATGAGTTCTCGTTGATTAACATCAAGTTGCCAATCATCAAAAACTAAAAAATCTGACGCGGTTTGTTGGCTTTGCACTGGAGCGCTTTGACTCCGACGCAGTACTGCTTTTATTTTGGCTACCAATACTCTTGGGTTAAATGGTTTACTCACATAATCATCGGCCCCCATCTCTAAGCCGACTACTCTATCAGCATCTTCACATAGGGCCGTTAACAAAATTACCGGGATTTTTAATGTGCTTTGAACATAACGACATAATGACAAACCATCTTCTCCTGGCATCATAATATCGAGCAGTATCAGATCAATGGCACTATTTTTTAATGCGTCACGCATAGCAACACCACCGTCAGCACAAGTAACCCGTAAACCATGATCGTTTAAATAACGCTTTAGCGGTTGCCTGATATCTTCATTATCATCAACAATTAAAATATGAGTCAAAATATTACCTCTACGCTTTTAAAAGATACATCGCTATAGCGAAAACAAGCCAGACAATGGCATTAACTTGTATCAAGTTGTCGCAACCTTAATTCATTGCGACAACTTGATACTAGATGCTAACCGAAGTCACTGGCCTATGGAAGCAATATCGAGTTATTATTAATAAAGGACACTAGATAGTATCAAGCCATTAATAGTCTGGCGACTACCACCTTAAAATAACTTGGATTTTTAAATGAAGAAATTTACAAAAATAATGCTAGCAATACTGGCGTCTTGTGCCGTGTCGTCATGCTCATCCACAGATGAAAACCAAGCAATAGAAAAAACGGTGGCTGCAGTAAAGTACTCTGAAAGCTGGGACTCTTTAGCAAAACATGAAGCTGCGCCCAAATGGTATCAAGACGCTAAACTCGGTATTTATTTACATTGGGGGGTTTATTCAGTGCCAGCATTTGGCACTGAATGGTACCCAAGAAACATGCATTTTAAACACCGTAAAGAATACAAACATCACATAGAAAAATATGGTGAACTCAATGATTTTGGCTACCATGACTTTGTGCCACAATTTAAAGGTGAGCACTTTGACCCACAAGCATGGGCTAAGTTATTTAAAAAGGCCGGCGCTAAATTTGCAGGCCCAGTGACCGAACATCATGATGGCTTTGCCATGTGGGATAGTGAATTAACGCCGTGGAATGCTATGGACAAAGGGCCAAAGGTTGATGTTACCGGTGAACTTAAAAAAGCCATTACAGCTGAAGGCATGAAGTTTATTACTACCTTTCACCATTCAAAAAACTTACAGCGCTACAGTCCTATCAATAAGAAAACAGCAAACAAACCCGGGGAGCGCTTTGGCGGCACCCATTATCCTTACTTTGAAAACACACCGCCAGCTACTACTGATGCTGAGCTTGCCTTGTTATACGGTAATATACCTGAAGATGAATGGAACGAGAAAATTTGGTTCGGTAAATTAAAAGAAGTGATTGATAACTACCAACCTGACATTATTTGGTTTGATTCTTGGTTACATTTAGTACCCGCGGAATACCGACAAAAGTTCGCTGCTTATTATTTAAATGAAGCCGACAAGCTTGGTAAAGAAGTGGTTATCATCAGAAAACAAAATGATTTACCGTTATCTTTTACTATAGATGACTTAGAAAAATCACGCAAAAATCACATCGGTGAACAGCCATGGATGACAGATGAAACCATCAGTAAAGGTAGCTGGTCGTACACTGAAAACCTACGTGTTAAAAAGGCACAAGATGTTTTACATGTGCTTATTGATGTCGTCAGTAAAAACGGCACCATGTTGTTAAACGTATCGCCAAAAGCCAATGGCATTATTCCAGAAAACCAACAAGCAGTATTGCTAAAAATGGGCGCTTGGTTAGAGAATTATGGTGAAGCTATTTATGGCACTCGCCCTTGGTATACTTTTGGTGAGGGACCTACCAAAGAGCCAGAAGGCCACTTTAAAAACCATAGAGAATTTGCCAAGGTAAAATACACTAACCAAGACATTCGCTATACCGCCAAGGGCAATACTATTTATGCGACTTTTTTAGGTACTCCAACAGGTAAACAAATCTTAGCTGCTTTTGCTAAAGCTGAGTTATCTATGGCTCTGACAGAAAAAGCTCAGATAGCAAAGAATATCGACATCGTTAGTGTTACGGCTTTAGGCTCTGATGAAAAAATAATGTGGTCACTGACGAAAAGCGGTTTGACTATCACCCCGCCATCACAGCTAGTAGATACTATGGCAACGGTATTTAAAATTGAGCTAGCAGGTTAATAAACCCTAATGAAGTTATTAGTGCACAAAGCCCACAAAAATGGTCAATAACTTCAGTTTCTCAACTTACAAAAGTAGACGATAATATTTTTAATATTAACGTCTACTTTTAATATTACCGCTAGCTATTGGAAAATAGTCGATACCAGTGCCACCTAATTGTATTTACCTAAGCCAGCCAATTACATCTAATTCTGCCGTAATAATTCGAACTGAATAGACCTGTCATCTTTGGGTAAATTGAATATTACTAACGCACACTTTTACCACAAAGAAGACACTAGCCCCTAATTCAAAAAGGACTGCTCACAATCTAAAGCGGACGTTAGCATTCAGGATTACCTTTTGACTTCTTTTAGCGATCAGTTGACCTAAACAGCAACCAATAACTAATGTCTCCTAAGCGCACTAAGGGAGCATTAGCACTAACAAATATCAGTGCTAAAAATCATAACAATTTTGGGCGTTGATTTGATCGTCACTTTTACCACCAAGAAGTCATTCGTGGTGAACTATTTTAACTATTCATTGGCTAAAATCTAAGGCTCACTTCTACCACAAAGTACTCTTAATTTATTAGTGGCAAACATAACGTTATTTAATGGTCAAAATCATTGTTATTAGATAGTCATCTTAGATGATAATGTCAGCTAGACCTGGTGCAATTGGGTGGCATAACGGATGTAATTGTCCAGCTACCTTCATCGTTGCCAGCATTGCATTGAATAGAGCAAGAATGATCAGAAAATGAATAGAACCATGATTGACAATACACTTGAAATGCTTAGCGTTGGTATTCTTTAATTATAAAAGGTTTGCTTGAATAAAAAACATCAAATTAAAGGCAAAAAAAAGAGCAAGAAAACTGCTCTTTTTTATCATATTAACAATCTAACTTATCTTAGAAAGAATAACGCATAGATAAGCGATAACTTCTTCCGTAGTTATAAATTTCATCTACACGGCTATCATTAACGCTGCTTAAGTTACCATCAAACTCTTTGGTTAACCCTGAAACATCTGGTGCTGTTAAGACGTTAAAAATTCTGTCATAACTTTCCGTTAAGTTAGTAGCTGAGAAGCTAAGCTTTAATGCTTTGGTAATATCAAAGTTAGCAGTAAAGTCTAAGGTGCCACGATCATCACGTATCTTACTGCTGTTACCTGAAGTTACACTAACCAAGGCTTTAGTTCTATAGGCATAAGCTAAGCGGTAGCTCATATAACTATTTTCCCAGTAGATGGTGGCATTCGCAGAATGCTTAGCAGTATTTTTAAATGGTAAACCATTGTAAGGGTTGCTTTCATTATCAGGATCAACAATGGCTTCACTATCAGCATAGGTGTAGTTAATTGAGGTACCTAAATGTTTTAATAGACCCGGTAAGAAGTCATAATGCTGCTGATAGGCCATTTCTAAGCCTTTGATTTCAGCGGTAGCACCGTTAACTGTGGTGCGATATTGCACATTAGCACACGGCTCCATCGCTGTTAGCTGGTCTTCACCTGGAACACCTGAACGGTCAACAATACAGTTGCCATCAATTGGGTTAGTGAACTCTTTGAAAATAGATGAACCATAGCTAAAGCTTTTAAAGTCTTTATAAAATAGTGCCGCTGATAAAATAGCGCCTTCTTCAAAGTACCACTCAGCTGAAACATCAAATTGATCAGCTAAGAACGGGTCCAATTGGGTATTGCCGCCACTAGCTTCAGGGGTTTCATTCATGTTTGATGATTTCAGGCGGAAGTTAGGGTTTAAAGTATCAACGCTTGGACGTGCCATTACACGGGCGGCACTGGTACGTAAAACAATCTCTTCAGTCAGCAAATAGTTTAGGGTAAAACTAGGTAAAAACTCACCATAATCGTTTGTATCAGTTACCGGTACAGGATCGTCATAATCACTTGCTGGCACACTAACACCATCAACAATAAACATGATATCACTAGGATATTCATAACCTGAATGACTGCCACCTTCAATTTCAGTGTGCGCGTAGCGGATACCAAAATTACCGGTAAGATCACCACTGAGTAATTCAAAATTAGCCTGTACATAAGCGCCGTAAGTTTGCTCATCTACCTGCCATGATTTTAATGGACTAGACTGGAACAAACCGTCAGTACCATTTGGAAATGCTAAAGCAAAACTGTCGTAGACATCAGGAGATAACCAGGTAGTTGGAAAGCCTGCTGGGGCAATACCCTCTAAAAAGTGACTATCGGTAATAGAGCTATCTAACACTCCATCTACTTGGTCCGCAAAAATTTTAGTCTTGCCATCTTCAAATTGAGACCACTTCTTAACCGCTTCATCCTCTAAAACGGCTTTACTACGATCCGTATATTTAACACCAAACTCTACCGAGGTAATATATTCGTTATCGAAGCTTCGACTAACATCAAAATAAACGCTGGCTTTACTATCGTCAACCTCACGCATTTGTGAACGCGCTTGTCCCATTTGCCAAAAACTTGCATCTTCATTATTCCAGTTTTGACAGAAACTAAACTCTGGTAAATAGTCCCCTTGAGGACCGTGAGCGTAATCAACACCACACCAATCATTAGAATCATTTGATGGGCTAGTTGCAGCCTTAGACCACCAGTTAACTTTATAACTGTCACTCCACTCTTGTGCAGTATCAGAATAACCAACACGGCCTTTGACTAACCAATAATCACCAATAGCATGTTCAATCTCTAAACCTGTGACAAAGCTATCTGTGGTATTTGTCCAAGCACCATTTTGTGCCTGTGTACCAGGCTTTTTAGAAAAAGCACTAGTTACTGTACTCGCATTATTGCCTTCGCCAAGTAAAATGTTGATGTCTGCATTTGTACCACCTGCAGCACGGTGTAAGTTATTTAAACGAGTTTGTGAATGCATATGATCAATTTCTTGACGAGAAAATGAAGCATCAAAGCGGATATCTGTGGCATCACCTGGACGCATTTGAAAAGTAAACGTACCACCTTGTTTAAGTTTATCATCAAGGTTTACACGCGCTTTGGCACTGTCTGCCATTAAGGCTTCTGTATTGTCTGGTAAAGTTTCACCCGTTAAAGCATTGGTTGCGCCATCAAAGCCGTTATTATTCAGCGCATCACTATGTATATCCCAACCATTGGTAGAGAACTCTTCTTTGCGAACACTTTGTTGATCATGAAATAATGAACCGGCAATACCGATACTATCACTGAACTGGTACAGACCTGTGTAAGAAAATCTTGGCGTGGTTTCTTCTGCTAATTCGTTGTAACGTGCTTCCACTGAGAAAACGTTAACATTTTTATTCGATGATAATGGTGCTCGGGTATGTAAATTAATGGATGCACCCAATGAACCTTCTTCTTGATTTGCCGCTGGTGATTTAACCACATCAATGCGACTTAATATGTCAGCAGAAAATAAGCTTAAATCAACCGCTTGGCTATTAGTGTTACTGGTCATCGAAACACCGTTAAGCTTGATGTCATTGAGTGACGCTTGAACACCGCGTACGGTAATCGTTTGATTATCACTACCATCTCTATCTAAAGAAACACCTGAGATACGTGATAAGGCTTGCGCGATGTTTTCATCTGAAGACTTACCGATTTCTTCAGCAATAATAGAGTCTGAAATACTTTCTGAGTTCTTCTTGGCATTTAATGCTGAGTTTAAACTTGAACGAACACCGGTAACTTCAATGACTTCAACATCTTTCAGTTGATTCTTCTTTTCAGTTTCTGCTGCCAAGGCATTGCTAGCGACTGAAGCTGACAGCGCCATGCAAACATAGCTGGCAATTCTTGATTTTTTAAATTCTTGTAACATGTTATTCCCCAATCGAACCTTAAGCTCGTATTACTTAGTTTGGATGTAGTTGCCAAATAAATATATTTTTATTTTTTTATGTTTCTTAGCATGTAAGTCGCCGTTACAAAAAACTTACCGTTATTCTATTTAGCTTAAAATAACAGTCATCAACTTATGACGATTTTGTAACCATACAACTGCAAATAAATGTATGACTTTTGTAAAGCAATGTAAAGAACTATATTGACTTTTATTAAAAATAAACACTGAACACGAAAAAACCAAATCAAGGTAACACAACAAAAAGCAAGTAAATACAATGAACTAAAAAGTAATCACCTATCAAACCAAAAACCCACTATATAAATAATAAACACTAGAACATGATTTTTTATGAGAAAAGTAACTTTCTACCAGGTTCCCTTGCTAATTTTAAGGTTAAACTAAGTTACCAAGGTGACATGATTGAGCACACACTCACATTGGACGTAGATGTCGATTCATTAACTTAATCGATAAAACTTAATGAAAATGAGTAATCATAATGAAAAGTAAACAAGAACATTGGGATAAGATCTTTTCAACAAAACAAGATACTGAGCTAGGTTGGTATGAAGATGACTTATCACTAACAACAAAATTCCTAGAGAATATTGCTATATCATCAAGTTCAGCAGTATTTTTAGCAGGTGCAGGTACTTCTCAATTAGTGGATGAGTTATTAAAAACCAATGCCAAATTAATAATAAATGATATCAGTGCTAAGGCACTGGCAAAGCTATCTCAAAGACTTGGCACCACTAAATGCCAATATTTACACCATGATTTAGGGTATGTTTTTGAGCAAAATTTTGAAGTCGATATTTGGGTCGACCGTGCTGTTTTACACTTTCTACTCACTGAAGCACACATTAAGCACTACTTTGACAACTTGAGAAATACGGTAAAATGTGGGGGTTATGTACTACTCGCTGAATTCTCAAACACAGGAGCAACACAATGCGCCGGATTAGCGGTTCATCAATACTCAGCAGATGAGATGCAAGCAAGGCTAGGTGACAATTTTCAACTTATCGACAGCAAAGAATATATATTTGTTAATCCTTTCAAACAAGAAAGACCTTATATATATGCTCTTTTTAAACGTACAAGCTAAAACCTTCAAAGAGGTATCATTTAACACACTATTTGAAGGTAAGTAGCTTAGCGTAGAACTAAATACACTGTAGCTCTTGATATGCTTTCATCAGCCTAAAAGTCATCGAGGCTTCAGCTGCATGAATCCACTGCCTAGGATCATAATATTTTTTATTCGGCTTATCATCTCCTTCTGGATTACCAACTTGGCTTAACAGGTAGCCATTAAACTTATCATTAAAGTCACTAACACCTTGCCAATACGCCCATTGCGTGTCGGTATCTATATTCATTTTGACCACGCCATAACTAATGGCTTCACTGATATCTTGTGCACTTGAGCCTGAGCCACCATGAAAAACAAAATCAAGGCTATTATCTTCTAATTGGTATTTATCACTGACAAACTGTTGTGATTGTCGCAAGATAATCGGCGTTAAATGCACATTACCCGGTTGATATACACCATGAACGTTGCCAAATGATGCGGCAATAGTGAAATATGGACTAATTTTATTTAACGATTCATAAGCAAAGGCAACATCTTCTGGTTGAGTATATAAAGCACTATTATCAAGATGAGTGTTATCAACACCATCTTCTTCCCCACCAGTGCAACCCAGCTCAATTTCCAATGACATATCAAGTACTTTTAAACGTTTTAAGTACTCACTACAAGTCGCGATATTATCTTCAATTGGCTCTTCGGATAAATCTATCATATGGGAGCTAAATAAAGCTTTACCTGTTTGTGCATAGAACTGCTCACCTTCAGCTAATAAGCCATCAATCCAAGGAAGTAGTTTCCTATTGGCATGGTCAGTGTGAAGAATTACATGTACATCATAATATTTAGCAACTTGATGAACATATTTAGCGCCAGCTATGGCTCCTTGAATTGCAGCATCAATTGAAGATAAACCTGAGCTTTTGCCAATAAAGGCAGCAGCACCGCCATTGGAAAACTGAATGATAATTGGCATTTTAGCTGATTTCGCTGCTGAGAGCGCAGCATTTAAAGTCGAGCTACTGCTTACATTAACTGCAGGAAATGCACATTTGTTTGCTTTAGCAATCGCATATAAACGATGAATATCGCTAGCTGTAACTACGCCTTTGGCGATTGAATTAAATAAATTGGCTTTTGACATACTATTACCTGACTTTTTTGATAATAACCGAACACGTACACTTTTATATACCAAAGCGCGATATCTCTTCATTAAATAAACATAGCTTAAAAAAGCTCTGTTAATGAAGTTAATAGATTCAAGTTTAGCTGATACTTGTTGATAAAAAGCTTGAGTGATGAAATAGATACTCAAGCAATTGACGTAGATGGGGTTAGCTAACTGAACACAAGTTAACTTATATTCTGTTAACTTAGCTCAATCGAGATAAGCCCTTGTTTCTTCATTGCTTGCCAAAAGGCTGGTGGAATGTTTGCTTCAACTAATGAAACATTTCCTTTTACTCGTTTAGGTGAACTCGAGTTTAGGGCTACCGAGACAATTTCATCGAACAAGAAAGAGAACTGCACACACACTTCTGCGGGCTTAACCTTAAATTCATCACATAAGGCATTGAACTTATCACGCCAAATAAATTCGGCTTCGTGGCTTTCACGGCTGATAGTTTTGTAATCGAAGTTATCACTGCCAATTAAAAATCCGGCATTAAAGACTGCAGAGTTAATAACACTAACCCCTTGCTTACCTAGTTTTTTCAATAAAGCTAAGGTTGATTCGCTATGTGTATAGGGCGTAATTGAGCAAGCAAACATAGCCCAATCTAATTGAATATGATCACTAATAAAATCAATAACACTGACATCTTTTGCGCCGACACCAACCGACTCCACTTTACCGGCATCACGTAATTCCATTAATGCTTTATAGGCATCAAGGACATCTTGTTTACGTTTTGCCAAATCAATTTCATCTTCAGCGCCAGCAAGGTACTCATCAGGATCATGTATTGAAACTATTTTTGCTTCATAATCACCAAGTAAATCATTGCCTTGTTGATAACAATCAAGAATGCCTTGATAGGAGATATCTTGCACGGCGTCATGCTTTAGATTTATCCAAGCACCTGGTTCAAACGTTGGCTCATCCGCTGTTAGCGGTATACGCTTCCAGCCAAGTTTATTACTAATTTTAACCGCATCAGGAGCAATGTTAAGCGCTTTTAATCCTATCGCCAGTGACTCTAAAGCCAAACCAGCACCGTATTTACCTGCACTATCAAATAATGGCATATCGATGCTGCCTTCAACAGCGGCTTGAACTAATAGTTTTTTAACTTCACTGTTTAACTCAACAAAAAGGTTGCCTAAACTACTGGTGCCAAAGATTATTTTTGGCATTGTCTTAGCTGTAGTTGCTAATTTACTCATAATACTTACTCTCGCATAAAGGCCTATTTAGTTGGCCTTTTAACAAACCAAGTGAATAAAAGGCCTGCTAATGTTTATCAATAAACACATAATAAATGCATTTAAATTAACAAGCAATTTATTTTGAACTTTACCTATAAAAAACACCTTGCATTTTTATAGGTAAAGGTTGGTATAACTATACTCGACGAACCAACTGTTGATTAAAACGCATCAACATATAGTCATGGTCTTTTTTCCAGTTTAACTCATCGGCAATAGTTGCTATAGCTTGGGTAACCGGGTTAACAAACTTGCCATAGCTCTTGTGGGTTTCATCAAAATCGGTGGCAAAAAAGACTAACCGAATAGTATCAACTAGCTTACCACCTTGCCATTGACTGCTAATGTCTCTGCTTTCATGATGCGGATATAACCAAGCGAAATAATATCACCGTTAATAATAGTGCTAGCATTGTCATCAAAGTCACAAGGAAAGATTGATCAAATAAAGCTAAAGGCACAGTCCCCTCCATTGAAGTAACTCTTTCTCTAGTTACGTATTGCTAAACAAAACTGACAATAAACACCGACAACTAATACAGTAATGATTCTGAATAATTAAACCTAA
>Ga0209292_1005460_pt1 | contig 12945 bp, 7 predicted proteins | sample GOMGulsemesocosm_2_FD_184634 | JGI IMG/M metagenome (GOLD analysis project Ga0209292, IMG submission 184634) | Methane-oxidizing microbial communities from mesocosms in the Gulf of Mexico - GOM9C Gulf of Mexico (SPAdes) (version 2) | ecosystem: Environmental > Aquatic > Marine > Cold seeps...
AGTTAAAAGCCTCTTTGTGTATGTTATAAATAAAAAACACAATCGATATTTTTACATTATTTTGGAGCTGTTTTGAAGAAAAGTATTAAGGTGATATTTAGAATGAAAAAGGTAATGAAAGCCTTTGGTAAAGTGAGTGTTATCTCGATTGCCTTTCTGTATTCAATCACGGGGTTTTCCCAAGAGTTAGCTTTATTTGTTTCACCTTCTGGGATTGACTCTAAAAAGGAATCTGGCTCTTTAAAGTCTCCGTTTAAAACTTTGTCTTATGCGTTGAAACAAGCAAAGAAAGGAACATCTATTTTTTTACGAGAAGGGCGTTATCAAGAAGAAATAACCTTGAACAATCTTCAAGGAACAAAAGATGAACCCATTGTTATTTCGGCCTACCAAAACGAACAGGTATGGTTTGATGGTACTGATGATTTTGATCTAAAGTGGCAATCATACAATGAGGGCATATATAAAGCCAAAGTTGACAAACAGGTTTGGCAATTGTTCGTGAATAATGAACAAATGATGCCAGCTCGTTGGCCGAATGCTAGGTTTGATACAGGCAGTGTGTATAGCCAAAAGGGGTGGTCAAAAGCATTAGTAAAACCTAGCTCAAATGGTCACTTAGTTGATGACCCTTCAAAGCATGACCTTGCAGCAAGTGGCTTAGATGTATCAGGTGCTTTAGTTATTGCAAATACGGGGAGTTATACCACGTGGACTAGAAAAGTAACTGAGCACGGAGTTGGTAAAAATAGTTTTCACTATGACAAAACACCAAGCATGAAGAAGAAACATTTCAATTACTTTTTTGAAGGCAAGCTTGCTTTATTGGATGAAGAAACCGAGTGGTTTTATCAGAAAAATCAGCAACAAATTTATTTAAAACCTAAACAAGGAGATGTCTCTAAAATATCAGTAAAAGGAAAAGTGAGAGCTTACTCGTTTGATGTTAAAAAATGGCAACATGTTGTTATTAAAAACATCAATTTTTTCGCGGCTCCAATCCAATGTCAAAATTGTGATTATGTCACTTTAGAAAATGTTAATTTTGAATATGCTGGTGTATCCCGCCGAATGTTAGGTGAAGCGGGAACTAAGGCTGATATGCTGCATTTAAGCTCGGGTAAAAAAGGGAAAGGGCATTTTATGGTACGCAATTGCCGTGTAACCGATACGGATTCACAGGCAATTGTTGTACATGGTGATTATTCGATAGTTGAAAACTGTCATTTTGAAAACACCGATTATGCGGTAACCGAAGCTCACCGCCCAGGTAGTGACATCGCGCTAAGTGGCAAAGGTGTTCAATACCGATTTAATACTAATATTAATTCAGGAAATTCTGCAACATTAGCGTTATCTGGTCCAAAAATCATTCAAGAGAAACGCCCATATAACACCTTAACGGCTGAATTTAATGACATGTCAAAAACCGGTTTTGCTCAAACCGACGGTAGCATGATCCAAGGTCATATCCCTATGCAAAATGGCGTGATATTACGCTACAACTGGTTTCATGATTCGCCTAAATTGGGGCTACGTTTTGATGCGCCAATTCCTGCTTCACGTTGGGGAAAGTTTGGTTTAGTGCACCATAATGTTTTATGGAATACGGCAGGAATGATGATCAAAGGGACTGACCATCGTATTTATAATAACCTCGCTTTTGATAATGAAGGCACGGACATTATTATCTTGAAAGATAAAGTCACTAAAAAACAATTACAAAAGAAGAAGTTTAAACCGGGCACTGTTTTTGGTGGTGGTAATAAAAGAACCGCAACAGTAAATAATATTGCTGATTCAATTTCGGGGCATCGCAAGAAACCTGCAGAGGTACCAGGTATTTTAGGAAAAAATATTGAAGGTGAGCCAACACGTTTAGCTATTAAATCACTGTTAGTTGATGTGAATAATAATGACTTCAGACCTAAAGCCAGTTCAGATGTTTCTATAGCGGATAAACTTAGTGATGTAGACATTAAGTGGTTGTATGAAAGTAAAGTGCCGTATTCAGGGGTCTATCCAAAGAATATTGATTACTATTGGATCCCCGGACAACGATTATCTCAATCATCACATCCAATACCTAGTAATAATGCGGTGGTTAGCAAACCTCAGGTTGATTTAATCTGGCGGGAAGCATATCAAGCAAGCAAACATCGTGTATTTGTTTCTAAAGACATGGCAGATATAAGTATGAGTGAGCCAGATAATGAATTTATGGTCGCAGAAAAGTTAACATCTAATATTCATAGGCTAACTTTTGATAAAGCCGTTACTCATTACTGGCGAGTAGATGCGTTAGTCAAAAATAAATGGATTAAAGGTCAAATATGGAAACTTAGCCATTTGAATGATAATTAGTTGCATCCTCAAGACGATTAGTTGTTTATTTGTCGAAAAAAACAGGTATTATAAATTAATATCAATTTAACATCGTGTTTTTATTAATAAACAGCATTGTGTAACAGGACTCCAGTTAATGACGACTCAAAGTTTTTTAATTCAAGAAACGGTAAACAATATTTTTTCGAGCTTGCCTGATTCGTTAGATACCAACCCTTTAGTACTAAAAGATAATACTTTGGCTAAGCAATTTAATGTTAGCCGTACGACAATACGAACTGCGGTTCATGAAATGGAAAAGCTTGGTATTGTTGAATTGATTGGTAATGCCAAAACAGTGGTTAGGCTGCCTAAAGAGAGTGATTACTTTGATATAAGTGATCAAGTATCTACCAAAGAAGAAATTATTGAACGATATTTCTTAGATCTGATCAATAAGGGCAAGTTATTGCCCGGCAACAAATTCTCTGAACTCGAACTCGCTAAAGCTTCGGGCTGTAATACCATTACAGTTCGAGAGTTTTTAATCAAATTCTCTCGTTTTGGATTAATTGATAAAAAGCCACGTGCAAAGTGGCAGATGGTAGAATTTGACGCAAAATTTGCGACAGAGCTTGTTGAGTTTCGCCGTATTTTAGAAATGAACTCAATTACGAAGCTTTTGGCTAAACCAACTGAGGATCCTGCCTGGCAACAATTGAGCACTTTGCTTGATGATCATAAAGAGATTTTAAATGATTTCGATAATCGCTATCTAGAATTCAGTAAACTAGACAGTAGGCTGCATTACATCATTCAAGAAGCCTCTGGAAATCGTTTCTTTATGCAATTCTTTGATGTCGTTTCACTGATATGCCATTACCATTATCAATGGGATAAGCACGACGAATATGAACGTAACTTTGTCGCGATTAATGAACATATTGAAATACTGACTCAATTACTTGCTCATAATACTTCTGGCGTGCTTAACGCGATGGAAAAACATCTTAATACCGCAAAGAAAACCTTACTTGGCTCTGCTAGCGGGCTTAAATAACAAATAATTATTTCTCAAGTAAATATTAGCTCTTTTAATAAGAGCTAATATTTTAATCAAAAGAAGAATTCAACAGACTAATTCACATTAGCCACTGTAATAAAGTGATATATTTGTCTATGTTTGTATAATGTTATAAGTGAAATAAACGTTTTAAAGCAGTTTTTGTAAAACTTAAATGCATTAACTTTTTAGTCGTCTAAATAAGGAGATTTGGTGAATATTGTTATGAAAATCCTTTCACTTAAAATGCTCTTTTTTGTCTACATAATTCCCTGTGTATTATCCTTTTACTCGCCCGTTGTTATGAGCCAAGTTGCTAAAATCTCGACTACCTTTAGTTACCAGTTTATGCTGCATAACACGGGAAGACTTAAGAGTTATAGCCATCAATTACTCATATTATCACTTGAAAAAACAGTGGATACACACGGACCTTTTTCAATGAATTATATTGAATATCCGATGAATGATAGTAGGCGAAAAATTGAAGCGTTAAAAAATACCTACCCTAATTTTATTTTGCCTATGATCGGGGGGGGAAGAACCTTTAAAAAATTTGCTTATGCACCATTTCCAATTGACTTAGGCTTGTTAGGTTACCGCTTTTTAATACGACACAAAGACGATTCACTTAAGTATTCTCACAGTACAACATTAGAGCAACTAAAAAGCCAAAAAGTAGTGCAAGGTGAAGGTTGGTTTGATAGCAATATTCTACGTGCAAATGGCTTTAAGTCGGTAAGCGAAGTTCCAACTCAATCTATTGGTAATATGATTCATTTTAAAAGAGCTGATTTGTATTTTAGTTCTTTTGTCGATGTTGATAAACCGCGTGGAGAGGACGTTGTAGTTGATGATAATTTGATGGTGTATTATTTATCCCCACGTTTTTTTTCGTCATCAAAAGAAAATAAAGCGGCTATTGAAAGGATATATACTGGTTTAACTATCGCTTTTAAAGATGGTAGCCTTGAAAAGTTAATGGATGAACTTCTATTAGCAAAACTTAATCAATTTAAGATAAAAAACCGCAAAATTTTTGAATTAAATAATCAATATATTGAAGGGTTGGATGCACGTTATCAACATTGGAGTGATGTATCAAAACAATATATAGAAAGCAGAATTAAATAAGTGACATTTAGCAACTTTACTCCCTGCTTACTCTATATAGTACATTAAGCACCGCTTCTTCAACATACTCACGCTCAGTACCTACATCCATGTAGGCTGCAAAGAATGACATTAGATATTAACTAGAAATTGTTAACCTCCTAGGTAGGTTTCGTCATAGCGTTTGTAATCTTGATGGTTGTATAGGTGCTTTTTGATATTTTTGGGTTTAGCCAGCTCTTTAAGTACTTTCTTACCGGACTTAGTTTTCCAATGAGCATTATCTTTTGTTAAAGCGGGAAAATTATTTAATATTTTTTCGAACTTTTGGCGCATTACAACATGTTCAGGCTTACCATCTGCCAATTCATAGCCGTGACCAAAGCGATTACTCCCCGTGTGATAAAAACGACCTTTTGGCATATTCATCATAGGATTAACCACTTCCAACATATAATGCTTAGTACGTAATAATTGTGAGGTAGCAGCGTAACCGTAAATCCACTCTCTATGGACATCTGTATTGCCAGTATAAAAAGGTACTAAACTTTTGCCATTAAAAGTGTGTTTCTCAGGGACGTATTCCCATGCGTTGGCAAAATCAATCAATGTCGGAGTGATATCAGATAAGTCGGTTAACTCTTCTGTTGCACCACGTTTTTTAATGCCTGCACCTGCCGCGATATGCACAACATGTGAGCCACGTTCAACACCGCGAGTTTTAGCGGTAACTGCTGTACCATTATCAGACAAAAATATGATCACGGTATTATCTGCAATACCTAATTTATTGATTTTGGCTACAACTTCACCAACTTTTAAATCAAGATATTCTATTAGGGAAACAAAACGGGCATCGTTTTCGGCTTGTGCTAGTTTATTTTTTAGGGCTCTATTCTTACCTAAAAGTCCTGGTTTTCCTCTTAAAGGATTTGTTGGCATTCCTGTGCGTGTACCATGAGGAGCAACGGTTGGCCAGTAGGCTAAAAAAGGTTGACCTGCTTTAGTGCTTTTTTCCATAAATTTCATAATAAATTCAGCCTCAATATCAAGACTGAAATCAAGAGGACCAGTATCCATTAGTTGACCATTTTTAACATAGCCTGGGTGCCAGTATCGAGAAGTTGTTTTTTTATCTTCCATTAAGCCAGTAAACTTCGGTTGCCCTTTTAGTGCCGCTATTTCTTTTGTACTTTCCCATAGCGCATACTCATCAAAAGCTAATACATCTTCGTAAGGCATCTGCTGACCTGCATGCCACTTGCCGGTAATAGCTGTGGCATAGCCGGCATCTTTTAAAATCCGGCTAAATGCGATGTTGTTACTATAGACATGTTTATTAGCATCGCCGATCCATATTTCATTGGTATAAACCCCGGTAGTAGTTGCATAACGCCCAGTCATAAGTTCAACACGAGAAGAGCCACATTTTGCTGTTGCATAAGCCGTTTTAAATTTAATACCACGTTCGGCAAGTAAATCTATATTGGGAGTGTTTGCAGAGCCAGACTGTCCAAATGTACTGAACATGTCAGGACTAACGTCATCGGCTAAAATTAGCACGATATTAGGTCGAGTATCAGCAGCACTTGATAAAAAAGAAATCAACAAAGCTAGGCTTGTTAATATGCGTTTAATGAAAATCATTTTTGTACCTTTATTTATTGTTTTCAGAGTCACTACTGTTTCCATTTCTGACTTGTTACAGTAACTGGCTTGTCCCAGTCTAGGGCACGTCTTTTTCGGTATATTGGGTCATTGTCTTTCTTTGGTTGAGCACGAGCAACATCGATGAGTGCAGCCTTTGCGGCGATAACTTTTAGATCTTTACTGTCGAGTAAATTAACCTTTTCTTCAGGATCGGTATGTAAATCTACCAACTTCTCATAAGACAGTGGCTGTGTAGCATTAACATAGAGTTTATATCGTTTATCACGAATAACACGGTCTCTAAAAGCAAACTTATTTTCAATACCTTGCGCTGAAACCTTAGCTTCATTTTTACCACCCATAGCAAGAATTGAACTGCGAGCACCGTCTGGTTGTTTATTTAAAATATAGGGGGCGAAAGATTTTCCATCAAGCTGATAATTACTCGGAATATTAGCATCAGCTAAATCGGCAAAGGTGGGTAATATATCGGTAAAGTCGACTAAGGTATCACTGACCACTCCTGTTGGGACCAAACCGGGGGCACTGATGATAAAGGGCGAGTTGATGCCATTTTCTGTGGTCTTTTGTTTACCACCACGTACTTTACGGCCATTAAGAGTGCCAACTAAACTCTTATTAGTGCCGTTGTCTGTCGTCCAAATGATAATGGTGTTTTCCCGTTCACCCATCTCTTCAAGACGCTTAACCATTTTAGCTAAAATCAGATCCGCATATTCGACCATGGCTTTATGCTTGTCCATTTTATCGGTTAATTTTGCGGCATGAGGTGGAGTTACATAAGGGGAATGAGGAAGGTTCATGGCAAAATAGGCAAACCAAGGTTGTGTTTTGTTTTTATCAATAAATCTTAGTAAAAATTCAGAAAAAATATCTTCGCCAAACTCTCCTTGATACGTTTTACTGCCTTGTTTGGTATGGATATAAGGGTCCCAATAGCGTTCAGCACTTGCAGGCACACCTGTTTCATAACCAGTCCACATCGCATAATCATCAAAGCCGTGCTTAACCATGGCTTCTGGTTCGATACGAAAATCATTAACCTGCCACTTGCCCGCAGCAACTGTGGCATAGCCAGCGTCTTTCATTACTTTTGCCACACTCTGATTTTGTTGCCAGTCTAAATAGCCTTGGCCCCAGCGAGGTGTATCCCAATGATTAACCCAACCATTATTATATGGATATTTACCTGTGATCAAAGAAACACGAGATGGCGTACATTGTGGATGTGACCAGGCATTTTCAAAACGAATACCTTGGTTAGCAAGTTTATCGATATTTGGGGTAGTAATATCTTCAGCGCCATAGGCACTAACCCACTCTTTCCCCATATCATCGGCTAAGATGAATAGAATGTTAGGCTTTTCTATGGCGTTTGCTGCTTCCTCCGCATTAACGGTAAAAACCATTAAGAAGTGGATAATGCAGACTAATGCGCTTGTTGAGTGTTTCATTATATTATCTTTTGTGTTTTGTATATAAAAAACAGTACAAGTAGGGGTGGTTATTGTCAATGATTGATGTTGTGATTTTTAGAAGGGCATACTTAATTCAAAGGATTAGATTTTGATTTATATGGTTATATTTTGCTATGTAAATATATGTAAAGCACTTTAAGGGTAATATTGACGGCATAGTTAAACATAATGAAGGAGGCGTATTCATTACTTAATAGTATTAACTCATCGATTAACATTATTCTGGTTAAATTCTGAAATAAACAAGCTTCAGTTGAATATTCCATATTATTACTGTTGAAAATTCCCCGATTGTAAAATCATGTAAATCACTATGTTTAGTATTTACAAAGGACATCAAGTTACTTTACATTTCTTTACAGTCAAAAAGTAAATTATAAAGAGTAGCGTTTTTAATAGTAACGCCAAAAGGAAACTCATACTTCTGACTTTGGAAAACTGATTATTGGATTATTACAATTAATAGAGTGCGGAGAAATTCCGTGGGGGAATAAAATGTCAGGTCAATTTAAGAAATCAAAATTAGCGAGTTTCATCACACTTGCGATGTCAGCTTCAATTACTGCCAATGCAGCTGAAGAAAACACCGGTATGGCCAACCAACTACAAGACGTTGAGATTATAGAAGTAACCGGTGTACGTTCAAGTTTAAACTCTGCGTTAAATGCTAAACGAAACTCTGAAAGTATTTCAGACTCAATAATTGCGGAAGAAATAGGGAAGTCTTCTGATGAAAGTGTAGCTCAAGCCCTTTCTCGTGTATCTGGAGTTTCATTAGATCGAGACGGCGGTGACTCGCAAACGATCACCGTACGTGGTGTACAAGCCGCATTAAACGATATTAAGCTTAACGGCGTATCAATGACCAGCAATACGAGCAATCAAGCCGTTGATTTAAGTTTATTTTCTGCCGACGTTTTAAGTCGTATTGATGTGGTTAAGTCTCCTGCAGCTAATCAAGAAGAAGGCTCATTAGGTGCTTCAATTAATTTACAAACACGTGCACCATTATCAGCAGGTAAAAATATCAATGTATTTACCATAGAATCACGACATAACGACTTGAGTGAGAAGACTACACCCCGCTTTGCTTATACGGGTATTTATAAACTTGATGAAACCATGGGGTTTGCAGGTTCATTATTTCATGACAAACAAGACGTTCGTAAAGACGAATTTAATATCTTTAATTCTAGCATTAGGAAATTCAGCTCTAATACAAAATCAGGCAATGCCGCCAAGCGAGTAATCGATGCTGAAACAGGCGAGTTAGTGCCTGGTGATACTTGGGCCGTTGCACCAAACTTTTATCTAAACCGCTTAGGTTTGGATGAAAAAACTAAAAAAGGCGGTACTTTTACTTTCCAATACCGTCCAAATAATAATACCGATATTCGCTTTGATGCTTCGTTTTCTCGTCAAGAAATAGATCATTTGCAATCACATACGCGAATGCATAACTTACATCGCAACCCGTATGAAATAACAGTGCAAATGGGCGATGAAAATACATCAAACAGTGTTGTTTCAGCAAAAACGGGTCATGTTGGTGGCTTGAACCAGTCAGGTCGTTGGTTAAATACTACAGATACATTGGTTTTAGGTGCTCAATTTGAGCATACCATTGGTGATGACTGGACAATCTCTGGGCGGGTTGGTCACTCTGCAACAGACCAAGAGTTTACTGATGGATATAGAATGAACTGGATGCCAAACTTTGCCGGTAAACTTGGCAATGAAACGCCAGAGAAACCTTGGTGTGGTATTGAATATTCCGACGGACCTGAAGGTGATTTTTTACCAGCCCTTAATTTTTGTACACCAACTTACGACGGTAATGATCCGTCAACGATGAAGTTAACGCAGGTTCGTTCTGATCGCCGTGATATCGATGATACAAAAACCAGTGCATATTTTGACGCTACACGTGGTTTAGCGAATGATGTTATTACCTCAGTTGAGTTTGGTGTTAAGTACACAGACCGCAGTAAAGCATTTAGCTCTGGAGAAGTCTTTTTTGGTCCAAGCGTTTTTGAAAATCAAAATAAAGTGTTAGCAAGTGATATACCTGGCGCAGCGGATAGCAGTATTACTGATGGTCACTTCCTTGATGGAATTGCTAATTCAGGTATGCCTAAAGATTGGATTTACCCAGATATTGACGCGACTATAGCCCATATTTTCCCAGGCGGTTTTGATGAAAGTTTGTTTAAGCATAACCCGTTAAAAGCTTGGGAAGTTGATGAGAAAACGTATGGCGCCTATGTTCAAGCTAACTTTGAATTATTAAATGGTGATATTACCGGTAATTTCGGTGTGAGATATGCTGCTACTGAAGTGGATAGTCAAGGGCACTCTGGTGTTAAATTTAATAAAAGCTTACCTTTTGTCATTGAAGGGCAAGATGTGGTTGTATACCCAGTAACAGATGATAATGACTACGACAACTGGTTACCAAGCTTAACCGTTAACTGGATGTTATCTGATGAGTTAATTTTACGTGGCTCTGCAGCAAAAGTTATGGCGCGTCCAACTATCGATGGCCTCCGCCCTAACTTTGATATCAAAGCTAATAACCTTGAAGAAGTTCCTGTCGCATCAGGTGGCAATACTACACTGGAGCCTTTCGAAGTTGATCAATTTGATGTTTCACTAGAGTGGTATTTTGAAGAAGGTGCGCTATTGTCAGGTGCCATATTCTTTAAGGACTTCAATGCTTTTACTTATAAAACGAGTAGCTACCAGCAGTTTGAAAATCCATTAACCAATACCTGTATAGTTGATAGAAGTATCCATGAAGGTGATGATAAATTAACAGCAACAGCACCATGTGCTGATATTAATTTTTCACAAACCGTTAACGGTGGTACGGCTGAAATCAAAGGGCTTGAATTTTCCTACCAACAAAACTATGCCTTTTTACCGGGGTTGCTAAGTCATTTAGGTTCATCAGTTAACTATACCTATGCTGATAGTGAAGCAATCGTTGATCCTGACAATAATGATAACCCGTTTAATGGTATGCCTTTCTTAAATACTTCTAAACATTCAGCTAACGCAACAGTGTACTGGGAAAATGACGATTTAAGCCTACGCCTTGCATATGCCTATCGTTCAGAAGCGTTAAGTAAAACTATTAATAGGGATAGTGCTGTCGTTCGAGATGCAAGAGGTACCTTGGATTTTACTGCCAGTTATGATTTTACCAAAAATCTTAAAGTTAGCTTCTCTGCACTCAACTTAACGGATAGTTATGATACTTTCTATGACGTGATTGTTAATAACAAAGGTTTGGAAGGGCAAGGTATTGTTGCTGAGATAACGGATGATTTAGCTGATATTTCGAAAGACCGTATTGCATCAGTCTTTGATTATGGTAGCAATTATCGCTTATCACTTAGATATTCTTTCTAAATAAACTTAACCAGTTAAATAGGCAGTCCAGACTGCCTATTTTCTTTTCTGAATTATTAGACGAACCTTTAATGAACTTTATAATTAATATTCTTAATTTATTAATGTTTTTGTTTGTTTATAAATGGATTTAATGGTTTTTATTTACAAAGTACACATTGTGGTGTAGTTTTACTTCACTCAATATCAAAAAGTTATTGAGCACTCTCTGCACTAGTTAAGGTCATTTTAATGAAATATTTATATATAGATAATAAAAGACGATATATGAGAGTGCTTACATCTCTGCTGCTTTTAGCCGTGTTTTTATCATTAATTATTAGTTGCCAGAATAAAAATACTAAACAAAGTAAACCACTTAATGTTTTGTTCATATTAACGGATGATCAAGCTCCTGATACCGTTTCAGCTTTTGGTAATAAAAATATTAACACACCTAGTCTTGATACTTTGGCACAAAAAGGCATGCGCTTTAGCCATGTTTTTAACCAAGGGGCATGGTCAGGTGCTGTCTGTCTGCCGAGTAGACAGATGATTAATACTGGCCGTCATTTATACCGTACTGGTCTTGATGCGCGTGGCACGAATGACCCTGCTTATACTGCTAAACACGTGACATTTGGAGAAACCTTTAAAAATGCGGGTTACGATACATTTCAAACCGGTAAGTGGCATCTATCTATGGATGTTTGGCGCCGTAGTTTTAGTCATGGAATAGCAATTCATAAAAATGGTATGTCTCGTCATGAAAAGGGCGGTCATTGGGATGCTGAATTTACTAATTTTGATAGTTCTAAACCCAAAGGCGAAGACTTTATCGATTACAAAGGCGGCAAACATACCAGTGAAGTTGTTGCCGATGCGGCTGTTGATTTTATTACTCAGCGTAATAACAGCGATAAGCCTTTTATGATGTATGTTGGTTTTTTAGCGCCCCATGATCCTTTACACGCGCCGGATGATTATCTTGCCCGTTATCCTGAAGATAAAATAAAACTCCCTAAGAACTACTTAAAATATCATCCTTTTGATCAGGGGGATTATTATTTACGTGATGAAGTATTGGCAGGTTTTCCACGTTCAGGAAAAGCGATCAAAAGTAAAATTAGCAAGTACTACGCAATGATTGAGCATACCGATGCTCAAATTGGCCGTATTCTTAAACAGTTAGAAGTGTCAGGACAAGCAGATAATACTTTAATTATATACACTTCAGATCATGGTTTAGCCATGGGCCGCCATGGTTTGATGGGCAAACAAAATCAGTATGATCACAGTGTAAGAGCGCCGTTTATCGTTAAAGGTCCAAGTGTCCCTGCAGGTAAAACAGCAACAGGGATGTTTTATTTAAACAGTGTATTTCCTACCGCAGCTGAGTTAGCAGGTTTAACCATCCCTAACAGTGTTGATGCCCCTAGCATTGTGCCATTAATTAAAGGTGAAAAAGATACACAATATGACACCATTTATGGCGCTTATCGACATTTTCAACGTATGGTACGTAGCCAGAATTATAAGCTTATCTATTACCCCATGATCAAACGTACTCAACTGTTTGATATGAAAGCTGACCCGCTAGAAATGCACGACTTAAGCGAACTTCCACAATATCAGCAGCAAATACAAACCATGATGATCGAGTTAGAAAATTGGAAGAGTATCGTTGATGATCCACTTGACCTTAACGCTCCAGAAGCAAGTTACGATGCCTTCTTGAAGCTCACTTGGGACTAACTTGGCGTTTTTGGGAATTATGATGAAGAAATTAACAAATAAAAACAGCGTTATCTCAACTATCTCAATGATAGTGCTTAACACATATTGCAACATGGCATTTGCTGAAAATACTCTTGAGAAAAAGACTAATCAAGCACTCAAGCA
>Ga0209292_1005466_pt1 | contig 12936 bp, 8 predicted proteins | sample GOMGulsemesocosm_2_FD_184634 | JGI IMG/M metagenome (GOLD analysis project Ga0209292, IMG submission 184634) | Methane-oxidizing microbial communities from mesocosms in the Gulf of Mexico - GOM9C Gulf of Mexico (SPAdes) (version 2) | ecosystem: Environmental > Aquatic > Marine > Cold seeps...
AATTGAGTAATGATAATAAATTAACTTTAGCAGGATTAGCTAAACTTGCCGGTGTTTCTACCTCGACGGTTTCTCGGGCGTTAAATGATAACCCATTGATAAAAAAAGAAACTAGAGAAAGATTACAGGCGCTGGCTAAAGAAAATAACTTTAGTTTAAATCGAGCTGCAAGCCGCTTACGTACTCAAAAGACTAATGTGGTCGCGGTTATTTTAAATCTAACTGACAATACCGACCAAAGCATTAGTGACCCCTTTTTACTGAAAGTCGTTGGCGATTTAAACCAAGCACTCAATCAAAAAGGCTATGAATTATTATTGTCTAATTCGTTGATGGCCACTGAAGATTGGGCTAATTACTTTATCAGTAGTAGTAGGGCCGATGGTATTATTGTGATTGGCCAAGGAAAAAGCACCAGTAAAATTGAGCAAGTTGCTAAAGCAGGCGCACCATTAGTGGTGTGGGGCGATCCTAAGGTCATGAGCGGCTATGCCGTGGTTGGTAGTAATAATGAGCTAGGTGGTTATATAGCGACCGAGCACTTGGTGAATAGTGGCTGTAAACGCATTCTATTTTTGGGGGATCCTGAACATGCAGAAATGAGTGAGCGTTACAAAGGCTATAATAGAGCATTACAAGACTTTTCATTACCCTTTGACCGTGAGCTAACACTATCTTGTGATATCACCAGTAAAGCAGCCTACGAACAGATTGCTGATTCTATTTTACGTCAGGGGTTATCATTTGATGGCATTGTTGCGGCAAGCGACATGGTGGCGTTAGGTGCAATGAAAGCACTGAAAGAGCGCTATATCAGTATTCCTGGCGATGTGAGCTTGATTGGTTTTGATGATATTGCTATGGCTGAATTATTACATCCGGCGCTGAGTACGATTAAGCAAGATACTAAATTGGCATCACAAGTGATGGTTGAACAATTGTTAAATCAGTTTCACGCTAAGCCCGCAAGCTCAGCGGTAATCGATATTGAACTGATCCCACGTAAATCAAGCAAAGCCGGTTAAGCTCAGCTACCTCGGCTGTGCTTTTTAACACTTTTATGGCATAGGTTACCCAATGCAGCGCTTGCTAGTATTAAAATCACCCGCTAGTTTATAGATTAGCGCTGACGCCTTTAATTTTGGCGATCACGTCACACTTTATTTTATTTACTCTTACTTTTCTTAGGTAAGCTGTTGAATATAATTATATTATTTAGCTTATTTTAGTCAGATAACCAAAAACACAATGCAAACGTTTGCATTGTGTTGCTTTCAGGGATAGACTTAATAAAAATGTCCAATGAAGAGTTTTCAATGTCACGTTTACTTACTATTAGTGCTATTGCCGTTAGTTATTTTGTTTTTGCTATCTTACTTAATAGTGTCGGTACCGTTATTCTCCAATCGATCAATAGCTTTGGCATTAGTAAGCCAGAAGCCAGCACCTTGGAGGGGTTTAAAGATTTATCGATTGCCGTAGTGTCGTTCTTTATTGCCACTATTATTCCGCGTATCGGCTATAAAATAACCTTGATGATCGGGCTTAGCCTAGTCACTGTTGCCGGCGTGATAACACCGCTCATCGCTGAATTTTGGGTAATTAAACTCTTGTTTGCCTGTATTGGGGTGTCGTTTGCGTTAGTAAAGGTCTCGGTATACTCCATTATTGGCCAGTTATCTCCTTCGGTAAAAGCGCATTCTTCGCTGCTGAATACCATTGAAGGTATCTTTATGCTGGGCAGTTTGTCGGGATATTGGTTATTCAGTCTCTATATCGATGCTGAATCACCAAGCTCGTTGCAATGGCTTGATGTATATTATCCTTTAGTTGGTATGACGCTATTTACCTTACTCTTGGTTAGCTTTGCCGCGATTAAAAAAGATGAAATTACTGCTAAAGATACCAGTGTCGTCAATGATTTTGTCGCGATGATAAAAATGAGTTATCAGCCGCTCGTCTTAGTATTTGTCATGTCTATTTTCTTATATGTGTTAATTGAGCAGGGCATAGGTACTTGGCTACCAACCTTTAATAGTGAAGTGTTGGGATTACCTAATCATGTCAGTGTGCAAGTAACCAGTATTTTTGCCGCGGCATTAGCACTTGGTCGTTTGTTAGCAGGGCAAATTTTACAGAAAGTCCATTGGTATCCGTTTCTCAATGTTTGTTTGGCAGCAATGGGCTTGATTATTATTGTGCTATTACCATTGACCGAACTGTCACTGTCGCAGCAAATTAATGGCTTTGACGAGGTGCCAGCCGTTGCCTATTTATTACCGTTAATTGGCTTGATGATGGCGCCTATTTATCCGGTATTAAATTCAGTGATGTTAAGTAGTTTAGCAAAAGAAAAGCATGCGGCTATGACTGGGCTTATTGTGGTGTTTTCTGCATTAGGCGGTACTACGGGCTCGGTGATTACTGGTTATTCTTTCCAAGCCATAGGTGGGCAGGGGGCATTTTACTTGTCACTGATCCCAATGGGCTTAATGATTATCAGTCTATATTTCTTCAAAACTGCGACCCAGAAAATCACCGAATCAAGCGTGTAAAAGGTTAATTAAATGAATACCGAAAGTAGTAATAATATATCCGTTGAACAGAGTATGGATTTTTTTAAGAGTGAATTATTTAAACGAGTGCAGCTTAGCGGCATGTTTTCTGACAGTAAAACCTTTACCGATGCTATTCCCAAGCAGCCGCTTGCACAAATTCTAGCTGCGTATCAGCAGACAATAACTGACTCAGCCATAACTGACGCAAAGGACATCGATGATGAGGCGTTAGCGCGCTTTATTGACGATAACTTTATTTTGCCAACGAGCAATGAAATTATCATTGCACAGCCAAGCAGTAATATTAATGAGCAAATACATGCTTTGTGGCAGGGGTTGGGTAAATCGGCAGATACCGAGCACAATAGTTCGTTACTGCCATTAAGCCATCCTTATATCGTACCGGGCGGTCGCTTTCGTGAAATATATTATTGGGATAGTTACTTTACCGCCTTAGGCTTGTTGGAATCGAATAAGCTGGAATTAGTGGAGGCTATGCTAGCCAATTTTGTTGATTTACAAACCCGTTATGGCTGTATTCCTAATGGCAACCGTAGTTATTATTTATCGCGCTCGCAACCACCGATTCTTGGTTTAATGGTTGAGTTAATCTTGCCATTTAAGACCAATAAAGCGCAGTTTCTTTCTCACTATATTCAGGGAATTGAAACGGAATATAACTTTTGGATGCGCGGGCAAGCGCAGATCAGTGAAGCTAGTCCTGAGCATGGCCGGTTGGTAAGAATGCCTAATGGCAGTGTATTAAATCGTTATTGGGATGACAGCTGTACGCCAAGACCTGAATCTTATCGTGAAGATATCGAATTAGTTAATGAAACTAACCCTGACAATATTGATGACTTTTATCGAAATATTCGCGCTGCTTGTGAATCAGGTTGGGATTTTAGCTCAAGGTGGCTAGCGGATGCTAATGACTTAGCCAGTATAAAAACCACCCGTTTTATCCCGGTTGATTTAAACTGCTTACTGTATAAGCAAGAGTGCTTATTAGCGCAATATTATCGCGAACTTGGCGATGAAGCACTTAGTGCTCAATATCAAGATAAAGCCGATGCCAGAAAAGCGGCGATTAATACCTATTTGTGGTCGGCAGAGCAAGGATATTTTTTTGATTATGATCTTGACCATCAAACGCAAAGTTCGGTGTTGTCGGCGGCAGGTGTGGTGCCTTTATTCGTTGAATTAGTAACCGCTGAACAAGCACAAAAGGTTGCTGATGTTATTGAGTTGAGATTGTTAAAACAGGGCGGACTAATTACCACTGAGATTAATAGCAGTCAGCAATGGGATGCACCTAATGGCTGGGCGCCGTTACAATGGTTTGCCTATCAAGGCTTACAGAATTACCAACTAACAGCACTCGCGAGTACTATTCAACAGCGTTGGCTAACTACGGTAGAGTTAACATTTAACGCCACTGGAAAATTAATGGAAAAATATAATGTTTGTCAGCAACAGCATAAAGCGGGCGGCGGTGAATATGATGTGCAAGAAGGTTTTGGTTGGACCAATGGCGTTTATCAAGCCTTAGCTGCTAAGAAATAGCTATATTTCTATTCAAGCCCCTAATAAAAGCTTTATTGGGGGCTTACTATTTTATGTTGGCGTTAGTATACGTTTACACTGTAATTTACCTGATAGCGTTTAGCGATTGGTTAATATTAATGGCCATAGTTAACCGGTATAGTTAACGGGTAATATTAATTAATTTGAATGGTTTTATAAGCAAGTAAGCTGCCATCACTATTTTGTGATATTTCCATTTGAAAATCTTGATAATCACTTGAAAATACAGTGTCACGGCCACCGGTAAGTGGTGTGTCTTGTGTTCCTCTATTGCTATATTCGCTATGGGTCGTACAAATTTCTTCGGTAAACTCATCGCTGAAGCAAAACTGTGAGATAACTTCATTGTTGTTATTATTTTTAACACTAAAATGAATATGAATGGTTCTGCCAGCATACCAACCAGGAAAGCAGCTTTTAAAATTAACTCGGCCATTGCTGTCAGTTATTAACTCACCTCGATACCAAGTACTTTGCTCGGCAGCGTTATCACCACCAGTACAAAAATCACCGGCAAAGCGACTGCTATCAGCACTATTACTGGTATCGCCAGAATATACTCCTTGAGTATCACAGTGCCATACCGCTATTTCATAGCCTGCTAACGGTTGGCAGTTGCTGTCAACCAAGCGTAAACATAGCATCATAGGCAGGCCTGTTAGCCCGGTAGAGATATCTTCGCTAGCATTGTTCGCAAAATAGCATGGACCTTCGGTGGTTGATTTTGTCAATGCTATAGTACAGGCTGATGTCGTTTCAAATAATGAATCTTCGGGAAAATTATCGGTAATTAATTCGGTACCACCTACAGCCCAATTACCGCTGTTAGTTTGATTTGAGTCTGTTGTATTTGCAGTGGTGTTTTCTGCTGTTGTGCTTGTACCCGTACTAGCCGTTGCCGTCTCATTGGTAGAGTCAGCGCTATTACAGCCTAATATACTAACGACAGGAATAGCGGTAATCGCCATGCCAATTGATTTTAATGCTTTTCTACGAGAATGTTGCGGAAGATTACTCATGATTAAAGGACCTTTTTACTGTAGCTTATTGATGAAGTTAGTACTCAATGTGGATGAAAAAAATCACTGCGATTTGATCAAGATGATGTTGAATTAAGATAATACGTTTAGCGATTAGTTCAGCTGTAACTGTGGTTTTTTGATGTGTAAAGTGTGTGGGTTTTATGTGCTGTTAATTTATTTTTAGCGATGTTTTTACAGGTGTTTTTAAGGAAACGCTGCAACAATCACTGAAAAACGCCCCCTGCTAAAGGTTAAATTATTAAGGGCGCTTCATCATTTGATTATTCATAGTTTATCATTCAGAGTTGATCATGCAGAGTTGATTTTCAACACTAGGCTGTATAACCATTATTTTACCGGTACCATTACTTTACCGGCACCATAATATGCGCATAAGGTGTATCTGCCCACATTACGTACGGGCCGCCTGAGTTAGGATCGGTCGGTAAGCCTTTTAGCATTGCTTTAGGTAATATAATCATTAAATGGGGCCCGGTTTCGGTATAGTCTTTGGCGTTTTTAGGATCGGGGTGATACGGCGTTGAATTGCTGACACCTGAGCCTATATCGCCTTTTAGCATATAGGAAATACCTACTTGATCAGTGCTAAATTCTTGCTTGGTCATCACTGCCTTCATCATTTTCATCCACAGTGCATCATTGCACATCGGTGCTTTATCACCGGGCATAGTATCTGGCATGCAAATCCAGTCGTTACTACCTTGTTGTATTACTTTGCCACTAGCATCGACAATAGTAGCATGCTGACTAATTGATGTTGGCGCAGCAGCCATGGCGCGTTGAATTTTTATTTCATTAGATTCAGCCAATACGGCCTGTTGAAAAAAGCACATTGATAAAAAAAATAAGTAGTTTACGTTTCATTTATCTATCCTCATAGTAGGTTTATCCCGTAGCTGGAATAGCTATAGGGCTAAAAGCTCTAAGTATAGTTGCTTGAAAAATTTACGCGTTCATTGCCTAGTAACGTTGTACATACTTTTAGCGCGCTATGTCGCAATAGCTATTGTTATGAACTAATATTAAAACAAGTTTGTTATCGCGATTAGTAGACTGTTTTAGGCATTACTATCACGCATATTGCCACCAGTGCGTAATGTCTCATTGCGTAGAGTACCAATTGTCTAAAGTGACATTGAGTAAAGGTATGAAGTTAACCAATAGAATTATATTTTTTCCTTCCATTATTATTGTTTTACTTGGCAGTATCGGCTTGTTTATCATCGATCATCAAATTCATGAGGGCATGCATGATAGAGCTAGATTAGAATTAGAGTGGCTAGCAAAATCAGCTATTACTACCGTCTCTTTATCTAAAAAAGCACTGACTATTGAGCAGCTCGACCCTATCGCAAAAGCCCTGCATGAAGACTCTGGTGCTCGTATCACCTTTATTGATGATACCGGAGTCGTATTAGGTGACTCTAACGTTCCCTATAAACAAGTAACAGCATTAGCTAACCATCTTAGCCGCATTGAAATAAAGCAGGCGTTAGCTTATGGCATGGGGCACGCTCATCGTTATAGTAATACGCTTAATCAAGAGTATATTTACCTCGCTGTATATCAGCAGGTTAGCAGTAATCAAAAGTTGGTAAATCTCTATAGCCGAGCTTCACTGCCAACGGACACCTTTCATGAACAAGTAATGCAAATGCGTTTTGCGCTGTTATCTATTTTAACCGTAGGTGTAGTTTCTATTACCTTACTTTCGGCATTTGTGTTGCGTTTAATTTCAGCATCAATTAAGCATGATAAAAACGCTTTAGAAGCCGAAGTCGCTGCACGTAATGGTGAGATAGAATTAATGCATGAACTCGACTCTATTTTAAGTACTTGCAGTGAACTTACTGACGCTAAAGAAGTGATAAAAAAACTACTGCCTGCACTATTGGAAGGCAGCTCAGGGGCTATTTCAATATATAAATCTTCGCGAAACAAACTCAACACCAAATTATTCTGGGGGGAAAATTGGCAGGAAAATAAATACTTTTCACCCAACCAATGTTGGGCATTAAGAAAAGGGCATCAGCATATTTTCAATCAAAAAGTAAAAGGGATTTCCTGTGAACATTTTACCCAATTAGAAAATAATTCATCGCTATGTATTCCGTTAATAGCACATGGAGAAACGATTGGTGTTATGCATGTGGTACAAGCGTTTTTAACCGAAGAGAATTCAACACTTTCAGATGCAATTGCGAAAAGAATTGGCTTGGCGATTGCAAATATCGAACTCAAATCAAGTTTACGCCAACAAGCGATTAAAGATACGCTAACTAATTTATATAACCGTCGATATTTATTTGAAACCCTTGAGCAGCTTGTTGCTCGGTCCAAAAGGCATAATTCAGAAGTAGGTATTATCATGGTTGATATTGATCACTTCAAAAAGTTGAACGACAGCTATGGTCATGATGCGGGGGATTTAGTACTTAAAGAGGTTTCATACTTCTTGAAAAGCGTAACCCGAAGCTGCGATATTGTTTGTCGCTATGGGGGGGAAGAGTTTTGTGTAGTTTGCCCCGAAACGAGTAAGGAGGAAACGTTATTGATCGCAGAAAAACTCTGTAGTGGTGTTGCTCAATTAACGATAAAAATTAACCAAACTAAAAAAGTAACGTCCACAGTGTCGGCTGGAGTGGCTATGTACCCGACAGAAGAGGGGTCAATTGAAGATATTATCTCACTTGCAGATAAAGCACTATATCAAGCAAAACATGCAGGGCGGAACTGTGTCCGTTGTGATAACACCAGTAGCTGATTTAGTGATTACACAGAGAAATAGCACCTTTCTGCTAGACTAGTAAATAGTGATGAAAAAGAGTCTTTGGGAGTGGATATGGCATCGCCTTCATTTTTTGATAATGATAATTTCATGCCGCACGGGATGTGCTATTTATGGCAGCCAGATATTCTGTGGACGTCGGTTATAGCAGATGTGTTAACTGGGATTGCCTATTTCTCTATCACTGCAGCGGTCATTATTTTTGTTAAACGTCGCAAAGATTTACCCTATCCTTGGTTTTTTTTATTAGCCGGCTCGGTAATTTTTCTTGCCTGTGGTCTGTCGCATATTGTCAGTGCGATTGTTATTTGGGAGCCTATTTATGGGATTTCATCTATTGTCAAAGCGATTACGGCGATCACTTCTGTACTTACCGGTATTATTATTTGGCTAGTGCTGCCATTCTTTCTCGGCTTTCCAAGCCCATCAATGCTCGAGAAAAAAAATATCGCTCTGCAAGACTCCATTGATAAGTTAAATATTGCTAAAGAATCATTAGTGGAATCAGAAAAAATGGCCTCTTTAGGGGGCTTAGTTGCCGGTGTCGCCCATGAAATAAATACCCCATTAGGGATTGGGATTACAGCTTCCTCTCACTTAACTGACATCACTAATCATTTATCTAATAAATTTGATATGAGCAAGGTGACTAAAAAGGATTTTATTCACTTTATTGATGATGCTAAAAACAGTGCCGTTATGATAAGTGATAACCTAAGTAGAGCCGCTGAATTAGTCAGTAGTTTTAAACTGGTCGCCGTTGATCAATCAAACAGTAAACTTAGATTTTATAATATTGAAAAGTATACCGAAAAAGTTGTCAACAGCCTGAAGCCTGCGCTGAGAAAAGTGAATGGGCAGTTAACGGTAAAATGTACCGATGAAATTATTCACTGGGGAGATCCTAGTGTACTCACGCAAATCATTACTAATTTAGTGATGAATTCATTAATACATGGCTTTGAGAATATAAAAGACGGTTCCATTGAAATAGAAATTACCGAGAGTGAGCAAATGGTCACTTTTTGTTATCAAGATAGTGGGTGCGGCATCAGTGTCGAGCACCAAGACAAATTATTTGAGCCATTTTTTACCACCAAGCGAGGCAAGGGGAGTAGTGGTTTAGGCATGCATATCGTTTTTAATTTAGTAACGCAGTCATTAAAAGGGGCAATAAACTGTATTAGTAAAGAGGGGGATGGTGCTCAATTTAGGTTAACCTTCCCCTTAGATACTCGAACCGCAGATGCTAGCGAAGGTTAAGGTGTTGGTTACTTTTGGTATGGTTACTTTTGGTATGGTTACTTTTGGTATGGGTTACTTTGAATAGGGCATAACATAAGTTGAGCATTATGTTGAAATAACCATAACGCTCAACGCTGTTTTGCACCGTAGCGGTTAAAACCCTTGTAAGACAATTTTTCCAATCGACTGCTCTGAATCAAGCAAACGGTGCGCGGAAATTAAGTTTTCAGCGTTAATGCTCCCTAAGTTATTTCCTAGGGTTGTTTTTAGATGTCCTTGTTCTACCAATGCTGATACATGAGTTAATAATTGGTGTTGAGCAATCATATCGTCGGTTTTAAACATTGAGCGGGTAAACATAAACTCCCAATGTAATGAGATCGATTTTTGCTTCAGTTTAACAATATCAATGGTTTGTGGGTCGTCTATTAAGGCAATTTTCCCCATCGGCTTGAGCATTTCCACATAGCTGTCGAAATACGAATCGGTATGAGTAAGGCTAGCCACATGGGTGAGGCTATTGTTATTCAATTCGTTAATATTCAAAGCAGCAAGCTGGGGGGGCAGTGCTTTGCTGTGATCAATAACATAGTCTGCGCCTAGCTCCTTTACCCAAGCCTTAGAGCTTGCACGAGAAGCGGTAGCAATAACTGTTGCTCCGGTTAATTTTTTGGCTAATTGAATCATTATCGAACCAACACCACCAGCAGCGCCGGTAATTAATAGCACTTCATCGGTTTTTTCAATGGCATCGGGCTGCTGTTTTTGTATCGCTAAATGTTCAAACAGTAGCTCATAGGCGGTAATCGCAGTTAAAGGCAGTGCTGCGGCTTCAGCATCACTAAGGTTGCTAGGTTTGAGACCCACAATGCGCTCGTCTACTAGCTGATATTCAGCGTTACTACCAGCACGGGTTAAATCACCGGCGTAAAATACGCTATCGCCGGGCTTAAATAGAGTAACGTGCTCGCCGATGGCAACCACTTCACCCACCGCATCCCAGCCGATTACTTTATATTCATTGGCTGAAGGAACCATTTTTTTTCGAATTTTACAATCGACAGGGTTAACCGCAATAGCACTGACCTTTATCAATAAGTCATGCCCAGCAGCACTAGGTTGAGGTAATTCTATATCAACCAAATAATTAGCATCAGTGATCGGTAGCGAGTGAGTATAGCCAATAGCTTTCATGTGTGTTCCTGTTAATCGAAGTGATTAATAATTAGTATAATTGTGAATGCCGTTAAGTGTTTTAGGCATCTCGCCGCAAAGCTCAAATTTTTTTTCAGCAACTACTTTGCCTTGTAGTTCAATGGTCATACGCCATGTGCCAAGCTTATTGTCGATGGGAGCCCAGATGGTATCGCCTAAATAAAAAGACCAGTCGTTATTTTTTATGTACTCTTCACCGTCAAACGGGTCGAGAGGGATACCTTCTTTATCAGGGATATTAGGATGGTAAATACAGTAACGTAGCTTTTCACCTTTAGCTTTTTTTATATTAACGATAAAGCCAAATTCAATATCAATAGCAGCTTCGACCTTATTGGTAAATTCTTGAATCTTAGGTAATGCCTGTTCATCGGCATCCCATTGCTCATAAATACCATAACTTTGAATTTTGATAATAGTTTTAGATTTTGCCATAGTGATTAAATATGTTTAGGGTACTTGCTAGGGTGATAACGATAAAAAGTGACATTATAGTTAAAAGCAATAATTATTAAAGTGTTGTATCGTAGATATCATTAGCAAATCAACTCACTTAGACAAGCTAGGGCTCGTTATGGTAACAATCATTACTCGTTTTACACTACCCAATATATATATGACTAAATGGCTAGTAACGCTATTGATGGCGGTATTTTCTCTACTTAACTTATCATCTTGTAGTAATATGGCTGCAGAAGATCATCAGCAAAAAAATACTATGTTTTCAGAATTTGAACGTAAAATCGCCCAAAAAATGTCTTTAGATATTCGCTACTTCTGCGCCGATGAAGCGCCAGAACGAAGCCAATATTGTCGAAAAAACGTTACCAAACTACCAAGCGAATTAGCACAACTGATTCAAGACACTGATTTAGGTGGTGTGGTGCTTTTTGCTGAAAACCTCGAATCTAATCAGCAAATTATTCAGCTCACTACCGATCTACAACAAGCCGCTTTGGCCAGTAAAGATGCAAAACCCTTGATTATTTCTATCGATCAAGAGGGGGGGCGGGTTGCCCGTTTACCCCACGCGACCCCCTTTGCCGGTAATATGGCGATAGGGGCGACTTATCATCAACACCAAGCCAAATATGCGACCATGACCAGTGAAATTATCGCTAGCGAATTAAGCGCTTTAGGTATTAATAATAACTACGCACCGGTTATTGATGTTAATACCAATGCTGATAATCCAGTCATTAACACTCGTTCTTTTGGTGAAAACCCACAGCATGTTGCAGAGCAGGGGGCTGCTGTGGTTAACGGTTTGCAAGCGAAAGGAATTATGGCGACTTTAAAGCACTTTCCTGGCCATGGCGATACCCATGTTGATAGTCATTTAGGCTTACCTCGAGTGGATCATGATTTAGCAACCATTGAAAAAACCGATCTTGCCCCTTTTAAATGGGCGATTGAGCACAGTGATCCTGCGATGGTGATGACTGCGCATATTCAATACCCAGCACTAGATAGTTCTACCATCAAAAATAAGCAAGGTGTTGACACTATTCGTCCAGCGACAATGTCACGCACAATACTGCATGAGTTATTACGTAAAAAAATGGGCTTTACTGGTTTGATTGCCACCGATGCCCTAGATATGGCGGGGGTTGCGCATTATTTTGATGACGTAACCGCAACCGTTGAAACTTTTTGTGCTGGCGCTGATATTGCGGTGATGCCGTTTAAGGTGCGGGTGCCGGCCGATGTTGATAAATTCAAACAATTTGTTAAAGCGGTCAGTCAGCAGCTACAGCAGAAAATAGCGAATAATGAGTTGCATCAGGGTGAAATTGATAACTCGGTAGCGCGAATTAACTTTTATAAGTATCAATATATTAAGCCGGTAGCTACTTCAGTAAGTACGCAGGTAGCCGTTGCCGATGCAGTGGTTGCTAGTGATGAACATCTTAAAGTACAGCAACAACTTGCTAATGACTCAACCATCTTGTTAAAAAATAGCGATAATTTACTGCCTATTAAGCCATTAGCGATAAAGAATATTCATTTACTCGTTGCGACCGAGCAAGAGCAACAAGCGCTGCAACGAGCGATTACTAGGCATTGGCAACAAGCTGGACAAAGCAAGCTCACTATTACCAGTATTATCGCTGAGCAAGATAACCCGTTAGCGCGAGTGCAAAATATTAGCCAATTAAAACAAGCTGATTTAGTGATAGCTACCGTAGATATTAAAATTGTTAGTGCGGTTGATTTAGGTGGCGTCGATGATTTAATAACGCAAACGGTTAATAGCCATAAATCGGGTAAAGTTCCCTATTTGACTAAGCAAGCAAACTACGGACAGTTATTACAATTACAGCTGGCGTTGGCAAAAGCACAGGGAATAAAGTCGGTGTTAATTGCCCAAGGGTCGCCTTTTTTGATTGACCCCTATCTAGCGTCTGCGGATGCAACCTTATTGAACTTTGATGATCGAGTGATGCAAGATAACCAAGGTCATAACTTCAGCGCTGGTATGAATACCAGTATTGCTATT
>Ga0209292_1005468_pt1 | contig 12934 bp, 11 predicted proteins | sample GOMGulsemesocosm_2_FD_184634 | JGI IMG/M metagenome (GOLD analysis project Ga0209292, IMG submission 184634) | Methane-oxidizing microbial communities from mesocosms in the Gulf of Mexico - GOM9C Gulf of Mexico (SPAdes) (version 2) | ecosystem: Environmental > Aquatic > Marine > Cold seeps...
TTTTGGGCATTCAGGAAAATATTGATGTAAATAATCTTCTAGCTCCAGCTTCTTATTTTGATGTAACTTGATTATTGCTGAAGCTGTGAATTGTTTACTTAAAGAACCTAATTCAAATGAAGTATTTGGCCTTACTTCTGACCTACTTTGCATACTAGAAACCCCATATGCACCTAATTTAATTATGCTATCATTTTGACTAACTCCCAATACTAAACCTGGGATTTTATGCTCAGACATGTAGTTATTGATTAAACTATCAATAGAGTCTTGAGCCCTAGAATGTAAACTGGAAATTACAACAAGAAAAGTAATAAAAATTATTTTGTATTGTTTCATTATTTTGTTTGTCATATTTGTATATCTACTATCAATAACTACTAACAACCGAATAAGTGTACTGATACAAGTACTCACATTATGTTTTATTTATTCTATTTTTAATATCCCTAATGAAATCAAGCGCAATTCCATTTGTAAACGTTTATAAAAATTTACAAATGGTACTTTAGTTCATAGGGTACACTTCAAATATAAGGTTTAATAGTTTACTACACCCCAATAAATGATTGACTTTTGTCAGTACACAAAAAAAGGGGCAAACGCCCCCCTTTTTATTCGATTATTTTTTTGTTCGCCTTTAGTTCTTAAACTCTCTTTTCATGTTATGTGTTGTTTATTCTCCTAAACCCAATACTTTAAAAAAAAGGAGAAGACTAAATTAGTGTGTTTTTTGTAACAAAAATTTAGATTTTAACCTATAAATTGAATGACATGGAATACCTAGTTTATATAAAAAACTACCTATCAAAACTTTATGTTTATAAAAGCTTTTTGATAGGTGGTTAAAAAATAATTTGATAATCAATTTACTATTGACCTACCAACTCTACTAAGTTATTTTGTTCAATAGCTTGTGTAGTTAATATTTTGGCTGCAGACAATTTATCGCTACCTAATGGGTATTGTTTAGTATTAACAACAACATTAATACCTTGACTTCCTGAAAATACGCCTTTTGCTTTAGTAGAAATACCTCCACCCACTTGAGTGTAACCTGTAGTATCAATAATATTATGTGCTACACAGTCTGCAAGTACACTAGTAATAGGAATAAACCATAACCAGTGACCGTTTACTTTATCATTGTTCCATATAGCTACATTTCCATGTAAATTTACCGCTGCAGTGAACTTAATATCATAACTCTGTGTTCCAATCACGATATCTGCTTTTATTGAGCTACTTGCAGGAATATTTATGATTGTATCAACTTCCCATGATTGAGACTGAGTTTTTGTTTTACTTTGTGTAGAAGATAAAGACAAATCAACCGTTACCTTTTGTGTACTTGATGCAACAGCAGGAACTCCTTCAGTAGCAGATATCTCAACACCAATAGAAAGTGCTTCCGTTATTGACCATGTGAATGATTGAGTTGACGTTTCTGTTTTTTTAAGAATCTGTTGATTTTGAATTTTTGTATCGTTATTAAACCATGTTTCAAAAGCAGTGTTTGAACCATTCGTTGGTACCGATTTTCCATCATAAATAATGGATTGACATTCTGTAGTTACTTGGTATTTATGATAGTTTTTTAAAGAACTTTGACTAGCATAATTTGTACTTGCTGTATATCTACATGTAGTACCGTTTTTTTTTGAGTACCATGCACCCCATGCGTCTGTAATTTCTTGTAATGATTTCATTTTAGTTAGTTATAGTTATTCTGTCTACTCTTGTTTGGATTTTCGACACACTCCAATTTCAAAAACATTAAACACCATTCAATCAACAATCTACACGTCTGCAAACATTTATAAATAGTATTTTAATACACCTGATATTTTCAAATATACTTTTTAAAATTGTAATATGTTGACTGCTTGAACTCTTTTATTGTCAGTTAGCAAAGAAAGGGGTAAACACCCCTCTTTAACGGGGACAAACACCCCTCTATCGACAAACTACAAACCTTAATCTATTCATTCAAAGACAAAATAAATGCATATTCTAAGGCTATTTCCTTTAAGTGTTCAAATCGTCCTGCTGAACCGCCGTGCCCTGCATCTGTATTTGTTTTTAACAGTAATAGGTTATTGTCCGTTTTTAAGTCTCTCAATTTAGCTACATATTTTGTGGGCTCCCAATACTGAACTTGAGAATCATGCAAACCAGATGTGATTAACATATTTGGATACGCTTTAGCTTCTAAATTGTCATAAGGCGAATACGATAACATATATTCAAAATAAGTTTTATCGTTTGGATTCCCCCACTCTTCATATTCCCCTGTGGTTAATGGAATGGTATCATCCATCATAGTGGTTACCACATCTACAAACGGCACATTACTGACAATACCACGCCATAAGGTTGGCTCTAAATTTACAATGGCTCCCATTAGTAATCCACCTGCAGATCCGCCCATGGCATACACCTTGTTTTCCGAACAATAGTTTTCAGCAATTAGGTGTTTTGTACAGGCAATAAAATCTGTAAAGGTGTTCATTTTCTTTAAAAACTTACCTTCTTCATACCAGTTACGTCCTAAATATTCGCTCCCTCTAATGTGGCAAATTACAAATACAAACCCTCTGTCTAATAAACTTAAACGTACCGAGCTAAAATATGGGTCAATAGTATGACCATATGACCCATAACCATATACCAAGATAGGATTCGACCCGTCTTTTTTAAATGTGTTTTTGTTATACACCACCGACATAGGTATTTTTACACCATCTGTAGCAGTTGCCCAAATTCGTTCTGATTTGTAATTATCGGCATTAAAATCACCTAACACTTCTGCCGTTTTTTTAATGTCCTCTGAAAAATCAGTTAAATTAATTTCAATCACAGAGGCCGGTGTAGTCATTGAACTGTACCCTATTCTAACATGCTCTGTATCAAAACTAGGATTATTTCCAATTGACAAGGTAAAAGTTTCCTCTTTTGGTGGAATTACTTTGTGTGAATGATCCTTAGTTTCAAACACGCGTAACTGTGTTAATCCATTTTCTTTTTCTTGAACTACTAAGTAGTTTTTGAATACTTCAAAATCTTCCAATAATATATTAGAGTTATGCGGTAAAATTGTTTTCCAATGCTCTATTGCTTTATTGCCATGCTTACAAAAAGACATTGAAAAATTTTCTCCATCTTTATTATGCTTTACATAAAATCCAGTTTCACTTGCCTCAGGATAGTATTCCAAATCTTTAGTTCTCGGATGTAATACCTCAAAGCCTTTCTCTTTATTTTCTATATCTAAAAATTGATATTCTGTAGACAAGGTACTCCAAGCGCCAATAAAAATAAAACGTCCTAGTTTATCTTTAGATACACCCGTAATAAATGTATCGTCTTTTTCTGTATAAATAATTTCATCATTGTCGGCAGGTGTATTCAACACATGCTTCATCACTTGAAATGGTCTTAAGGTTTCTTCTTCTTTTAACGAATAAAATAAGATTGAATTATCCATCCAAGCTAAATCACTTGTAGTAGACTCTAACACATCTCTGTATATTTTACCTGTTTCTAAATTCTTAAATTTAATTTGATAAATACGTCTTCCTGTAATGTCTTCACTAAACGCTAACACTTTATTGTCTGGACTTACTGAAAATGACACCACTTCATAATACGGATGTGGTTTAGCTAATTCATTTTCATCTAATAAAATTTCTTCATCAGTATCTAAATTTCCTTTTTTTCTACAATAAAAAGGATGTTCATTCCCCTCTTCAAAACGGGTATAATACCAATACCCATTTTTTAAATACGGCACAGAATTATCGTCCTCTTTAATTCTTCCTCTCATTTCGGCATACAAGTCGTTTTGTAAACCCTCCGTTTCTTTTAAGCCGAAGTCAGTGTAGTCGTTTTCGGCGTCCACATAATCTAAAACAGTTTGATTTGTTTTTTCCTTTAGCCAATAATACTCATCTGTTCTTTCAATAGAATGTTCTACAAATTGATGTGCTATTTTTTTTGCTATTGGCTGCTTCATACTACTGAGTGAATTAATTTTTCCGTAAAAATAAGTATAATTTTAGTTTGATACACGTTTATTTTTTAAACATAATCAACAAAAAAGCCACTATAACATTATGGTTAGTTTTTAAAAAAGGATTCCAACAATAGATAAATTCAATCTTTTCTCATTCCGTTAATTTATTTATATTTACAATTCAATGAGAAAGATTATTGCTATTCTTGGTTTATTAATGTTATTCCTAATCCAATTTGGATCTGTAGGGTTTACTGTTTATAAAAATGAGTGCAATAAAGCCAAAATTTCTACTTACACTGCTAAATCAGTTAAATGTTGTTGTTCTAAAAGTAATTCAAAATTAGAATCAAAAGTTAAAAGTTGTTGTAAAGCAAAAAGTAAAGTAAACTGTTCTACACCTGAAAAAAAATCATGCTGTAGCAGTAAATCCAAAACAGAAACCATTAATAAAAAATGTTGCTCTTCAGACTTGATGCTTTTTAAATTAGTTTGTGAAACATTTAATGTTGATTCATACAGTTTAAACGTTGAGAAAACCATTGATTATCAAATTGCTTTTATTCCTGTATTCAAAAAGATAACTACGAATTTCAAGAGTAATATAATTAATGGAAAATATAATTGTAATTCTCCCCCTTTAATTCATGTTGACAAACGGATTTTTATCCAATCTTTTCAAATTTGATTTCAAACTTCTTTATAATGCATGACATTTTATATGTTGCTATGCGTTAAACAATAATTACATTCAATTGTAATTTTACAGGAGTATACTGTGAATGTTTCACAGTTAAAAATCAAATTAAAAAGACTAACAATGAAAAAAATATTACTAACATTAATTGTATTTAGCTTTGCAGCATCTACAATAGCACAAATATCATATGAATGGACACTAAATGACAGTATTGTAACAGATATTGATGCTAATTCATATACTGAATTAAAAATAGAACAAACAAACATATCAGGAACTAACTTAGATTTAGGTATTGAAATTGTATATAATGACATCCCTTCAACTTGGGATGGAATGGTATGTATAGAAGGACAGTGTTTAGGAACAATTCCTGTTGTAGGCACAACAGCACAAATGACTACTTTAGCTGACAATACTGAAGGATATGTAAGATTAACTGCAAACCCAATGGGGGGATTAGAACATGTCGTACTACGAGTAAGGGTTTATGATATAAATAACACATCTGATTCGGATACTGCTACATGGGTGATAAACTCAGTCGATTATACAGCTATTAATGAACTTGAAAATGTTTCATCTATTATTTCTATTTTCCCTAATCCAACTAATAACTACTTCTCAATCAATTCTAACTTAGCTATTGATAAAATTGAAGTGACTAGTCTTGATGGAAGAGTTATGCAATCACAAAAATACACAGAGCACAGTAAAGTAAATATTGAAAATTTACCAACTGCATTCTATTTTGTAAACATGTATTCTGAAGGGAAATTAGTGGCTATTAAAAAGCTGGTGAAAGATGTTTAAGCATATACTACTTTTTGGTGTATTGTTTATTGTTACAAACCTAAGTTTAGCTGCTACAGTAAATACAAAACTATTTATTGTTTCGGATTCATTAGAAACGGTTGGAGGCGCTAAGTTTCCATATCGAACATTTAATGAAACTTCTGTTTTTAACAAAACAAATGCACGCATAGAATTAAACGTTTTTGATTCTTTAAGCCTATGGGTCGTAAATTACGATACCATCATTCATAACTTTGATATCATTGGAGTTGATGGTATAATGCAAATTATACCATCAAATGATTCTGTCTTGATTGGTATAAAGTTTAATACGGTTGGTAATTACATATACTACGACCCAAAAGAATTTCCTACTCAAACTTTTTTGGGTTTGGCAGGAATGATTATTGTGAAAAACCATGCGCATACAAGTTTCTATTGGAACATAAAAGAACACGATTCAATATGGAACTGTGACTTGGTAAATAATAGCAACGTAGACTGGAATACTTATCACCCTAAATACTTTACGATCAATGGTAACAGCCATCCGAATATTAATTTGGATACAGATGCACGCATAACTGGTAATGTTGGAGACACCTTAATATTATACATAGCTAATACTGGTCAAAGTATACATTCTATGCATTTTCATGGGTATCATGCCACTATTTTATTTTCAAGTAAAAATCAGAGTCATGTAGGGAGAAGTAAAGACACCTTTCCCATATATTCTATGGAAACTGTCACCTTACAAATTGTACCTGATAAACAAGGAGAATATCCTGTACATGATCATAATTTGGTAGCTATCACTGCTAATAATATCTATCCCAATGGAATGTTTACTACATTATTAATAAACCCATAATTATGAATAGATTTAAATTAAATACTTTTGTAATACTACTCTTAATTGGTTTTAACACCATTGCACAAATCGACCTTGAAAAAACAATTTTTTCAAAAATGGATATTAATCCACAGTTCGAATTATGGGATGGTACAGAAACTATGTTAATGGGGTATACAGAATTGCTAGGTGGAAGTATTAACCTCCCCTCTCCAGTATTAATTTTTACTGAAGGGGATTCCGTCAAACTTACCTTATCTAATTTTTCGCAAGCAGCACCGCACAGTATACACTTACATGGATTAGATGTTAATCAAGCAAATGATGGTGTTCCTTCCCTTTCATTTGAAGTTGAACATTTAGAAGAAGGAGATTACTTTTTTAAAGCACCACATGCAGGTACGTATTTGTATCATTGCCATGTTGTTTCTTCACTTCATGTTCAAGCGGGAATGTATGGCTTAATAATAGTAAAACCTGCTGATGAGAGTAACACAACTTGGACTGGTGGATACAATTATCATAGGGAATATGCTTGGCTAATGTCTGAACTAGATATTGACTGGCATCACGATACTATAATTAATCACCCACACGACCCGTTAGCGACAAACCATACTATACTCAACTATGACCCTCAGTATTTTCTTGTTAATGGTAAATCAGAGCAACAATTGGCACACGAAACAACAACAATTACTGGCCACGCTAATGAGAACATTTATTTAAGACTTGCTAACGTTGGCTACTTTGGGAATAGAATAATTTTCTCTGCGAGTTTAAATGCTAATATCATTGCATCAGATGGTCGTCCGTTACCAACAAATGAATTATCAGACACAATAGAAATTATGCCTGGAGAAAGATATGGTGTGTTATTGAATCCTACAACTGAACTTACCGAATTAATAAAAATTGATTATTTTAATTTAAATACGCCTGAGGTAACTGAAAACACTCAGCTTATTTCAGCGAAGATCAATGGCTTTTTAGAAATCGATAATTTAGAACACAAGGGGTCTATCAAAACTTACCCAAACCCTGCAAGTGATAATATCTTTATTGATTTTGAAAATCTAGAAGTTGAAAAACTGGACATATATAACATATTAGGTGAAACTATGTACTCAATCAGTACAATTGAAAACAAATTAAAATTAAACGTGAATCAATGGAAGAACGGTGTATATATAATTAAGTATACAACACAAGGGAAATTGATGACAAAAAAAATAACTATTAAAAAATAAATAAAATGAAAAAATTAACAACATTATTAACCGCACTTATTGTATTAGTTGGAGCAAACGCTCAAACAAACGTAAACTTAAAATTAAACCATTATTGGAATGGTGAAGTATTTAATTATGGACAGAACTATACCGACCATGATGGTAGAGCCGTAAGTATTACAAGAGTACAGTATTATTTATCAGATTTTGATTTGACACATGACGGAGCGCAGTCAACTAACTTACCAAACATGTATGTTTTAGCCAGCGGTAACATCACTGATTATAGTTTAGGTACAGCAACATTAACAAATTTAGAGTCAATAGATTTTGATTTAGGTATCGACAATGCTACCAATCATTTAGACCCTTCAGTTTATACTGCCCCTAACCCATTAGCTCTTCAGAATCCTTCAATGCACTGGGGTTGGACTGCAGGATACAGATTTTTAGTAATTGAAGGTAAAGTTGATTCTGATGATGATGGTACTCCAGACAAATCTTTTCAGTTTCATGTGACAGCTGATGATAGTTATTTGACACCAGTCACAGCAATAAACACATCAGGTACAGAAAACGGAACTGATTTAGACATCAATGTAGATGTAAACATTGCGGATTGGGTTTACAACGTTAATTTAATAACTGCAGGTTTAAATCATGGCGTATATGCAGTTAATGGTTCAGTAATGAATAATACAAATACATATACTGTTTTTAACGCAAACATTGGACTAAGTATAGTAAACAGTCCGAAATTAAAACATAACATCTATTTCGATTGTACACAGGCCTACGCTCCAACTATTTTTTATAAAATACCTTCTGCTAAATCAGTGAAATTAACAATAACTGATATAAGCGGTAAAGTCGTAATTTTAGAAAATGAAATGTCTAATACAGGAAATTACTTCATCAAAAAGGAACTAAAGACAGGTACTTACATTGCCTCTTTTGAAACTGAAACAGGTACTGTTATTAATGAAAAATTTATTGTTCAACAATAAACAAAACATAACATAACATAACATAAGTAAGGGGAATCCTCTTACTTATGTTTAACTTATTATGAAATATTTTTATCTATTTTTTAGTCTGTTCATTATACTTTCTTTTGGCATAAAAGAAACACTTTTTGAAGATAATTATATACTTGTCATACCTAAAGGATTCCCAGAACCCTATATCCCAAAAGATAATAAGTTAACACTGTCACGTGTAGAATTAGGTAGAAAGTTATTTTTTGATGTTAGATTATCAAGAAATAATTCATTAGCGTGTGCATCATGTCATAACCCTAAACTCGCTTTTACAGATGGAAACAAGCTGAGCATAGGAAACAAAGGAGAGTTATTATCGAGAAATTCTCCAACACTAACAAATATGGCCTATCAAGATGATGGGTTATTATTTGATAGAGGAGTTCCAACACTTGAAATGCAAATATTAGTACCGATTCAAGAACATAAAGAGTTTGATTTTAATATTGACTTAATAGCAGAACGCTTAAAACGGGACACAAATTTACAACACTTAAGTTTCAAAGCCTATAATTCTGACTTCACTCCATTCGTAATCACAAGAGCAATTGCAGCTTTTGAAAGAACGTTAATAAGTGGTAATTCACCATACGATAGATTCAATAATGGAGATAGTACTGCATTAACGGAAGAACAACAACTAGGAATGAATTTATTTTTTAACGCACTCAATTGTACTGAATGCCATTCAGGCTTTAACTTTACAAATAACTCTCTTGAAAATAATGGATTATACCCTTCTCCCTACCCTTTAGATTCAGGCAGAATGAGGGTGACTGCACTAGAAAAAGATAGAGATCTTTTCAAAGTACCTACCTTACGAAATATTTCTGCTACCGCTCCATATATGCATGATGGAAGCATTTCTAGTTTGGAAGGTGTTATTGAACATTATAATTCTGGAGGAAGTAAACATAATAATAAAAGTGAATTTTTAACACCTTTAGAATTAGACATTGACCAAAAACGTCAATTAATTCTATTTTTAAAAGCATTAACAGATACTTCTTTTATAAACAAAATTTATCAATAAGGTTACTACGCAAAACTCCATTACAATTCTTAGTCTAGAAAAAGATATTTCTCCCTTTAATTAACACATTAAAAAAACGCCCAATTATTAAAATAATTGGGCGTTTTCGTTTATTATATAAAGATTAACAGCAACATCCAGATCCTGGTTCACACTCAGGTTTCTTTCCGTACACTGTAATCGAATATATTCCAATTGTACCGTTAGCAAATTCTTCCTTTTCGCTATCAGATAAGTATTTTGATAAAATATCATCTGGTAAATTCACTAACGTCTCTTTTTGAACTTTTACATCTGTAAATCCTGTTTCATAAATTATACCAATGTAATCATCCATTTGAATGGCACCAGACACACAACCAGCATACATTTCAGCATCATTTTTTAATTTCTCAGGTAAATTACCTCTTAAAACTACATCAGAAACCGAAAAGTGACCACCTGGTTTTAACACTCTATAACTTTCTTTAAATGCTTTTTCTTTATCTGGTACTAAGTTTAGCACACAGTTACTTACAATCACATCAATACTTTCACCACCAATTGGCATAAATTCAATATCACCTAATCTGAATTCAACATTATTGAATCCTAGCTTATCCGCATTTATTCTCGCTTTTTCAATCATTATTTCAGTCATGTCTAACCCAATCACTTTACCAGACACACCTGTTAACTCTCTCGCTACAAAACAATCATTTCCAGCGCCAGACCCTAAATCTAACACAACATCACCTTCATTTATTAAGGCAAATTCAGTAGGTATTCCACAACCTAATCCTAAATCGGCATCTTTACTATATCCTTTTAATTTAGAATAATCTTCAGCAAACACTTCATAATCCACTGTACACGCAACACCTTCTCCACAACATGACGTTGCGTTCTCTGTTTTAGTTTGCTCCGCTATTTTTGTATACTCTTCTCTTACAATTTGTTTTAATTTTGCTCCGTTTTCCATTAACTTAAATTTTTAATTTAACAACATTTTAAAATGGGATACGTTTTAAAAAAAACAGATATCTTCTCTTGAATTTCATTCCATTTATCTTCATTAATACAATAACAGGTTTTAGTACCAGAAATATTTCCTTGTATAATCCCTATGTTTTTTAATGCTTTTAAATGTTGAGATATTGTAGCTTGTGCCAATCCTATTTCATTCACGATTTCACCACAAATACAACTTTCAGATTGTATTAAGTATTCTAAAATGGCAATTCGTGCTGGATTAGATAAGGCTTTTGCAAACTCGGCAATCTCCAATTGATTTTCATTAAAATTATCTTTTTTATGACTTCCCATTATGCAAAGATAATTCTTTTATCGTAAAAAAACGATAGAGTAACTATTAATTATTTGAATGCTGATCTATTCTTATTCTTTTTAGCTTGTTTTCTAATTAATTTCAATTGCCTTTTTTGATCTTTCGACATATTTTTATCCGCCAATCTATCTTGCTTACGTTTAGCTTTATCAACGGCTTTTTTACGCTTACGTTTTTCTTTATCCGTTAAATTATCATTTTCAATATCGGTTTCTAAACTTCTACCATCTCTACTTGGATTCACATAGTCAATTGAAACAATCTTAAACTTTTCTTCTCCTGTTTCCGTATCAATATAATACTCACGCCTTGACTTTTCCTTTTCATTACCATTTCCAACAATAATGTCCGCTTGGTAATTCCAAAAGTTATTCTCCCAAAAATACGCATCATATTTCATGTCTGGAATGTAATACTCATACATTCCTTTTAAATTGACTGCTTCAGGTATTAAATGGTCAAAAATGATTTTATTTATTCCAGTATCATACTTCACACTAACACTCGCTTTTTCAGAATATTCAATAAACACACGTCTATGCAATTCTTCCTCATTTCTTTCGTCTTGAAAAATCGGATAACCTAAACGTAAACTCTTTCCTTTAAACCAAAAGACATCTAAAATTTTCTTATTCGAACTTCTAGTACTACCGTTGTATGCAAACATGGTGTACATGGTTTTTCTACCCACTTGAATTGGCACAATTTTGTAATACAATCCACCATACCATCTGTTAGGCGTCAGCATACCGTCTGGTCTTGGACCTAAAGTAAATCTGTCTTCTTTAAACTTAATTATTTGATTTTTGCTGCCTCTACCCTTTTTTACCACATAGCAAAAATGATAATGCACTTGGTTTTCTTTTTCAATATTCCAATTAAACACTCTAAACACACCATCAGGTGATTTAATGGTTGACATAGTATTTAGTTTATCAAACGGATAATCTAAAATACCAGGCGCTTTTAAAACTTCTTTTAATTCCTCTTCAAAGTTTAAGTTATTGTATTCTAATTCAGAATTATCTTTAGACTTTCTCAACTTATCTAACAGTAACACTAAGTCATTTTCTTTACGCACCAAAAAAGTATCTACTTCAATGTTCTTTGCAAAAGTAAATGTAGGAAGCAGTAATAATGTGTATAATAGTAGTTTCATTATATCTATAATGTTAATTTATTAGTTTGGTTACGCCTCCATATTTTTAAAATTAAAAGCCTTCACTTATAGTGATATAAAAGCAATTATCAATCCAACTCTATATTAGAGCCTATTTCCCGCTTTCTATTAAAGTTTTATAGTCTCACTTTAGTCCATCTAAATTTCAACCGGCTTCTTTGGTCGCCACCATCAATTAAAATTCACTACAGTTCAACTAATAAAAGCTAACATTTCAATCGGGGGCAGAACTATACCTTTCTTACAACATACAGTAATTCCGATTTTGGAATTCTATATCTTTCAAACGTTTCTGAAGGTAATTCTTTACTAAAGTCAATAATATCAACTTTAAATCCTGCCTCTTCTAATCGTTTTGGATAATTCAAGCCATATAACCTTACATGATCATATTGCCAAAAATGTTTTTCTCTTTCTTTTGGATCCGTTATACTCCAATCTTCATACGTTTCCGTTCTATTGGCATCAATTGGCACTTGCATTATTCCCCAACCACCAGGTTTTAAAATTCTATGCAATTCTTTCATACACTGTAAATCATCTTTCACATGCTCCATCACATGATTACAAAAAATAACTTCATACGTATTATCTTCTAATGGAATGTCATGTAAATCAAAATGTAAATCTGCAATCGGCGACATTAAATCTCCTGTTGTATAATCCAAATTGGCTTGCTTTTTAAATAAACTATGAAAACATTGTTCTGGCGCAATGTGCATCACTTTTAAATCCTTTTTTGTGAAAAAATCTGAT
>Ga0209292_1005470_pt1 | contig 12928 bp, 10 predicted proteins | sample GOMGulsemesocosm_2_FD_184634 | JGI IMG/M metagenome (GOLD analysis project Ga0209292, IMG submission 184634) | Methane-oxidizing microbial communities from mesocosms in the Gulf of Mexico - GOM9C Gulf of Mexico (SPAdes) (version 2) | ecosystem: Environmental > Aquatic > Marine > Cold seeps...
GTTCACATCAATCATACGCATTAAGGTAAATGGGTCTTTTTCACTACGAACATGTTTCAGAGCCGAAAGGTTAAGCACATAATCGTACTTACCATCAGCCTTGATAAACGCATCATATTCAATGGAGTCTATATCTAATGCAAATGTTTGAAAATCTCCATTAATATAGCCAAATGAGCTTCTTATATCCCGTACCAGTTCAACCATATTATTTTCACTAATATCAACTACATGAAGTTTTTTGGGACTGAGCTTAAAAATTTCTTTAGTAACTGCCTGACCTATTGATCCTGCTCCACCCAAAACCAAGAAACGAGATTCGGATACTATTTTAACTAATTCATCATTATATCGTTCCAAATCGCAATTAAAGAGAGGCGCTGAACGACCAATAAAAGAAAGGATATTATTCATTAGAGTCTTTCTATAAGTTATGTAGCTTGAAGAAAACGATGAAAATTTAAGGTTTTCTTAATGGCATCATCAAGTGATGTATATACTTGCACACCTAAATCATTTTGAGATTTTATTGTGCAAGGAACGTATTTGTTACCTTTGTCTGAACTTAGATTCAATACATTAACATGAACCCCATCGCTAGAGATTTTGCGCGCCAAATCTAAAGTTGTAACCGAGTCAGGAGAACCAACATTGTATATTGACTTGTCCTTTCCCAAAGCTAAAGCTTTAAGCAACCAAACAACTAAATCCGCAGCATAGAGATATGATCGAATAGCAGACCCATCCCCTTTAATGGTAATATTTCTGCCTTCAAGCGCATCGCCAATAAAGTTTCCAAACGCATAAGCACCATCAAGAGGGAGGTAAGGCCCAGAAAATGCAAAACATCTTGTAATCACTACATCACAATGTGCATTATCTGTAAAATATTTTTCAGACTTTAGTTTTGCACTTGCATATGCATCACTTGAGTTGAAATTTAGGTTCTCTGTATAGCTCTCCGACAACCTATCTATATCACTAGGCTGAGGACCATATGCGGCACCAGAACTGGTGTATAATATACGTTTACATTTTACTTTTTTTGCAAATTCACATATTCGTTTAGCACCATTCATAATCGTCGAATACATCAATTCAGGATTTTTACGATTTAGTTCAACCGATGCGTCAGTCGCTGCATGTATTATTAAATCAAAGCATTTATGTAAATAATCAAAAGACCTTATATCTCCAGTTACAAATGAAAATTTTTCATGCGTATATAGATGTGGAAAATTAACTCCAAATCTTTCTGGAGACCTAGATAAAACAGTTACATGTATATTTAAATCATAATGAGTATTTAAATAAGAAAATGATTCCAACAACCATTTACCAAAAAAACCAGTCCCTCCAGTTAAAAATATACTTTTATTTTTAAAATAGACTAATTCATTTTTTAGCTGTGTAGATAACATTTCTAAATCGCTGATATCTATCTTCATAAATCTAAAGATTTTTTTAATGGCTTAATAACCATTGCGTCAACAAACTTATCCCTTGGGATTAAAGGTGTAAGGTCTTCGAGGGGCGGAGAAATTAAAGTCCCATCTTCTTTTACTGCAACACCTAGTTTAGGTAAACAAGCTTGCTCTGGATCCATAAACACTTCACAAATACTTGCTTTTGGATTAGCTAAGAAATCAGAAAAATACTTACTGTAATCATCCCAGTTGTATAATTGGTATGTTTCAAAACCAAAAGCACTACCTAACTTGTTATAATCAGGACATGTAACACCAGATTTTTTATCTGAGCAAGTGTAGCGACCATCAAATAAACTTTTCTGACTGTTTTTAATCATCAAATAACCATCATTATTGAAAATGATGATTTTAATAGGCAAATCATGATGAATTATTGTTTGTAATTCTTGTAAATTCATCATCATCCCACCGTCACAATTCAAACATAGCACTTGTTGCTTATTTGCTCCAAATGAGGCTCCAATTGCAGCAGGTAACCCGTATCCCATCTCACCTAATCCGGTTGATGTCATAAGACGTTGAGGGGGAGTGATGTTCAATACCTGATGACCTGATAGTAGAGCTGTTCCCATATCCGTAACAAGTATTTCATCAGACCTTAAGTCTTTATTCATCCGTTCCATAAAACGATAAGAATTCATGAAACCATTAGTATCTTGATGCTCACTTCCTATTATAGGAAAGTCTCTTTTATATTTTTGACATTGAGAATGCCATTCACTAAAATCAAAAATATCCTTACATCTAAAGTATTGAACGGCTGATTGAATAAACTCACCCGCATCCGCACATATTGGCACAGCAATTCGGTCTTTAAACTTATTAAGCTCTTTCAAGTCAATGTCAACAGCTATAACTTTCGCTTCTCGTGCAAACTCATTTATGTCATATCCTATTTGCGGATAGGCCATCCTTGTTCCTATACAAAGAACTAAATCACTATTTTGTACGATAAAGTTTGAATACCTTTGCCCATATACACCAGCCCTGCCAAATACCATTGGGTGATTAGAATCGATCATATCAATCCCTTGCCAACTAACCAAAGCAGGTATATTAAGAACTTCCAGCAATTCGGCAATTTTACTTTCTGCCCCAGCCAACCTTATACCATGCCCTAACCAAAGCACCGGTCTTTTAGCATTCTTTAATAAAGAATTAATTTCAAATAAAATAGATTCATCGATAAAGTTTACACTTTTTACTTCAGTGTTTTTTTTATCAAAAGTTAGTTCCGGCATTTCTGCTTTAGCAGCCTGAATATCCATTGGAACCTCAAGCCATACAGGTCCCTTTCTATCTGCTAGGGTTTCACTTCTTGCATTTTCTAATTCTTTATACACTAACTCTGGCTGAGTAAGTCTCTTTGAATACTTGGTGATTTTCTCGTACATTGATACAGAATCGTAGCCCTGTACACCCCATATACGTAAATCATTTTCAGTTTTTGTAAAAACCGATTTTTCATTTCCTGCAATAATTATCCCAGGTATTGAATCCATCCAGCAGCTCAAGACACCAGTAGAGGCATTACTTGAGCCTGCTCCTGTTGTCACAATCGAAGCAGATAATTTGCCCGATGCCCTATAATAGGTTCCCATCGACATTACTGCAGCTTGCTCATGATGAACACTGACAATTTGTGTGAAACCTAATTTTTCAATGCTATCAAATATATGAGCAACTCCTGCTCCGATAATTCCAAAGACAACTTCTATATTATTATTCTTTAAGAAAAGTGCTATTTGATCACTTATTTTAGTTTGGCTCATTTATATCTTTCCATTTTTTTGTAATATATAGCGACTCGCTCAACTTAGACCACTTATCACCAAATAAAGAGTCTAATGAACTACTTATAATTGGCGTGAAAACATTAACCTCTTGTTTTTCACTTTGAGTCTCACTGAGTATCAAAATGTTATTGCTTCCATACAGAGAGTTTATCTGAGCAGCTAAGCTCTCTAATGTAACACCCTCAACTGAGCCAAGCTCAACGGTATGGCTATCATGACTAGATAGACAAAATAATGTTGAAAATGCCATATCTGGTGCAAACATGTAACTTCTTATCGTTCTTTTATCACCATTAACAACAATATCATTGTTATTAATGGCATCTAAAAAAAAGTTATTTATTGCCCAAACTTTATTCAAGTTCATGAATGGCCCAACAAAAGCATACGGGCGAATATTTTGAACATTTATTTGGTATCTTCGTTTATACACATTAGAGAGAACTTCAGACATTCTTTTGGAGTCTGAATATACTGCCATTAATTTTGATGTATCATCAAATGAATACCTTAACTCTCCACTGTTACTAACAAAACGAGCAGGGGAAACATAACCTGAAGTAAAGTTCAAAACCTTTACTATGTTCCCATGCTCGTTTACAGCATCTAAAATATTAGTCGTACCTTGCACAACAGTATTAATTAGCTTCAAAGGGTCTGAGGCTATTTCTTTTCTATCCGGTGATCCCGCTAAATGAACAACTCTCGTTACATCATCAGGTATAGTAAATGTATTCCTTACATCAAGATCACTAAAGAAGAAAAACTCATGCTCAAATAGATGTTTAAGCGCCTTATTTTCTAAATCCCAAATCCTAGTAGTAGCATAAACTTTTATTTTGAAATTATATTTTTCATTTAAATAAAGAGTAAGCTCTAAAAGCCAACGACCTACAAAGCCACCACAACCAGTGACATAAATAACATTATCTCTAAGCTCATCAATTAAACTAATATCCAGAATTGATTTTTCACAACAAGTTGAGATTAATTTTTTAAGTTCGCTATTCAAATCAAGCTCCTTTTTTGGATAATTCGATTGCTACTTTTACAATCATATCTTCCTGCCCAGCTACAACTTTTAACTCACCAAGCCTTAGAAATACATCTCTTGGGTCTACCTTAAATTCTTTAGAGACGACTTCTACTCGTTTCAAAAAACCAGAAAACACACCTGATAATCCACTTATAATACTTGTGGGTGCAATCGTTGGGATTTCATCAATAAATGTTTTCGCTACATCGGAGGCGTCTAGCATTTTATAAAGATCAACACCTGTGTCGTACCCTAAACGCCCACATAAGGCAATCAAAGGTTCTAACTGTGTATTTCCTGCTCCTGCTCCAAAACCTTTAGCACAGCCATCGATCATAGAGGCCCCACATTTTATTGCCTCAAGTGAGTTGGTTACCGCTAAGCTTAAGTTGTTATGTCCATGGAAGCCAACAACACCTTCAAGTGCCGCCCTCAGTGCAGTAATCCTTTCAGCTACATCTGATGGCATATAGGTTCCTGCAGAGTCCATAATAATTACACCTTGGGCTCCGTAATACTCCATTTTCAAAGCTTCCTCAACAAGTACGTCAACGTTTGCCATATGACTCATCATCAACACACCAAAGACTTTCTTACCCTTCTCTCTAACGTATGATATGTGTCTTTGAGTAATATCAGCTTCCGTTACATGTGATGCGATTCTAAATACATCAACACCTATATCTATAGCATTTTGAATATCTCTTTCTTTTGTAGCAAAACCAGGAATAACATGAACACCTAACAGCGTATTAGATAATTGCTTTCTAGCTGTTTCTAAAACAGTCGTATCTGTCTCTTTTGAAAGACCCACTTGCATTGAGCTTGCACCAAGGCCATTACCATGACCGACCTCAAGCACACCTATACCAGCATCCTCTGCAGCTTCCGCATATGTAGCAATATCATGACGACTTAATTGATGTCTAACAGCATGATTCCCATCGCGTAAAGTCGAATCACTTATAAGTATCTTAGGCATTACCCCCCCTCTCTTTCAACAGATTATCAGCCATTGCTTCAGCAACAGAAATTGCAGCACAATTTATAATATCAAGGTTACCTGCATAGCTAGGAAGGTAGTCTCCTAAGCCTTTAACTCTGATCATTATCATCAATCTTGAGTTCTCATAAACAGGCTCAATAGCAACTTTGTACCCTGGAACATACTTCTGAATAACTTCAACCATATTCTTTATAGGCTCTTCAAGTAAGGATATATCACATTCTTCTATCTGAGCGAATATACTTGTCTGCATATCGATACTTGGATCTGCTGGGTTTAGGTTTATAATGGCCTTGACATGCTCACACCCAGTCAACTCCTTTAAACCATTTTCAGTATTTTCTATATACTCATCTAAATTATCTCTTGTACCTGGTCCTGCAGATTTAGATGCTATGACAGAAACAACTTCAATATACCTTACTGAGGGATATGTTTTAGCAATAGTATAAGCAATTGGAATAGAGGCCTGACCACCACAAGTCACCATATTGACATTATACGAGTTTGAGCATTTCGCTAAGTTAATAGCAGGAACACACATATCGCCAATTTTTGACGGTGTCATATCAACAACTTTAATTCCTAGACCAGAAAAAATTGGTGCATGCTTTTTATGGAATTCAGCCGTTGTTGCATCAAAAACAATATCTACGGCTTCAGGCTCATCAATAAAAAACTGTATACTCTTATCAGATATTCTAATACCAGCCTTGTTAGCTACCTTCATTCCCTTACTATTTAAGTTTCTACCAACGAAAATTTCACATTCCAATACATCTGAACGCTGAATTTTCATTAGTAAGTCAGTTCCAATATTACCACTACCAATAATGCCGACTTTTATTTTTTTCGTCATTTAAAATACCACGCCCTAAAGATGCTCTGACAGAAATACACATATTTTTTAAATTAAAAGTTAAGCCCAAAGAACTCTTCTAGTTTTTCAGCAATAAATTCTAAATGCTCTTCACCGAGAGCAGGAAAAATCCCTACCCAGAAAGTTTGAGCCATCGTTCTATCAGTATTTGCAAGCTCACCAACCACTCGATATTCCACATCTTTAAAATAAGGCTGCCTTATGAGGTTCCCTGCAAACAACAAACGGCTACCAATTTTGTTTTGATCTAAAAACTTAACTAGATCAACCCTTTCTGTTCCACTTGATTCTTTCAGCGTAATTGGGAACCCAAACCAAGAAGGCGTACTATTTGGAGTTGGTTTTGCGATTTCAATAAAGTCACTTAAGCTCGATAGTCGATTGGAAAGGTATTCAAAGTTTTGATTACGTTTATCTATAAACTCTTGAGCACGATCTAACTGAGCAAGTCCGCAGGCAGCCTGCATATCTGATATTTTCAGGTTATAACCTAGATGAGCATATACATACTTATGATCATAGCCTTGTGGAAGTGAGCCAAACTGTTGTCCAAAGCGATCTCCACAAGTGTCATCACAACCTGGTGCGCAGTAGCAATCTCGCCCCCAATCACGAAAGGATTCAGCTATCAGTTTAAGTAAAGGGTTATTAGTAAATACAGCCCCTCCCTCGCCCATTGTAATATGATGGGCAGGATAAAAGCTTAAGGTTGCTATATCTCCAAATGTCCCTACCATTTCCCCATCAAACTTTGCCCCTAGAGCATCACAACAATCCTCAATAAGCCAAAGATTATGCTTTTCACAGATTTCTTTCACTTTAGCAACATTAAAAGGGTTTCCCAAAGTATGTGCTAGCATAATCGCTTTTGTTTTAGCCGTTATTGCAGATTCTATCAAGTCGACATTAATGTTGTGCGTCGCCATATCGACATCAACAAAAACAGGTATAGCACCAAACTGAATGATTGGATTAACAGTTGTAGGGAAACCAGCAGCAACACCGATGACTTCATCACCCTTTTTAATTGCCCTTTGACCCAATTTAGGAGATGTTAAAGCACTAAACGCAACCAAATTTGCTGAAGAACCCGAATTCACAGATAGAGCAAAGTCAACACCTAAAAAACCTGCTAATTTAGCTTCGAATGCGTCATTAAACCTGCCTGTTGTTAACCAACCATCAAGTGATGCATCCACCATTTTTTCAAGTTCAGCAGACCCAAGCACTTTACCAGACGGAGGGACGATGGACTCTCCAGCAATAAATTCTTTAGGTTGATATACTTCTGCAGCATATTCTTTTACTAACGAGTTAATCGCAGAGCGTATTTCATTTGCTTTATTTGTCATGCTTTTTACCTGTAAAAATTAAAACTTTGAAAAATTTAGTATGTTGATACATTCATATCGTTCATATAATCATTAATTTCATCAATACATATCGTTTTCATATCAGATTTTACGATCCAAGCTTGATGCCATGAAATAATCCTGAGCAATGATTCTTGTAGTCGCCAAGTAGGCTCCCATTTCAATCTCTGCTTAGCTTTTGATGTATCTAATTTTAAAAACATAGCTTCATGCGGGTTATTTTTGCTGTCTAACGTCCATTTGGCCCCTTTCCCCCACGCTAAAACCATTTGATCTAAAATCCACTCTACAGGTTGAGCATCTTCTTCTTTTGGACCGAAGTTCCAGCCATCTGCAAAGGTTTTATTATCTAATGTGCCTTCTTCTTCAGCATATAAATGCTGGGCTAGTACTAAATAACCACTTAAAGGTTCAAGTACATGCTGCCAAGGGCGAGTTGCTGAAGGGTTTCTTACTGTAACAGACTCATTTTTTTCAAATGCCTTCAAAATATCTGGAATTAAGCGATCTTGCGCCCAATCACCACCACCAATTACATTCCCAGCTCGAGCTGATGCTAAATTAGGAGTACCTTTTGAATGGAAGAAAGATCGCCTATAAGCACTCGTTACTAACTCCATACAGCCTTTACTATTACTATATGGATCATGACCACCCATTGGCTCATTTTCTCTATACCCCCACTCCCATTCTTTATTTTCATAACATTTATCAGTTGTTACGTTTACAATGGCCTTTAAGTTGATACATAGACGAGCGGCCTCCAAAACATGAACTGTACCCATTACATTTGTTGAATATGTCTCGACAGGCTCAATATAAGATAACCGAACCAAAGGCTGGGCAGCCATATGAATCAAGACATCAGGACTAAATTCCACCATACTTTTACAAATGGCTTCACGATCACGAATATCACCAATATCACTGATTATCGAGCTAGCAACATCTGCAACTTCAAACAAAGATGGCACAGTAGGTGGGGTTAATGAAAAACCTTTAACAATTGCCCCCATACTACTTAACCAAAGACTAAGCCAACTTCCTTTAAAACCAGTATGGCCCGTTAAAAAAACCTTTTTACCTTTCCAGAACTCCGGATTTATACTTGTTTTTTCCATTTCAGAATTAATCCCACTTTTTCCAAGGTGCATTTCCCGACTGCCATAAATCCTCGAGATAATGTTTATCTCTCAAAGTATCCATAGGCTGCCAAAAATCCTGATGTTCATACGCCATTAACTCTCCACTTTCAGCAAGACTCATTAATGGCTCTTGCTCCCATGTAGTGGAAACATCAGCAATTAAAGACAGTACTTTTGGAGAAAGTACAAAGAAACCACCATTAACCATGCCGCCATCACCTTTTGGCTTTTCTTTAAAGCTTTTCACAGTTCCACCAACCATATCTAAAGCGCCAAAACGGCCCGGAGGGTAGACTGCGGTTAATGTCGCTTGTTTACCATGAGATTTATGGAACCGTATGCTCTCAGTAATATCAACATCACTAACACCATCGCCATAGGTAAAGCAAAAGGCGTCCTCATCCTTAACATATTCAGCTACCTGCAGAAGCCGCCCACCAGTCAGTGAATTATCACCTGTATCCACTAGAGTAACAGTCCAAGGCTCTGCCCTTTTCTGATGTACCGTCATTTTATTATCTTTCATGTTAAAAGTTACATCTGACATATGAAGAAAATAATTAGCGAAATATTCCTTTATAACGTATCCCTTATAACCACAACATACAATAAAATCAGTGACACCATGATACGAGTACATCTTCATAATATGCCAAAGAATAGGCTTGCCACCTATTTCAACCATAGGTTTTGGTTTAGTAACTGTCTCTTCGCTTAGTCGAGTACCAAGACCACCAGCCAATATAACTGCTTTCATTTTCATTCCTTTTCTATATTAAGATGCAACAAAAGCATCAGAGTGAAAGTGCTTCCGCTTTAAACCTGCTCCAACCAACTTATCTTTAGCATCTTGAATCATCCCGTTAGAGCCACAGGCATAAATTTCAGCAGTAGCTAAATCAAATAAGCCTTCACTTAATGCATCATTCAACACCCAATCTTGTATATACCCATCACGCCCAGCCCAGTTACTATCATGCTTTGACAAACAAGGGAAATATGTAACATTCTTGAGCTCACTCTGCCATGTTTCTGGCAAGTAATCATAAAAAAGTTCTTTATATCTATTACCCCAATAAATATAAATAGGTTTTGTTGAGCTCTCTTTTATCAGCTGCAACACCATTGCCTTAACCGGAGCAAAGCCAGTGCCAGTAGCTAAAAAGACAATTGCCCCTTGATTATTCCCTCTAAGAAAAAATGTTCCTTTAGGTCCTTCAAGCTGCATCAATTGGTTTAACTTTACAGGCTCGAATATTTTCGAACTCATTTCCCCATCAAGCACATTCTTTAAATGTAACTCGATGACATTATCATCATTAGGAAGAGAGGCTAAAGAGTAACTTCTTGACACCCCTTGGAGTTTCAAATCTATATATTGTCCGGGCAGAAAATCAAACTTAACTTTAGGAGGAAGTCGGATACTCAAAACAGCTATATCATTGGTAGGAGAATGGAAATCATTAATTTTACAAGGACTAGTAATTTTCTTGATCGATTCTAACTCTGGAAAATGATCTACTTTAATCGTTAACTCATACTCAGGCTTAAACTGACATGTTAATATCGTTTTGCCAATTAAATCTTGAGGGCCATCAATCACTTCTGCTTCACAGGTATTACATGAACCATTATTACAACTATATGATAAAGCTATATTTGCTTTTAACGCCGACTCTAATAGGCTAACTGACGAAGGTGCATCGAATGCAACCCCAGAAGGAATTAAAGTAATAGTGTTCAATGAATCATTTTCCATAAATTATAACTTCAATTAAAAGCCATAATTTTAGCATTCTAAAATATAGCCCGCAATTATTCGCTAGGCTATACACTTAATCCACTTTAAACTTATTCACTCTTTTAGCTATATGCCATATTAATGACCTACTACTCAACCGTCACTGATTTAGCCAAGTTCCTAGGCTGATCCACATCGGTTCCTTTCACTACGGCGACATGATACGACAGTAGTTGCATGGGAATAGTGTGAACAATCGGCTCTAATATTTCAGGTACTTTTGGTACTTCGGTAAAGGTGATTGATTCTTCGTTATGAAGGTCGGTTGATTTATCAGCGAAGATAAATAGCTCCCCACCTCGTGCACTGACTTCTTGCAGATTCGACTTTAGTTTATCTAACAAGTTGTTATGAGGCACCATGGTGATAATCGGCATATTCTCATCAACTAGCGCTAGTGGCCCATGCTTTAACTCACCAGCAGGGTAAGCTTCTGCGTGGATATAAGAAATTTCTTTAAGTTTTAACGCCCCTTCAAGAGCAATAGGGAACATTGGTCCACGACCCAAGAAGAGTGCGTGATGTTTATTGGCAAATTGATCAGCCACTTGTTTGATATGTGAGTCTTGCATCAAAGCAGCATCAACATAGGCAGGCAGGTCTCGCATAGCTTGCACCAACTCTGCTTGTCTTTGTTCTGACAAGCCTTGCTCAACGGCTATCGCGACACTGGTAATTAACAAAGCTGTTAGTTGAGTGGTGAAAGCTTTAGTCGAAGCAACGCCAATTTCAGCACCAGCATTGGTTAATAAGGTCAGAGCTGACTCTCTCACTAGCGTGCTTGATGGTACATTACAGATAGCCAATGTTGTTAGATAACCCAGCTCTTTTGCCATACGCAATGCCGCTAGCGTATCCGCTGTTTCACCGGATTGAGACAAAGTCAGGAATAACGTACTTTTTGGCACAGCTACTTTACGGTAACGGTACTCGCTTGCCACCTCAACAGTGCACGGCAAGCCGGCTAAATCTTCTATCCAATACTTAGCAACCATTCCTGCATGATAGCTGGTGCCACAGGCAACGATATGGACATTTTCAATATCTTTTAAGAATGCAGAGTCTGCACCAAAACAACTCGTCAAAACTTTATCTTTACTAATACGACCTTCAAGGCAAGCGCTAATAACAGCTGGCTGCTCATAGATCTCTTTCATCATGTAATGACGGTATTCACCTTTATCCGTAGCATCTACATTGTGATTAAAGACATGTACTGGGCGGTCTTGTTTCTCACCTTTCTCATCATAAATCACAACAGATTCACGACTTACATCAACCAAATCACCTTCTTCTAAAAAGATAAACTGATCTGTTACATGTAAAAGCGCCAATTGATCTGACGCTACAAAATTTTCTTCTATACCTACACCAACAACAAGAGGGCTGCCTTTTCTAGCGGCTATAAAACGCTCTTTTTCTGCTTTATGAGTCACAGCGATGGCAAAAGCACCTTCTAACTGAGATAAAGCCCCTTGTACGGCAGACAACAAATCAAATTGATTAGCACGTTCTAATTCAGCATGAATTAGGTGAACAATAACTTCTGTATCTGTTTCCGATTTAAAGCAGTAACCTTGCTCAATAAGTCTCTTACGAAGCGGTTCATGATTCTCAATTATGCCATTATGAACAAGCGCCAAGTCATCACTTGAAAAGTGAGGGTGTGCATTTTCTTCCGTCGGTTTGCCATGTGTTGCCCAGCGAGTATGCGCAATGCCTATCTGGCCATCAAGAGGCGCTACCTCAAACTTATTTTTTAATGCCTGAACTTTACCAACAGCTCTATGAGCAAAAACACCCGCTTCATTATTAACGGCGACGCCTGAGGAATCATAACCGCGATACTCTAGACGACTTAAGCCTTCAATTAAGATTTTAGAAACATTTCGTTTTGCAATTGCACCAACTATTCCGCACATACCATTATCCTTAATCGCACCTTTAAATAAGATATATTTAAAGCATGCGTAAACTTATTGTGAGTTTTTAATGTTTTATAAACTTTTTAGCATACAAATAAATCGACTTATTTTTTCTTAACAGGTCTCGGCCAATTATCTTTATTGGCTTGGCGCGCTCTTGCAAAAGCCAATTGATCACTTGTGACACTCTTAGTAATTGTTGAGCCCGCGGCAATAGTGGCATTTTCACCAATCTCAACAGGTGCAACCAAAGAAGAGTTCGAACCGACAAATACCCCATCACCAATCTGAGTCTGTGATTTATTCACACCATCATAGTTACAGGTGATGGTGCCAGCACCAACATTCACACCTTCGCCCATTAGCGTGTCGCCAATATAACTAAGATGATTAACCTTGCTACCTTTTCCTATTATTGCTTTTTTAGTTTCAACAAAGTTACCAATCTTGGCACTTTCAGCCAATTGAGTCCCTGG
>Ga0209292_1005472_pt1 | contig 12926 bp, 6 predicted proteins | sample GOMGulsemesocosm_2_FD_184634 | JGI IMG/M metagenome (GOLD analysis project Ga0209292, IMG submission 184634) | Methane-oxidizing microbial communities from mesocosms in the Gulf of Mexico - GOM9C Gulf of Mexico (SPAdes) (version 2) | ecosystem: Environmental > Aquatic > Marine > Cold seeps...
TGATCAAGTTTTTATATTCACCAGTACGCAATGCTATATCACTAATGATCAATGCCGATTGAGTGTCTGGATAATCTAATAGATTAATCTGCTCGTATCCAGCGATATCATGAATAATATGTTCCCCATCAGAATGAATAAATTCAAGTTTATCAAAGGCAATCATCACATCAGATAATCCTTCGACAGGTGCATCAGAAACCGAAAAATCAACCGTAGAGTACGAGTTAGAATCGCTATCACTGCAGGCTACGAGAAATAAAGGAAGAGAGGCGGTTAACAGAGATTTAGCTAATTTCACACACATCACCATCTATAAATTAATTGTAAATTAACTATAGACCTTAGTGTGACAGATATCACACATTCACTGTCATGCCGAGCAAGTAAACATGACATACCTAATCAATTAGTAATCTAAACCTTACCTGTATTATTAATTTTCAAAATTGAATAAATTACGCTAGGTATTGGTGCGTAATTCACCTCGGTTTTTATCGATAAATAATGGTATATCAGAGGCCTCTAGTGGTTTACTAAAGTAATAACCCTGTCCATATTCACAATCATATTGTTGTAAGAATTCGAGCTGAGATGATATTTCAATACCTTCGGCTACCACAGCTAAGTTCATGTTATGTGACATGGCAATAATGGTTTCAATTAAAATATCATCGCGCGCATTACCTATCTCATTCACGAATGACCGATCAATTTTAATTTTATCTAGCTGAATACGAGACAAATAACTCAAACTTGAATATCCCGTACCAAAATCATCTAAAGCGATTTTTATACCCATCGCTCTAAACTGTGAAATTTTAGCGATTGCTTCATCCCCGCCATCAAGTAACACAGACTCGGTGATTTCCAGTGTTAATTGTTGCGCTTTAACACCTTGCTCTATTAGTGCGTCAGAGATGATCTGAATAAGGCTACTATCTTGTAACTGTATTGGTGATAAGTTTACCGCCACGTTATCAATATCGATTTTCTCGTCAGCGTGCCATACCGCTAATTGACGGATCGCTTCGCATACAACCCAACGACCAATATCAATGATCAAGCCTGTTTTTTCAGCCAGCTCAATAAACTGTAACGGTTGCACTAAACCACGGCTAGGATGCTGCCAACGAACTAATGCTTCAGCAATGCCATACTCACCCGTTTTTAAATTAATAATAGGTTGATAGTGCAAACGCAATTCCTTGCGCGATATTGCATGGCGCAACTCAGCTTCTAGTTCAAACAGTTCATGGCCTGCAGTCTCCATTTCAGGCTTGAAAAAGTTAATCTGAAAAGCATTATTATCACCTACTTTGTCAACAGCAAGGTCAGCAAAATGCATCAACTTACTTGCATCTTTAATCCTGCATTCTTGGCTGAGGACCACACCGCAACGCGCCTGACAAGCATGCGAAATCGCTCCAATTTGGATCGGTGTGGCGATAGACTCTAGAATACAATTAATTCTATTTTCTAATAAATCACGTGTTTTATATGGTAAAATCAACACAAATTCATCACCACACCAGCGAGCAATCTCTTCATATTCTCGGCATAAAATAGTCAGCCTATTAGCAATTTCAACTAATAACGCATCGCCAATATCATGGCCAAATCTGTCGTTCAAAATGCCAAAATTATCGATATCAATGAGCACTAACGCAAATGGCGCATAATCCTGAGATAGGCGATTATCAATACTATTTAATAACGCATAGCGGTTCGGTAATTGCGTCAATTGATCAAGGTAAACTAAACGTTTCAGCTCTTGTTGTTGTTTCTTTTGTTCTGCAATCACCAAGTTAAAATGGTCTGATAAGACCGATAATTCCTGATCATATTTGAGTTTACTGTCGAATACCTTATCTTTTTGCAGCGTTTCAGCATGTTTGAAATGCTCAGTAATAAGACTTTTGGCCGTATCAAGTAAATGATAGATCGGCGTAATAATTTTAACTCTCAGGCCCCAGAATAATATCGAACTCAAGGTCACGAAACTGAATAATAAGGTGAATATATTTTGCTGTAATCCGGCATAAGCATTGGCATAAGCACTTTCTAATGGCAGCGCAATGATCACTAAAGCATCGCCGCCACTATCGCCAGAAAGCATAGGTTTATAAGCGACTAAATGCGGCACTTTATTAGCAGAAATGATTTCATAAACGCCTTCTTTTTGCGGTACCAAATCAGCCACGATAAGAGCTAAATTTGCTTTCGCCGTTTTAACACCATAATGTGACGCGATAACCTGACCATTACTATCAATGATAAAAGCAGCGCCATCTTGTGGGAAAAAGTCATCGGTTAATTGTTTGCTCCACCATTCAAGTGAGATAACAGCTACTGCAGCAGCAATGATCTTATTGTGCTCATCATATACAGGCACAGAAAAATTCATTGAAGCAAGGTTAGTCGCTCGATCACGCTGAAATGGACTCATTGAAAATAAGCCATGATCAATGGTGTTACGGAAATACTTACGGTCAGAAACATTCACAGCTTGTTGCAATGGAAAGGCATTACAAAGCAGATCACCATTTGCTAATGGTACGCCGATATTGGTAAAGAGTGGGTTCATGCGTTGAATACGCGAAACAAAAGCAGAACAACTCGGATCGTCCGGCTGACTGAGCGCGGGGTCTTGCGCTAACTTCAACAAAATTGTTTTACTATAATCAATTTTATCTTGTTGCTGGATCACGACCTTTTCTGCAAACTGAAATGCTTGATCACGAATTTTTTGTTTTTCAGAACTAAAATCGTGCCAAATATTAAATATCATCACAGTTAATGCAGGGATCAAGGCAATCATTAAAATAATAAAAAACCGTGACACCATAGGTCTAATTACCGGCAAACTATTCCCCCTAACTATAAACATTATTGGATCTTAATAATATTTATAGTCGTTAAAAATTAATTAATTGATAGTCATTAAGGCTGATAGTTTACCGATAGAAACGACAAATGTGAATGCTCCTTTCGTATATAGGTAGTCAACAACTCACATACATAAACATGGATAAACATAATAGTCATACCATATTTTTCTCGAATGAAAATAGCTGAAACCCAGCGTAAAAAGAGCAAATAGACACAGCATAGTGCTCAATTTTGTTCCACAAACCAATTACATAGTTCGTCTAATTAGCGTAACACTCGACATATTCAATAAACGCCAACAACTAAGCAGACCAATCAGACCAACAAAGCTGGCACCGGCACCAATTCCTAATAACCAATACTGAAAATGGAACGAACCTGGCATTTCAAAAATACGACTTTGTAAAATATATACGCCCAGCTCCATCGCAATACTCGCCATCAGTCCAGCCAGCGCGCCTAAGGCTACAAATTCAAATAACACACTATTTCGCAGTAAGCGACCACTAGCACCTAGCGTTCGTAATATAGCCAGCTCACGTTCACGCTCTTCCATACTGGCTTGCACTTGAGCCACTAACACTAAACTACCCGCAAGCACCACCAGCACCAAGATAAACTCAATAGCAATGGATACCTGTCCTATCACGCTTCTTAACTGGGTAATAATGGCGTCCACATCAATTAAAGTAATGGTCGGGTATTGAGTTAAGAAATCCTGCAGCGCATCGGTTGCTTCATCTGGTACATATAAAGAGGAAATATAAGTAGCAGGAAAATCAGCCAGCACATGTTGGTTGAAGATCATGTAAAAATTAGGCTGTAGTGTTTGCCAGTTAACCTTACGGATACTGCTCACCACAACTTGCACTTCTTCACTACCCAATTGAAACGTTAAGTCATCGCCGATCTCGACATCTAACTTATCTGCCAAGGTTGATTCAATAGATACCAATGCACGAGTATCTTCTGGCGACCACCAACTACCAGCAATTAAACTGTTTTCATAGGGTATCGCATCGCGCCACGTCATGTTTAGCTCTCGTCCAACACCACGGCGGCCATTATCCGCTGACTTGGTTTCTTCCTTGCTCACACGTTTCGTCACTTGGTCAGCATTAATTTTGGTTAACCGACCGCGTACAACAGGAAAAAGGCCACTAGATTCAATGCCTAACGACTCAACAAAGTTGTTCACTGGTTCAACCTGGCTGGCGGTAATATTAACTAAAAATCGGTTTGCACTGTTATCCGGTAATTGCTTCTGCCAATCATCAATCAGGCCATTCTTCATTACTACGATAATCAATAACAACTGAATAGCGATAGTAAAGCTGATTAATTGCACCGCATTTTCATTCGCGCGACGTTTTAAATTAGCTAACGCTAAATGCCATGATTTACCTGCCTTACTACCTGCTGAACGCCCTGCAGACATAAACAAGCGACCAATCACTAACAACACTAACGCCACCAGCATGCCGCCAATTAATAACGCGGCACTAAGCACTGCATCTTGGCTAAATAAATACAGTAAAATGAAGATGGCGAGTAACGACGGCATAGGGCTCATTAACCGCGTCAATAAACTGTTATTGGCTGCATTATCACGACCACGCAACAAGGTCATAGGCGAAGTCTGTACTAACTCTTTTAATGGTGTGATAGCAAACGAAACCGCGCAAATAATGCCCGTAACAATCGCCACTAAAAAAGGATACGCCATGTTGCCCGTTGCTGAAATATCCAGATAATCACGCATAGCATACAAGCCAACATTCAATATCAGATAACCCACGATCAGCCCTAAACTGATACTCAATACACTCAATAGCGACCAATGCAGACAATACAGTTTTGCCACATAACGCTTGGATGCCCCCATAGCTTTAAACACAGCCACCACAGATTGATGCCGCTGGCTATAACGACGGCTGGCTACCGCAACCGCAACTGAGGCTAAAACAATGCCCAGCATACTGGCTAATGATAAGTATTTATCAGCTTTGGTTAACGCCCTCGCTAAGGGGGAATTTTGTGATTTAATATCATACCAACGCTGGTTATCACTTAGCTGTGGTTTGAACCATTGTTCAAATGCAGTGATATTGTCGGCTTCTCCGGCGAACAGGTATTTATAACTTAATCGGCTACCAGGTTGGATTAATTCTGTCTTGTGTATGTCTTGATCATTAATAAACACCACAGGCCCCGAACTAAACACACTAAAAGACGCATCTGGTATTTGCGTAATGATACCCGTGACTTTAAAGCGCATTACCCCAACTTCAATACTATCGCCTAGGGTAATACCTAACTGCCTTAATCCTTTAGCCTCTAACCAAGCTTCCCCTAATTTAGGTGAATTAACCGCTACAGCTTGGGCTGCATCGAGCGACGGACTAACCAATAACTCACCACGTAATGGGTAACTATCAGATACCGCGGACAAAGCCGACAATGCCATCTGTTCATCAGTAAATACCATCGATGACATTTGTATCTGTTGAGCTTGGATCAACTGCAAACTTGTCGCTTTGGCTAATACAGTTGGGTCAATGACACTTCCGGTATCCAAGACTCTATCGGCAGCAATAAAGGTACTGCTCTCGGCCGTTAACGCTTGCTTAACACGACTAGAAAATCCCGATAAGGAAAATACTGCAGATACAGCTAACACGATCGCTAACAAGATAATCGTTAGCTCACCACGCTTTAATTCGTGTTTTAATAAACGTAGGGAATGTTTGTGCCAGTAACTCATAATGACCCACTCAGCGGCTGCTTTATAGCTGAAGACTGTTTTATAGCTGAAGGCTCTGTGACTACAGGTTTTGTAACTAAAGTTTCAGCCATTTCTGGGACAACATTGGTTTCACTCAGCTGGCCACTTTCCATGATCACTTGACGCTGACAACGCGCCGCTAACTTTGGATCGTGTGTCACTAATATCAAGGTTGTGCCCTGCTGTTTATTAATTTCAAACAACAAGTCTGCAATGTGTGACCCGGTTTTGGTGTCTAAGTTACCCGTTGGTTCATCGGCAAATAAAATATCCGGTTTAGAAATAAACGCACGAGCAATTGCCACACGCTGCTGTTCACCACCAGAAAGCTGTGACGGGAAATGCTCAGCTCTATCGGCTAAATCGACTTTGGCTAATAATTCGCGGGCTAGTTGTTCAGGATTATCCATGCCAGCTAATTCTGCCGGTAACATGATATTTTCCAACGCCGTTAAGCTATTGATTAGCAAAAATTGCTGAAAAATAAACCCCACATGTTGAGCGCGAACCGCACTACGTTGTTCTTCATTAAATTGGTGCAATGGCTTATTTTTTAGAAAAACTTCACCACTCGAAGGTAAATCTAATCCCGCTATAATAGACAATAGGGTAGACTTACCTGAGCCAGACGCGCCAACAATCGCTAATGAATCACCTGCGGTTACCGTTAAATCCATCGGATGTAAGATATCGAGGGTTTTAGCATCTGTTTTAACTGATTTAGTTAAGGCACTTACTTTTAATATAACGTCGGAATTTAGCTTCATGTTTAAAAATGCCTTTAAAGTATTATTATTGATAGTTATCTTGTTACCTGCAGCGCATGCTACAGCTAACCATAAAATTTTGTTATTGGGTGACAGCCTCAGTGCCAGTTATGGTATGACACAAAATGAAGGCTGGGTAACCCTGCTTAATCAAACGCTAGCAAAGCAAAATGCGCCATATAACATTATCAATGCCAGTATCAGTGGTGAGACTACCGCTGGCGGCCTATCTCGCTTACCGGGAATTCTGGCTAAGCAATCCATTGATGCATTGATTATCGAACTCGGTGGTAATGACGGTTTACGTGGTTTCCCGCCTAAATTAATCAAAAATAACTTAGCCCAAATGGTTGATTTAGCACACGCGAAGAATATTCCCGTGTATGTAATGAATATTCGTATTCCACCTAATTATGGCCCACGCTACAGCAAAATGTTTACAGATGTATTTACCCAAGTTGGCAGTGAAAAAGACATTACTGTGTTGCCGTTTTTCATGGAGCAGATCGCAGTAGATCCAAACTTGATGCAAAATGACGGTATTCACCCCAATCGCACCGCCCAACCTAAAATTGCCGATATCATGTCAAAGCAACTAGCGGCTATTTACCAAGAACGGAACTAATCCAAACAATCAGTCACGAACGAGACGCCTCTAAAACCAGTATTAACTTATGATAAAACATGCTGGTTTATCTCTATTATTAATAACTGAGTAACTCACTAAGATAAACCAGTTTATATTGATGTGTCAGGATAGATTTCACAAATGTAGGTAAAGTTCTGTCAGGAAACTTGTTTTAAGTCATGCACGAATAAACATGTCAGACTTAAAACACAGTATATGTATGGTCAATGAGGTTAGAATAAACCCATTTGTTGATCGGTTATCAAATCAAAACTCAAACCAATAAACGGTAAGATACCATCGGCAATCGGTTTAATTTGTTTTTCAATGTAATGTTCAAAATCGAGCACTGAATGTTGATGCTCAATAGCTTCAGGGCCACTTAGAGTGAGTACATAACTGATCCACGCTTTGTGTTGATAGCGTAGCGGTTGGCCTAATTGACGGTTCTTCTCATCCGCTGCGCGCGCTGCTTTTACGTGTGGTGGCACGTTCTTCACATAGGCAGACAACTCTTGGCGCAAACGTTTACGGTAAACCAGCTTGTCATTAAATTCACCCGCTAAGGTTTTTTCGACAATTTCCAGCACATAATCTTCGACTTCTAAATCATGAAATACCCGGTGGTATAGCTCCATTTGGAACATCTTAGCTAAGTCAGTCCAATCGGTACGCACTGTTTCCAGCCCTTTGAAGATCAGCTTTTCACCATCTTTATTATGCACTAAACCGGCATAACGTTTTTTACTGCCTTTATCTAAGCCACGAATGGTTGGCATTAAAAACTTGTGATAATGCACTTCGTATTCAATATCCAAGAAGCAGTCAATATCGTAATCTTCACGCAGATGTCGCTGCCATTGCTGGTTAATATATGCCGACAACTCAGCGCCCATACGATCTGCCTGTGCGCTACGATCACCCTCGGTAAATTTCGAGGCATCGAGTAACACAAAAGTGGAATCGGTATCACCGTAGATCACCTTGTAACCCTTGGCTTCGATCCAGCCTGCAGTGGTTTGCATGATTTCTTGACCACGCATAGTGATCGACGAGGCTAAACGGGTATCATAGAAACGACAACCACCAGATCCTAGCACCCCATAAAACGAGTTCATTAAGATCTTAATCGCTTGTGAACGCGCGGCATCTTTATCGAGTTTGGCTTGATCTCGCTGTGACCACAGCTCAGTAATAATATCGGGCAGGTAATGTTTATCGCGATCGAACAAACCACCACGGAAACCGGGAATGGCCTCAGTCGGGTTTTGTACACCTTCTAATAATCCAACCGGATCAATTTTAAAGGTGCGAATAATAGACGGATACAGACTTTTAAAATCCAGTACGATGACGTGATCATACAGCCCCGGAAATGAATCCATCACATAACCGCCAGGACTAGCCATTACCCCACTCTCACGTAAGTTTGGCGCGATATAACCTGCACGATGTAACTTCGGCAGATACACATTAGTAAACGCCAGAACCGAACCACCGTTACGATCTAATTCCAATCCAGTTAACTGCGAACGTAATAATAAGAAATCTAACAAGCGGGTTTTAACAAAGATATCCCACACTAGTACGCAATCTTGCAGATTATATTTCGCTAATTTTACCTTATTAAAATGAAAGTCGTGGTTGATCTGCTCCATGCGATTATCAACATCGTCAGTATCTTTACCAACACCGAGTATCTCTTGCGCGACGTTTTCTAAACTAAAACTTGGGAAGCTATAAGTTGCGGTTTTTAGGCTATCAATACCATCAACCACCACCCGACCATGTAAGGTTAAAAAGCCTTGTTGCTGTGGCGTACGGCCATCACGCCAATGCAGATTTTGACCACCACGACCCAGTGCTAATTTAAGATTATGGAATGTGGCACGTTGGGCTAATAAACGAAAATCAAAGTTAATTACATTCCAACCAATAAAGATATCTGGGTCGTAACCGATCACAAATGCTTGCAGGGCCAGTAACAGACTTTTCTCGTCGGCAACCCAATGAATCAAGGGGTCACTATCAACATTTAGTTCACCCTCAGGCGCTTCACCTATCATATATACCCGTTTAAAGGGTTGACCGTCTGGGCAATAAGCAGGGCTTAATGAATACAAGCCGATAGAGTAAAGCTCACCGTGTTCTGAACATTCGATATCCAATGAAATCTGTTTAATTTTGTCGACTAAGTTATCTGGTAATTCAGCTGGTTTAAGCTGGGCTTGTTGAAATTCAACATAACCTTTACGTTGCACAGCTGTACCCGTGAATTCGACTGCACCTTTAATGAAACGCTCCATTAAGTAACGTTCAGGCGGGCGAATATCAGCTTCTAATACAGTCACCAACTTACGTCTTAATAATTCTTGTGCTCGGTGAAAATCATGCGAAGTACGGAAATAAAAAGCGCTCATGAGTTCTAAATCAAAGCTACGCAGTTTCAGATCTTTGAAAGTAAAACGCGGATTCAATTCACTTAAACACGCTAATGCAGTGGTAAGTTGATCTTGAGGAATGAACATGACTAACGGCTGGGTTGCCGGGATCAGTTTAACCGCACCCATTTCAGATGCTAACCAGTAACTTAATTCATTGTTACCATTACGATCACGGCTATGGCGCGATAATAAAAAACCCAGATATGTAGCAGACAAAATTAACCAGAAAAAGTTGTTTAAGACTGGTTAAGTGTACAGCATTTTTAGAGGCGTGAAAATATTTACACAAAGACGTAGTCGGATGTCACCATTTGTTAATTGTATGTTATAAAGCTTACTATAATAATGAATCAACAATTTTAGATTAAATCGATAAGAGAATACGCCAGTGGTCATGACCCTTAAACCTTTTATATTGTTACTCATCAGTGGCTTTTTGCTCATGCTTGGTTATGGCTTAAGTAACATCCTTTTGCCTGTGCGCATGCAAAATGACGGTATCAGTGTCGATAACATAGGTATCATCTTATCTATGCTATCTGTAGGTTTCTTGCTGGGTGCTATCTATAGCCGCACGCTACTACAGCGGGTTGGTCACATTCGTATATTTGCCATGTGCGGTAGTTTAACCTCGGTGGCGATCTTACTTTCAGGCCTGTATCCAGAGCCATTAATGTTAGCAGCAATGCGCATGCTGACTGGATTTTGCATGGCTTGTGCCAATGCCACACTCGATAGCTGGTTAAGTCATAGCGCCACAGAAGAAAGCCGCGGACGAATATTATCTATTAACCAAATAGTGATCATGTCTGCACTATTCTCAGGTCAATTTTTGTTAAACGTAGCACCAGTTACTGACGTGACCTTATTTGTTATATCCGGTATTCTATTTAGCCTTTCTATTACCCCCATGGTGATCAGCAAGCATCAAGGGCCGCAGATTGAAGACAGTCAGTCGATGTCTTTAATGACCATTATGAAGCTATCACCGCTCGGTGTTATCTGTTGTTTTTATGGCGGTTTTCTGTATGCAGGTTTAGTCAACATGTTGCCTATTTTTGCCAGTGATAATGGTATTCAAGGTTTTAGTTTATCCATCTTCATGGGAGCATCAATCTTTGGCGCCATTATTTTCCAATATCCAATAGCTTATCTGTCTGACCGATTTGACCGTCGTAAAACCATGATCGGCATGGTACTCACCATTGCAGCCTTGTCTTTATTAGTGCCGCTGCTGATTAGCTCATCACAATTTAACCTCACCTTATTAACGATTGCAGTTGTGATGGGGCTAACCGCTTGTCTCTATCCAATGAGCATGTCAGAAACCTTCGATAAAGTGTTAAGAGAGCAGATCCTCGCTGCAATGGGCTCGCTATTACTCATTTATGCACTGGGTAGTATTCTGGGACCCAATCTCGCGTCTATAGCCATGGAGCAGTTTGGTAGCGCGGCACTGTTTTCATTCATAAGCATGGCAGCGATTACCTTACTGGGTTTTATCATCGGCAATATGGTCAAGCAAACAGCGTTGCCACACGATGAACAAGAAAACTTCATCATGCAAACACCTTCAGGTGTAGCATCAGAACTGGATCCGCGTACTCAGTATAGCCAGCCTTCTTTTGAGCAAACCTCAGAAGTTGAAGTCGCGATCAGTCTGGCGGCTAACAATCCCGCCGCCGCCGTGAACATGGCAAAAACCTTAGCCATGCGCGATCCCAATGATGCCTCAAACTTAGCCGCGGCATTAAGTACTATTGACGAAATTGATATCAGCCGCCTGTATCGCGCCATCACAGCTGCGGCACCAGAAATGAGCATACATATTGCTGAAGCACTCACCAACGCCTCACCTGAGCAAGCAGAGGAGCTCGTCGACTGGATCACCACCGAACGTCCAGAACAGTTTACTGACATTATTGTTGCTATCGCTAATTCAATGCCAGACAACGGGATTGATATGATGGAAATTGCGGCTGAAAATATGGTTGAGGATCATCAAGAAGAATTACTCGAAATGACCGACCAGTACATGACAAGTCTTTCTGATTCATTAGATGATATGCGTCCTGTCGATCGTACAGCTGCTGCATCAGAAGAAACAGCAACAGAGCTATATAACCGTTTAACCGATGTATCACCAACACAATCAGCCGACTTCGCTTTGGCAGTCTCAGAAGCGTTACCAGAATCATCAAATGTGGTAGCGGAAGCCTACGTCAGCAATCTCATTGAAAGTGAGGAAGCAACACCGGGGGATGCAACTGCGAACATTGAAAGTGCGGTTAATGATTACGTGACTCAAGTTGCTGAGACCATCCCTGAATACGCTGCCGATATTGCCAGCACCATGATTGACTCAGTGCCTGATATCGCCTCTGACATGGTTGAGATCTTACAAGATTCTGACGTGTTTGATGACAGCGACTTAAGTATGTCTATCAAAGATAAACCTGAGCATGATGAGCTCGAAGAACAATTGCAATATGCTGTGCAAACGCAAGCTGATGAGGTTGAGAAGAATTGATTTAATGCTGCGATATGTTTTTAATATCGAGGCATCTTGCCTATGCTCTGGGACTAATATCCTTATTTTTAATGGTCAGTTAATAAGATCAGAACCAGAGCACATTCGAAACAGCAGATAATCGTTTTATTTCTCTGTATCTACGTTCGAATTATAATCCATAACCGACTTAGCCGTAACAACGCCAAGTGCAACACAGCCAGACATCTGTGAAGCCAGCAATAAAATAATAAGACATTTCTTCATAACAGTTCCCTTCCTATTTAGACCGGCGGGAATATATCATCCTGCATATAAATATCTATAAAATTAATTATACAGTTACTGTGATCTATGATCGTTTAACGACCAGATACTGCTTGTGAGCATTCTTGGCAAGTAGCTTCTTCGATGGATAATATAGAGGATCTAATCCGAGTGTATTAAAGAAATGCAGAGTTCACTGCGTAATCAAATCGTGCAGTGAACTCTGTGATTAGACGAGATAATTAAAACAACGCGTCATTCAACCATAAATGGCAAACAATAGAAGCGGCATAACCCAGTCCAATAACTGGAGCCCAACGTAAGTGACCCGCAAAGGTATACAGACCACGTGCTTGACCCATTAGTGCAACACCTGCAGCAGAACCAATAGACAGTAAACTACCGCCCACGCCCGCTGTTAAAGTCACTAATAGCCATTGCCCAAGTGACATATCTGGTTGCATGCTTAATACCGCAAACATCACCGGAATATTATCAACAATCGCAGACAAGATACCCACTGCCACGTTGGCAACTGTAGTGTCCCACGAGCCATACATGATGCCAGAAGCCAGACTGAGGTAACCCATAAAGCCTAAACCACCTACGCACATGATCACGCCGTAGAAGAATA
>Ga0209292_1005473_pt1 | contig 12925 bp, 16 predicted proteins | sample GOMGulsemesocosm_2_FD_184634 | JGI IMG/M metagenome (GOLD analysis project Ga0209292, IMG submission 184634) | Methane-oxidizing microbial communities from mesocosms in the Gulf of Mexico - GOM9C Gulf of Mexico (SPAdes) (version 2) | ecosystem: Environmental > Aquatic > Marine > Cold seeps...
CAGTGGTGACACCTACAATGCATCACATGTAATTTTTACTTTAAAATAGGTTTTATAACTCAAATAATGAAACTTTCTTACAATGAAGATCACTATTTAAGTAATGATAATTTATTATTTATTAATCTGTGAATATCACAGGAGTTGTATTGTCTTAAAACTGAGACAAAAATACAATAGTTTGCTTTGCTTATCTGTTGCTATTTTAACAGTTCGTGATCTTTCGGTAGCTGTTTTGAAATCCAAATAGCCAATCTATGTTTCATGTTAAGCTGGTTTTCATCCTCTTCTTTAAGCGGCTGTATTAGTTTATCACTCACTAATAAGCGATAAAGACTCTCTATTTTTTCTTTAGCAGAGTTAGTACCGGAAAATTTTTTATATCCACGATTATTTGCATATGCTTCACCAATAATAATCGCTTTTTTTAACAGAGCTGTTTCATTTTTAAGCTTTTTCATTCTAATTCCTTAACTTCGATTATAATTGGAAATATTAATTACGACTCAAGCTTATTCAATGTCATTATCTATGTAAATACTTATACTCAATCATCTTAAAAAAACTCCCCTGACCACATATATAAATTTCAATCGTGTTATCATTATTGTGTTTTTATATAAGTAACCTTGGATCCCCTATGAGTACACCTTTAGCGCCTGACATGTTTTCAACAATCAGCCAATACGATATTGAGAAGCGATATAAGTATTTGATCAAAGAAGTCGTTAAAAATCAATCCATCTGGATTTTGACTGACGAACACGGCTGTGTGATGTTGAATACCGATGATGAGGACTGTGTTCCTGTATGGCCAAATGAAGAATTTGCACAAGCATGGGCTACGGGAGATTGGGATGGGTGTAAAGCGAAAGAAATTGATTTAAAGACTTGGCACGGTCGTTGGACTCACGGACTAGAAGATGATGATTTAGCAATAGTTGTATTTCCGAATATCGAAGAAGACGGATTAGTTATTTTTCCTGATGAGTTGGATTTTGAACTTAAAGCACAAAACAAAAAAGTTAAACAGCACCAAAAACGTTAATTTAGAACAGATTTACCTTGTTGATATTCCAATGGTAATCCGTTGTCATAAGTTCAAGGTAAATTAATTTTTAATAAATTCAAAGCCCTCCTTCCATCACTTTTATTCACCGCTTAACACTTTATTCATTTTGAGATAAATAACTCTCCTATTATCTCTGCAATTCAATTCAAGAGAAATTAAAAATGGAACAATTTCACACAACATTGCAAAGCTTAACTTTTATTCAATACGTGACGTTTATACCGTTATTTTTAATCGTTTATTTTATTCCAACGATCTTGGCTTATTTTTTTAATAAAAATAATCTAAAAATCATTGCTATAGCAAATATACCTGCAGGATTTTCAATGCTCATTTGGTTTGCTCTTATTATATTTTCAATTACGGGTAACGCATCAGAGAAGCTTTTAAAAAAATTAAAACTTAATAAAACTGAAATCAAACAAGCCTAATTTAATAAAGGCTTAATTAATCAATTTAATAGTTATACCATTTCCGTTAATTAACTGGTCACTCAGTGGGAATTGGTATTAAAGCTTAATTCTTAAAGCATTATTCCATAACATTTTTTGACAACCTATCATTTACTCCCATACTTGAATAAAGCCAAGCTTGATTGGATTAAAATGCCACCTAAAAAAAATGGTACAGACTTACAGAAATTTAAAATTGCAACGCTTAACTTACTTAACTATGCGTCCCCTCCTTATAGTTATTATCAATTAGATGAAAACTACAATGCAGCACAATGGCAAACTAAAAATATATGGCTAAAAGAACAGTTAATAAAAATGTCTGCCGATGTAATTGGATTTCAGGAAGTGTTCAGTTTTGATGCTTTAGCTGAGTTAACATCGTCTTTAGGTTATCATTATATAAGTAAAGTAGATGACCCCTCAATGGCTAAAAATTGTGAGTTTACTTATATAACACCCATTGTCGCGTTAGCATCTAAATTTCCTATAACACAAGTTCAAGCTGTTTCACCTGATATTCAGTTATTAAAATACCTTGGGTTACCAGAAAGTTTTTCTTTTAGTCGAAAGCCAATTAAAGCTTTAGTCGACTTACCAAATTTGGGTTTCATCCGTATATATGTTTTACATTTAAAATCTAAAAGAGCAACTAACTTAAATGATTTTGCAAATAAAAAAATACCAAGCAATGAATTATACAGTGAAGCCTTAACTGATACAGTTGGCCGTTTTGTTTCCCAAGAGCAAAGGTGCTTAGAGGGTATGTTAATATTTCACGATGCGTTACAAGATCAAGTAACACATCCTTTGCCAAGTATCATAGTAGGTGATTTTAATGATGAACTACATACCAGTGCTTTATCTGTTATTTTTGATAGTAGTAAAGATAATTCGAAAACAGATCATTTAAACTTTAATGACGCCTTTGATATTTCAATGAATATGCAAAATGAAGAAAAGCCATTTACACTTTTTTATGAGGGTAAAGGAAAAATATTAGATTATATCTTAGTATCAAATGAATTTAATCCGAAGAATGAAAAACCAAGTATCAATGATCTTACCTACCACACATTAGATAAACATATCCAATTAATACCTTTAGATAAACATAAGACAAATAGTGATCATGCCTGTGTTTATATTCAATTTTCAGTAAATTAAGCCTAAAACTGTGCGACTAGATAATTTTAGATTATAATACCGCTCGAAATTTATTAATTAGGGTCGACAATGAGAACATGCGGTGTTGAAATAAAAGGCAGTGAAGTCCTTTTATGTTTATTAAGTAAAGATAATGACGTTTTTGATATCAGAGATGTACGTCAAACACGCTTTGTACTAAGCAATGCAAACGATACTGAAGAAGTACGTAAATTTCAGTTTGATTTCGCAAAATTAATGCATGATTACCAAGTTGATACTGTTGCAATAAAACAAAGACCACACAAAGGTAAATTTGCCGGTGGCGCTGTTGGTTTTAAATTAGAAACAGCAATTCAGCTTATTACAGATTTAGAAGTTAACCTTTTAAATCCAACTGAAATAAAAGAGCAACTTAAACGTAACCCTATGCCGATCGAGTTTGAAGAAACGGGTTTGAAAAAATTTCAAGAACCTGCTTTCATCAATGCATATATTGATTTAACAATCAAAACATACCATAAAGACGAAGAATAATATTTCTAGAAACAAACTAAGCTTAAATCAATATGAGTTTAGTTTGTTTTATTTTGCAGAAATTCCTCATCAATCTCAATTCCATACATTTGAGCTTGCTTATTGAGCATAAATGTAAGGTCTACTACAGCCAGTAATTCTGGTATTTGTTCTTCTGTAAATCCTAAAGCAATCAATTTATCATAGTAAGTTTCCATACCAGCATCTGATTCAAATGCCATTATTAGTATTAATTTTATTGCTGACTCTTCAGCTTTAGTAAATTGAGGATTCTTATTAATGCCCTGTAACTCTTGGATTTGATTTCGTAAACTTTCAATTACTTTTGTATGTACGTAGCTGCAATATTGGCAGTTTTGTTGTTTAGATATACGGTATATTAATTCTTCTTTTATAAGTCGAGAAACTGAGCCTTGAAAAAATACACTTTTAATTTTTTCCCAATTGCCTTTAAGTAAACCGAGGTTACTTCCTTGCGCCTTAAAATAATTTAGTACAAAATCAAGTTCAAAATGAGTCATGACATCATCATAAATTGCTTTAACTTGTGGTGTCGCTTCTGAATATAAAACAATTGGAAAACACTTATTTTTCATGCTGCAGACCATTTTGAAATGACATCATGTATTCAATATAGCAAGTTAATGAAAAAAGGCTTAAAAATTTATATTTAAGCAAGAAGGAGCTTTTAGCAGGAGCGTAGACAGATAGCTATAACATATACTGAAGAGATAGATATCTGTCTTACTTTTTACTTATTTTGAGTATGCTGTTGGCATATCTGATTTTTTCATATAACGTTCACGTAATTTATCTTGGCGTGAGTCAGTTGTTACTTGCGCTCCACCAATCCACAGTATTTGAACTTTTGAGCTTAATTCAAAAGGATCTGCACTCCATAAAGATAAATCAGCCGCTTTACCCACCGCTATTTCACCCGCATTGATTCCAAACATATTTGCTATATTTGCAGATACTGCTTTAATAGCGCCTGATTTACTCATGCCATTTGATACAGCATTACCGGCATCAAAACGTAGTTGATACAAGTTATGGCTGCTATCGCCTGAAATTGTTAAACCTACTGTCACACCTGATTTTTCTAAAATCCCCGCATTTTCAAGAGATGCACTTAAAGAATCAAAGCTACCAGGTAAGTTATCCATAGCGCTAATAATAACTGGAATTTCTGCTTTTGCTAACTGCTCTTTTACAACTACGGCATCACCTGCATCAGCAATGATTAAGTTTAAAGAGAATTGCTTTTTAAGCTTAATTAACTGTAATAATTCTTGTGCACGTGATGCACGAATTATTAAAGGTTTTTCACCTTTTAATAAAGCAGTTAATATTATTTCTTCTTTAGAGGGGTCTTTTTTATCCGCTTTTTTATCTTTCTTAGATTTTTTATCTTTTTTAGCATCTTTGGCTTTTGCTAATTTCTTTTGCTGACCTTCAAGTTTATCTATTAGTTGCGTTAAAGTATGAGCACGAGAACCTTTACTTTCTGAACCAAGATTTACTAAAACAGCTATTTTACTTGTTTGAACACTATCAAACTGACCGCTTAAATCAACAACAGAAGCAAGACCTGCAAAAATACTATCACCACCGCTTGGTACGATTACATCACGGGTGATACCACCTTTGCGAGCGTAAGGAATAAGTGATGATTTGGGGTTAAATGCAAGACTAGGATCAAATGTAATATCTGCTTTTTTAAAACCAGCATCACGAGAGCGCGAAACGGCGCCCACTTCAACTAAACCCAATTGATTCATTGAACCAATAAAACCAGGTGTTAATATTTGGCCTTTTGCATCTATTATTTTATCGGCATTAACAGAACTAGGATTAATCGCCGTAATTATTCCATCATCAAAAACAACAGTTGCATTTTGTAACATGCCCTGCTCTGTTGCGGTATAAATAGTTGCATTAGTAATTGCGGTAGATGCAGCCCATGCAGAAGAACAACTTGTTAACGCGAGCGCTAAAAGTGATTTTTTAAGTATTGAGTGATTAAATATCTTCATCATATTCTCCTTTTAATGAGTTTTAACTGCTGTCGATTGACCTAGCATAAAATCGCTTTTTGCTTGATATTTTTCATCAAAACGATCATAAACTTTTGCGCCATCAATAAACACTTGTTCAGCTTTAGCGTAAACACTAAATGGGCTTTGATTCCAAATGACCACATCAGCTTGTTTACCTTTCACTAATGAACCCGTTTTATCTTCAATACCTAAAGATTTAGCTGCATTTTGTGTGATCCAAACAATGGCATCTTCTTCTTTTAGCTCAAAACCATTTTCGTTGGCACGAAACATTACCTTACCCGCTTCTTGATTCAGGCGTTGTATTGTTATATCAGAATCAGAATGAACAATTGCACAAGAATTTTTAACCGCATTTACAACTGCTACATTTTCTTGGATCATGTCATACGCTTCCATTTTGAAGCCCCACCAATCTGGCCACATAGCGGCACAGTTACCATTTTGTGCTAATAAATCTGAAATTTTGTAAGCTTCTATCGCATGATGAAAGGTACCTGAGTCATAATTAAACTCTTTACCTAAATCAATCATCATGGCCATTTCTTCAGCTTTATAACAATGGTTATGAATTTTTATATCACCATCTAATACACCTTTAAGGGTATCAAGTGTTAAGTCTCGCTCTGGTGCTTCTGGATTTTTACCTTGCGAATATTGCGTTTCATATTTTTCCCAAGCTCGTTTATATTCTGTTGCTTCAATCCAAGCATTTCTATAACCAGCCATATTCCCCATACGCGTTGAAGGTGTTACTTTACGGCTTCCGTAAACACGTTTAGGGTTTTCACCACAGGCCATTTTTAAGCCGTAAGGTGCTTCTGGATATTTCATGCCTTGCATAGTTGGTGATGGTACATTTTTAAGTGTTACACCGCGGCCACCAATCAAATTACCAGAGCCTGGTAATATTTGTAATGAAGTAATACCACCAGCGCGGGCAGCATTAAAACCAGGATCTTGAGGCCAAACTGAATGCTCAACCCAAACTTCAGCAGTCACTGGATTAGTCATTTCATTACCATCTTGATGTGATTCAACAGATGGGCTTGGGTAAGCACCTAAATGTGAATGTACATCTATGATACCAGGTGTTACCCATTTACCATTTGCATCAATTGTTGAAGCACCAGAAGCAGACAAACCTTTGCCAATCGCTTCTATTTTGCCATCAACCAATAAAACATCAGCACCGTCTAAACGCTCACCAGTACCAGTTAATACGGTTGCATTTTTTATAAGTATTTTTTGTGATGGCATTACTTGGTAAGTGCTAGGATAAGGATTTTTATTAAAAGATACCTTTGCATCTTGAGGACCAGAATCTTGACATCCAACTAATGCAGCTGTGACAGCTAACACTAGGATTGAAGGAGCAAATCTTTGCATTTTTGTTATTCTCCGATTGATTTTGCAATACTTTATCGAAATGTGTTGCACAATGTAACTGTTAAGCGGTAATTCGACATGAAACAACGATAACCGTCATAATTCAAAATTTATAAAGTGTGTATTGGTTTCATCTGTAAATATTGAAAATTTAACAAGACTAGCATAGTCAATTTTTATATTTTGTTGGCAGCTAGCATTTGGATTTTCTATATTCAAAACATGAGCTATAATCTGCCGGATCACACCACCATGTGTCACTATCAAGATATTTTTACCTTTGTGCTCATTTAAAATATCATTTAGAACTAATTTAATTCGATTTGAAAAATCAGTGAGTGATTCTCCATTGGGTATATTTAGATGCCAAGGATCGGCTAAATACTGCTCTGCTGCTGAATTACTTTCTTTAAAAAGCTCAGAGTATAGAATGCCATCCCAATCGCCAAAGTCGATTTCTTCTAGTCTATTATCTGCTAAGCATTGAATATTATTTTTTTCACTAAATTCTATCGCAAAACTGATGCAACGCTTTAATGGTGAACTCAGTACAAGATCAACATTGAGATTAGATGTCGCATTAAGCATTTGTAACATTCCCTGAGAACTTATTTGGTCATCTGTTTTACCCCTGAGCTTTCTACCGCCTACAGGTAAACCATGTCTCATTAAGTACAGTTGGCTATTCATTTTTGATCTCTAAAGGTATGCCTGCGATTGTTAAAGTTACTTTGTCACATACTTTAGCAATATCTTGATTTAGCCAACCTTGCTCGTCACAAAATACTCTTGCAAGTGCATTATCAGGTGTAATTGAAAAACCCACTTCGTTACTCACTAAAATGATATTGGCTTTTGAGTGAGATAAAGCTTGAATGAAATTTTGTTTTATCTTTTGCCAATCATCAACTTTATAATGTAAACAGTTATTTAACCATAAAGTTAAACAGTCTATTAATATGGTTTTATGTGCTTGATTGTGTGTTAACAAAATTTTATCTAGATCTAACGGCTCTTCGATTAATTGCCAATGATCAGGGCGATCATCTTGATGACGTAAAATTCGACTCTTCATTTCATCATCGAAAGCCTGAGCTGTAGCAACATAAATCACATCACTTGATAATTGTTTTGCAACTTTTTCTGCATGTGAACTTTTCCCTGAGCGTACACCACCCAAAATTAATTGTTTCATAAACTATTATTATTAATATCAATGAAGTGTAGCCTAGCAAATTATCAACAAACTTTAAAATTGATCACTTGAGATAATTTAAATTATCACTACTATATGCAAAAAATATTTATCAGCTGTCGCCTTATGCCATTTACCAATGAACAGATCCAGAAAAAAATTGACTTAAAAACGAAACCTATTGGCGCTTTAGGACAACTAGAGTCACTTGCAAAACAAATAGCACTGATACAACAAACAGAAGAAATATGCATAAACTCCCCTACTATGTTAATTTTTGCAGGCGATCACGGTATCGCTAAACATGGTATTAGCATTGCCCCGAGTGAAGTAACCACTCAAATGGTACAAAACTTTTTACACGGTGGCGCGGCTATAAATTGCCTTAGTCGTACCCTTGGCTGGCATTTAAATATCATAGACTGCGGCATATTAACTAAAATATCTCATCCTAATTTAATAAATCAACGTCTTGGCTCTTGTACAAAAGACTTTTCACACACTGACGCTATGACACCAGAACAAGTTGAAATGGGATTAAAATTAAGCGAGAGTTTAATCAATAGATTACATTTACAAGGATGTAATACTATTGGACTAGGTGAAATGGGCATTGCGAATACCTCTTCTGCAGCAGCTATTTGTGCCGTAATACTGCAAAAACCTGCATCACAATTAGTTGGTAAAGGTACCGGTATTAATAATGAGCAATTAAAATTAAAGTCAGATCTTATTCAAAAGGCATTAGACAGAAGAAACAGCCTAAATCCGATGGACGTATTGCAAAGTTTAGGTGGATTTGAAATCGTTCAATTAGTGGGAGCAATATTGAGTGGTGCAGCTAACAAAATGCTTATCATCATAGATGGTTTTATTGTTACTTCTGCTGCTGTTATTGCATTAAAAATAAATCCTGATATTAAAGAGTTTCTTGTATTTGCACACAGTTCACAAGAAAAAGCACACAAAGACGTACTAAAGTATCTCAATGTGAGTGCTTTATTAGACCTTAATTTAAGGCTAGGTGAAGGCAGTGGTGCTGCGCTGGCATTACCCCTATTACAATCAGCCGTCAGCTTTTATAACGATATGTCAAGTTTAAGTGATTTAGGCATAGAAATATGAAATTCCTGCGAGAACAAAGCATTATATTTATTATCGCTATCGGATTTTTAACACGTATTCCCATCGCCCATGTTAATTTTACTAAACAAAGACTCAACACAGCATCAAGATATTTTCCAGTAGTAGGCACACTGATTGGGATTTTATGTGCTCTGGTATATCTTTTAGCAATTGCATTTTTATCTAAAGATGTCGCAATTATTTTAAGCATGATATTTGGTTTTTACATTACGGGTGGCTTTCATGAAGATGGTTTAGCGGATGTATGTGATGGTTTTGGTGGCGCAAGTATTGGTGATAACCAAATACATAAAAAATTATCAATAATGAAAGACTCGGCTATTGGCACTTTTGGTGGTCTAGGGCTATTTAGTGTCTTATTATTAAAGTTTTCATTATTATCAAATCTAGAGGAACCAATATATGCCATGGTGTTAATGCACACACTCAGTAGACTGGTTGCCACCAGCATAATATACAGTTTAAATTATGCAACCGCTGACAAAGTAACTAAAACTAAACCATTAGCAGAGCATCTAAATCTTAATAGTTTATTATTTATAATGTGCTTTGGTACTTTAATATTACTCTTTTTCAGCATGTTTTATATCGATATTAAAACACTCATTACATTAGTACTTATTTTAACTCTGACCCGTTACATACTGATCAAATGGTTTTATAAACATTTAAAAGGTTATACAGGTGATTGTTTAGGTTTTGCCCAACAAATCATTGAAATTATTGGTTATATGACACTCACAGCGACATTAATTGCGATATAATAAAGGTATTAACATGACAGATAAAAATGATCGTCATAGCGAAAGACAACAAAAATTAAAAGAAACCGTAGATAACAAAATTGCCCAAGCACAAACTGTTAAAGGCTTAGTTTTAGTAATAACCGGTAACGGCAAAGGGAAATCTACAGCTGGGTTTGGTACAGTAGCGCGTGCGGTAGGACATGGCCAAAAATGTGCTGTTGCGCAATTTATAAAAGGCACATGGGACTGCGGTGAACGTAACTTACTAGAACAACATAATGTAGAGTTTCAAGTAATGAAAACGGGATTCACATGGGAAACTCAAAATAAAGAAACAGATACCAAAGCTGCACAAGTAATTTGGCAAGAATGTAAACGTATGCTTAAAGATGACAGTATAAACGTGGTTTTGTTAGATGAGGTAACCTATATGGTTTCATATAACTACATTGAACTAGATGAAGTGATTACAGCGATTGAAAATAGACCTAAAATGCAAAGTGTCGTCATAACAGGACGTGCAGCTCATCGGTCCTTAATTGAACTAGCTGATACGGTATCAGAAGTTAAAAATGTAAAACATGCTTTTGATTCAGGTGTAAAGGTATTAAAAGGCATTGATTGGTAATAGACCTGCTTCGCATTTCTATTAAAGCCAATGAGTGGAAAATTTAAACAAAAACCCTATAAACAAATTATAGGGTTTTCTTAAATATTAAATCAAAGCGGCAGCTAAGCCAAATAAACCACCAAATACCCCACCCCATACGACTAACCAACCTAAATGTTTCTTAATCATAGTTTGAATAATTTCTTTAACCATTTGAGGTGTTAATTCAGCAAGTCGTGTATCAATAATTTCAGATACTTTATCTTGCATATCGGCAATAACACTCGGTTGTTCTAATTGCTGACGTAATAATTCACTAAACTCTTCTGATTGTGTCATCTCAATCATAGATGACTTCATTTTTTCAATAAAAGGTTCTTTTAATGGTATTAAAGCTTCTGTACCACCAAACATGGCTAACATATTTCCAAAAGAAGATTTTTCGACTACTTCAACTAAATTATCAAAAGCAGGTGATAAATCAATTTTTTCAATAATGGGCGACAACTTAAATTGATGGGCTTTCCCGTCTTGTTCAGACATGAAATTGTCTATATTTTCTTTTGTAAAAAACTGCTCCATTATCATGACTTTTATGGCTGATTTAAATTGTTCAAAATTTGCAGGGATCACACCAGAGCCATATAAAAGTGGCACTTTTTCAAATAACATATGTACAGCTAACCAATTAGTAAAAGCACCAGAAAGTGCAAATAAGCCAACAGACAAAATAATTGCTTGTCCTGAAAAGAAACCCACTAATGCTAAAATTAATGCTAACGAATTAGTCACAACACTCTTATTCAAGCTCACACTCCAAAATATAAAATCTTTTGCATGATTTTAATCATATGCTTAGCATGTCACAAGCTATCAATTTGTTATTTTTAAAAACTATGCCCAATTGATATTTATTTGCCATACTCAGATAAGCGAGATCTTAGCAACTTAAATCTTAACTGATAAAGTGAGCGAAAAATGTGGCACGCAATATCTAAAAATATTAGTGACAAATTACATTTCAACTTTGTAATTCAAAATAAACACCAGGTAAGCTCAAATGCAGACCACCCTAGCTTTAAGATTAGTGATAATCACCATCAATATTTTGTTAAATTAGGTCCATCTTCTTATGAAGATAATTTTGAATGTGAAGCTTTTAATTTAAAAGAGCTTACAAATGAAAGTCTGTTTTTTGTTCCTGACTGTATCTGTACAGGTAAAACACTGTCACATAGCTACATTGTTTTAGAGTGGTTAGATTTAAAAACACAAAATGACAGTGATTGGACAAAATTTGGTGATTTGTTGGCTAAAATGCACAAAAAACATGAGCAAGCCATGTTTGGTTGGGAACATGATAATTATATAAGTCATACCATACAGCCAAATAAGTGGCACAAAAACTGGTGTTATTTTTTTTCTGAACAAAGGATCGGGTGGCAGTTACAGCTACTACAAGAAAAAGGTTTTAACTTTTGTAATATTGATGAAATTATCGATTTAGTAAAAGTTAGATTACAACGCCACAATACCGTTTTACCAAGTTTATTACATGGAGATCTTTGGCGAGGTAATGTTAGCTTTGTCAATAATCAACCCGCGGTGTTTGATGCCTCATGCTATTATGGGGATAGAGAAACTGATATCGCATTAACTGAGCTATTTGGAAAATTTCCAGATGCGTTTTATCAAGCTTATGAAGCACACTACCCTTTACAAAAAGATTATCACTTACGCAAAGGTATTTATCAACTTTATCATTTACTCAACCATGCAAACTTATTTCAAGGGCGCTACCTCATTGATGCAAAGGAGCATATAGAGTCACTTTTTGATCAAGATTAAACTCGTATGTAAAAAAGATTTTGTTTATTTTCTTTATCAGCAATAGCCAACTACACTTTAATTATTGCGTTATAAGCAACTAAGTGGGGAAGTTATGAAAGACCATAAAATGCAGAGGATTAGTTGTCCACATTGTGGTCACCATGTTTTAGTAGAAGTTGATACAACTAGCGGCGACCAAGATTATTACGAAGACTGTGCTGCGTGTTGTAATCCAATTCATTTAAATATGCATATTGATAGAGCATACAATAAAGTTGAACTACATATAGATAATGATAATGAATAAATGTTATTCATTATCACAGTAATATTTTAAACATTATTTTTCATATAACGCTCAACCGTATCAATAATCGTATAGGTTTGTTGGTCAACTTCTATATTGATCAAATCGTTAATTTTTGCATTTCCTAAATTAGTTATTTTAAGGGTTTCAGGGATCAAATGAACATAAAACCCAGTTTCATCTACCTCACCAACCGTCAAACTTGCGCCATTAATGCTAATAAAGCCCTTATGCATAACATATTTCAACCATTTTGGTTCAAGATTAAATTTGAAATTACAATTGTCTCCACTATAGTTTATATCAGTTAAAATTGCTTTTGTATGAATATGCCCAGATACAATATGCCCACCTAACTCAGTACCAAAACACACTGAACGTTCAAAGTTGACTTTGTTTCCTTGTACCAACGTCCCTAAATTTGTCAATCTTAAG
>Ga0209292_1005475_pt1 | contig 12924 bp, 9 predicted proteins | sample GOMGulsemesocosm_2_FD_184634 | JGI IMG/M metagenome (GOLD analysis project Ga0209292, IMG submission 184634) | Methane-oxidizing microbial communities from mesocosms in the Gulf of Mexico - GOM9C Gulf of Mexico (SPAdes) (version 2) | ecosystem: Environmental > Aquatic > Marine > Cold seeps...
TACCTGAAATATTAAGTAATGGTGCTTGTTCATTACGCCCACATGAAGAGAAATATACTTTTTCTGCTGTTTTTGAAATTAATGATAAAACAGAAGTTGTAAACGAATGGTTTGGACGAACTGTAACCTATTCAGATCAACGATTTGCTTATGAAGAAGCACAAGCTATGATTGAATCTGGCGAGAATATAGTTCCTGCAGAAGTATCACTTACAGGTAAGGATTACAAAGTAGAACAACACATTACGGATGCTATTTTAAAGCTAGATGAATTGGCAAAAATCATGCGTGAGCAACGTATGCAGGAAGGCGCTATTTCTTTTGATAAAGTTGAAGTAAAATTCAATTTAGATGAAAATTCAAATCCAACAGGAGTATATTTTAAAACTGCTAAGGATGCAAATAAATTAATTGAAGAATTCATGTTGTTAGCCAACCGTAAAGTTGCGGCTTATATTGGTAAACAAAATAAGACATTTGTATATAGAATACATGATGAACCAGATGAGGAGAAATTAGGTAATTTACAGAATATTATTTCTAAGTTTGGATATAAATTAGATTTAAAAACACCTAAAACAACTGCTAATTCTTTAAATAGTTTATTAGAAAGTGTTAAAGGAAAAGGAGAACAAAACCTAGTAGATACGCTTGCTATTCGTACCATGAGTAAAGCGGTGTATTCTACAGATAATATTGGTCATTACGGACTTTCATTTGAGCATTATTCACACTTCACCTCTCCTATTCGTAGGTATCCGGATGTAATGGTACATCGTTTATTACAATTTTATTTGGATGGTGGTAAGAATGCTGATATTGAAGAATTTGAAGCTAAGTGTAAGCATTCTACTAACATGGAAATCCTTTCAACAAAAGCTGAACGTGATTCTATAAAATACATGCAAGTTAAGTTCATGCAAGATCATCAAGATGAAGAATTTGTTGGTGTGATTTCTGGAGTAACTGAATGGGGAATTTATGTAGAAATAGTTTCTAATAAATGCGAAGGAATGGTTCGTATTAGAGAAATAAAAGATGATTATTATTCTTTTGATGAAAAGCAATATGCTCTAGTTGGTGAAAACACTGATAACATTTATCAATTAGGTGATGAAGTAGTTATAATGGTTAAAGATGCTGATTTAGTAAAACGTCAGTTAGACTTTGTAGTACTAGGAAAAGTAGTTAAATAGAAAGAAATTAATTACTATATATATTTAAAAACCGAGCATAATAGCTCGGTTTTTTACGTTTATCAATAAAATACACTATTAGTGTGTGAATGAAAAAAGAGGTTTTAGAGTAATACTTTATCTGAAAAAATAGTCCATTCGTTATAAGTGCTTTCAATTAAAAAAAAAAACTGGAGGGTTAAAATTCAAATACAAGTTCTTCTTCTGTGTTTTCTTTACAGTTAACGATGTCGTAAATAAATTCATCTATTTGCGCTTTAGTTACATTAGGCATACAAATAACATGTGAAGTATCACTTTCTGTAGCCAATTGCCATTTTTGTTTTACATCTAATGGTGTCTTTGGTAATACTACTGTAATTCCACCAGGATTTATCCATGCATTAATACCAACTTCAATAAGTCTGTTTTTACAGTATTCAGCTGTTTCTAAACTATGTTGGTAACGTGCTCTTAAACCCTCCACTCCAAGTTTCTTTAAGGCGTACCATAAAAATAAAGGACTATGACCGTTTCTAGAGCCTGTAATAGTAGTATCTAATGAACCTATATAAGAAACCCCGGTAGCAATTCTATCTCTGTTAGAACGTTTTGTAATGATTATTCCACATGGCATAGGTGAACCTATAAATTTATGTCCGCTAATAGAAATACTATCAACACCATCTTTAAAATCAAATGGAATACGAGGTTCCATAAAAGCACCATAAGTACCTGCTAAAGCAGCATCACAATGTATATAATGATCTTGAATAGCTAGCTTTTTTAAGATGCCCTTAATTTTAGAAACATCATCTTTAGCTTCTTTCATTGTAGTACCAAAAGTAGTTAATACTATTGCTGGTTTATGACGATTCATTTTAATGGTATTTTCAAAATCTTCATAGTCTATTTCACCATTTTCTTGTGCACGTATTACAATACTTGGGATGTTAAGTAAGTGAATATTTTTCTTAACGCTATAATGGGTAGATTCTGAATAATATACCATAGCATTTGGATGTAGTTCTCTTGCTAAATACAAACCATATAAATTACTTTCTGACCCTCCGTTAGTAACATATCCCCAATAATCAGTTGGATTTGCTCTAAATAATTTTGCAAAAAAACCTACAACCTCACGCTCCATTTCATGTGTTTGTACTTTATAGGTACAATCTTCAAAAGGATCGCCTAAATTGTTAATAGGGTATTTTAAAAAGGAGTTTAATTCATCATAATCAAAATCTTTAGAAACAGGGTATCCAAGAAATGAGTTTCTAGCCTCCTCAATGTTTTGTTTCAAGCTAGTTAAACGATTTTTTTCTGTATTCGATATCGTATTCATTTGGGCGAATGTATTTTCTGTAAATTTACATATAATAGAAAGATAGATTGAGTATATTGTTTAATACAGTTAATTTTTCTGTTATAATAAAATATAAAGTATTTTTACATTGTTTTAGGAGTTTCGTAAATTTATAAACAGAATTATTTTCTACAATGGATGAAATAGATAAAAAAATATTGATGCTTTTACAGCAAAATGCAAAGCAAAATACTAAGGAAATAGCGGATAAAATTGGTTTAACAGTTTCCCCGACATTCGAACGTATTAAAAAATTAGAGCAGCAACAGTATATAAAAAATTACGTTGCTATACTTAATGGAGAAAAAATAGATAAGGCATTACTTGTATATTGTCAAATATCATTAGCGACACACTCCAAAGAGTTGATAGAAAATTTTAAAGCAGAAATAATTGCTTTTCCTGAAATTATGGCTTGTTTACATGTATCAGGAAGTTATGATTTTTTATTAAAAATATCCGTTAAGGATATGACAGAATATCAGCAATTAGTAGTAGATAAATTAGCGGTTATTAAAGGAATATCAAATGTGCAAAGTTCATTTGTAATGGAAAGTATCAAGGAGGAAACAGCTTATGTATTATAAAAATTTGGTTAACTATCTTCCGTGGTATTCCATATTAGGTAATGCTTCTTTATTTTTTAAATATTTATTAAACCAACTTAACACTTGCTCATCTACTTCTTTCCAATGTTCATTAATTCCATGATCAGCACCTTCAAACATGATTAACTTATAAGGTATTCTGTATTTTTCAAACTTTAATGCTAAGTTTAAACTATGCTCAGGTTTTACACGCCAATCGGCATTTCCATGAAGCATTAGTATAGGTACATTTTTTGGAAACCTATCGGCAAAATAAACTGCCGATCTTTTTTTCAACTCCATCTCTTTATTTTTCCAGTAGTTTGGTATAAGCTCTGCATATACATGGGTTTCCATGTCTGGTCTATCATCAATAGTATTATAACTATCAGATACTGCTCCACCAACAACAGCTGCTTTTATTTTATCTGTTTTAGTTAATGCCAAATAAGTCATCATCCCACCTCTACTCCAACCATACATTCCTATTCTTGTGGAGTCAGCTTCTGGAATTTCTTTAATAACATCAATTAAATTGATAACATCATTTATATCCTCTCCTCCAAATTCTTCTTGTCCTTCTCCTCCAACATTACCTCTGTATTGACTTGCGACTACCACATATCCTTCTTTTGCTAATTGCCCTAGCTTGTAAATAGCCTTAGTAAGGTTAAGTGACCCAAAATTTCTATTTCCACCTCGGTTATAGATAATACAAGGATAATTACCTTCCTTTTTAGGCTTAATCAAATACCCTTTCACTTTTAATCCATCACTCAAATAAGTAATATCATAAATATTGATAGTCTCTAAGTATTTGAAATAAGGTTTCCATTGTATATTCCCATCTGTTTCTTGAATTAACTTAGGATAAATACGTGCCTTTGAAAAATCAGTAATTAACTGTTGTTCTATAATAAGAGTTTTCTTTTGAGCTTGACAGTTATTAAATAAAAAAAGGAGTAAAAGGTATTTTATGTATTTCATAGTATAAAACTAAGTATTGTCTTACAATTATGCTATTTATAAAATGTTAAATAATCGGTGCATATACCTCCAAAATATAAATTTTAACCAAAAAAAAGCCGAAACTAATTTAATTAGTTTCGGCGTTGATTATGATATTTTTTTTAAAGAGCTTTCACCTCTTCTACCATCATTTCATGACTATCTTGTGTAACACTTTCTATAAAAGTATTAATAGCTTCTGTACGTTCTTGTCCTTTGTTCAATAAAACGCCTAAAGTAATTACTATAGCAATACGTGTACCTACTTTTTTTGCAGGTGTATCAAATAACGGTTCTAAATCATCATAAGAAACCGCTTCAGCAAATTTTAAAATTTTTGCTTTGGCAGCATCTAATTTTGGTCCCGATAAATTAGCGTACTTCTTCCCTATTTTCTTGATTTCGTTGATAGGATTTTTTTGCGCTTGTTGTGGCTGTGGTTTATTTTGCGTTGGTTGATTATTCTGAGCCTTTGGCTTTTGTTTCGCCCAAGAATCTTTTAAACCAACTGTTTTATTAAACACTAAATTATCAGCTGTCGAGTCAGTATCTACATTAAAATATCCTAAGCGCTGAAACTGAAATTCAGTACCTACAGTTGCAGTTGCTAAAAATGGCTCAACAAAAGCCGTTTTAATTACTTCTAACGATTTTGGGTTGATGTATTGCATGAAATCAGTGTCTTTATGACTATCAGGTGCTTCATCTAAAAATAAGCGATCATAGACTCTTATTTCGGCTTTTACAGCATGTTTGATAGAAACCCAATGTAAAGTTCCTTTCACTCTACGCGTACTTGCTTCAGTACCACTTCCCGATCTAGAATCTAAATCTGCAGTACAATGTATTTCAGTTATTGTCCCGTTAGCGTCTTTAACTACCGACTCCCCTTTTATGATATACGCATTTTTTAAACGTACTTCTTTTCCTAAAGTCAAACGGAAATACTTGTTACCAGCGTCTTCTTTAAAATCCTCACGTTCAATATATAGCTCCTTTGAAAACGGAACTTCATGTGTTCCTGAGGTTGTGTCTTCAGGGTTGTTATCAGCAACTAAAAACTCTTCTTTATTATCAGGATAATTGGTAATAACTAGTTTTACAGGATCAATAACACCCATAACTCTAGTGGCTGTTTTATTTAAATCCTCACGAATACAAAACTCTAATAATGAAACATCAGTTACACTATCACGTTTTGAAATACCTGAGACTTCACTAAATTTTCTAATAGAAGCTGCGGTATATCCTCTACGTCGTAAACCAGAAATAGTAGGCATTCTAGGGTCATCCCATCCAGTAACTACTTTATCTTCTACTAAACGCAATAACTTACGTTTACTCATGATGGTATAACTCAAATTTCTACGAGCAAACTCACGTTGCTTTGGGCGAATGTTTTTAGTGTCATATACCTGATCTAAAAACCAATCGTATAATTCACGATGAGGTTTAAATTCTAGGGTACAAAATGAGTGTGAAACCTCCTCTAAATAATCAGATTCTCCATGAGTCCAGTCATACATTGGGTAAATACACCAATCGCTACCAGTTCTATGATGTTCTTTTTTCAAAATACGGTACATGATTGGATCACGCATTAACATATTAGGCGACGTCATATCTATTTTAGCACGCAAAGCATAGGTTCCTTCATCGAAATTCCCATTTTTCATTTGCTCAAACAATGCTAAATTTTCTTCAACAGATTTGTTTCTAAACGGACTTTCAACACCAGGTTCATTATGTGTTCCTTTTTGTTCTGCCATTTCTTCAGCAGATAACCCATCTACATAAGCGGCTCCTTTATTTATTAAAAGAATAGCCCAATCATATAATTGTTGAAAATAATCAGAAGAATAACATTCATTAGTCCATTGAAACCCTAACCATGCTACATCTTTTTTGATAGCATCAACATACTCCTGTTCTTCTTTTGCTGGATTAGTATCGTCAAAACGAAGATTTACTGGAGCTTTATAGCGTTGTCCTAAACCAAAATTCAAGCAAATTGCAGCAGCGTGACCAATATGTAAATACCCATTTGGTTCAGGCGGAAAACGAAAATGTAATTTATCATTGGATAATCCATTTGCGATATCGTCTTCTATAATTTGTTCAATGAAATTAAGTGATTTTGTTTCTTCTGACATGTTTCAATAATTTGAAACACAAAATTACAGAAAATGCTTTAGATAAACGCATCTAGTATTATTAGTTTTTTCTCCAAATTGATAGAAATATTTCAAACAAAAAAATGATATGCTTAATCCACAAGTTGTATATCAGTAATTAAAATATTTACTCAAAAACATTGATTATCAGACAAATAAATTGTATTTTAGTAAGCTGCCACCAATTCTTACGTCTAAAACTCTATCAAAATAGATTTTGAAATGAGTATGATAATAATTCTCTAATAATAGAGTATGGTTATTTGTGACTTTCAACTTGCCAATATTAACATTAAAAATATTACAGATGAAAAAGAAAATTAGAACTGTTTTTACCAAATTAAAAAGACCAGGTACTTGGGGAAGAGAAGATTATCAAGGAGAATCAATCGAAAATACTAAAAATCATAGATTAGATAAATTCAGGCCTGATGAACTGAAGAATATGGGTTTTGTACAACGTATTATGACCAAATATGTTACAGGGTTCTCTAAAACAGATAATAAACCCCACCTTTGGAGTGAGTTTCCTAATACTTAATTTAAGAAAATAGCATTCTTAAAGAATCCTGAGTTAGTTAAACTCAGGATATTTTATTTAATATCAATATTATTTTAAAGATCAATAGTTTGATCAGAAAACTGTAATTTTTCAATACTTCTAAGGGTGTTAGTACCATTTCTATTCTCTGTGTTGTCAGTAACGGTAGTTACTTCTGATACTGTGTTTACGATATATTCATTATAATTCCCATCAAAAATAATAGTATTATTACCTGAGTTACCTGTAATATTATTATCTAATTCATTCACATGTACTTTTGTGTCATTAGCACCTAAAAGGGTAATGTCTTTTAAATATCTAGAATGATTTGAGTATTTAATATTAGCATCATGTTTTAATGAAAACGTTCCAGTAAAGTTTTCATCAATACGAGCATTATATGTAATATAAGGATGAAAGTATTTATTGTTTAACAATCCTTGTCCCATTGTGTCTTCAGTTGTAATCTCCGCTCTTGTTTTAGCAACATATAAACCCCACATCCCGTGTGTAGCGCTTATAGGCTCGTTTATATCTGACCATGCGCCCCAAAGTCCGTAATAAGAATCTATTAAAGAGGCTAAATACTCTTGTGATAAACTATTTTCAGTAGTTAATTCAGTAATCCAATCAGCAGAGCCTATTCCCCATAGATTATTGGTTAATGCATTTTGTTGAGCCGCTCTAATTTCTGATTGAAATTGAGGAGCTCCACCAGAATTACTATTAGGACCATCTACTCCAATACCATAATCATGCACTAAATGCAAAATTTCTTCATAAGCAGCATCACGATAATCATAATCTTGATTGGTGTACCACGGATGTCCTTCTACTTGAATTTCATTTTGATACAAAGGTTGTCCATCTACTTGAACAGGATTATTTCCATCATCTTGACCGTTTAATAAAGTTAATATTGCACCGTTATCGGCCATTTTATTAGCAACTGCAGATTTGTCTGCCCCATAAGTTGATCCTGGATAATTTTTTAAATAATGCTCTAGTATACCTCTACAACGAATTATTTGTTCACTTTTAATTAAGTTTTGCGCTACAATATGAATACTCCCACCATTTGGGGTTATTACACTGGTATAGCTCACAAAATTCGAGGTGTATGGTGAACCTAAAGAAGTAGGCACGGAAGTAATACCTAAATCAGCATTAGCTGTATCCACAGGCGTGGTTGAAACGGGGATAATAGGGTTTAATACCGAATCATCAGTACTGCATGAAGCACAACTAATAAGGATACTTATTATAAATGAAGTTGTAATTAATTTAAATGTTTTCATAAGTGTTTTTTAAGTTAAAATTAAGCGTATCAATCTTGTGTTAAGAGATACTTAATTCGTATATAATTATACCCAATAACTAAAAACATTTTGAAGTTAAAGAGTATAAATAAAGGATTGTTATTGTCTGTAGGTTCCGTCAGGTAAAACTGTAGGGAATTTATACTGTGGATCAGTTAATAACCCATAAACAGCCGTGTCAGTACTTTGTACTAAAGCATTGGTATTTAAATCCCATTCTTGAGAAATTTCTCCTAATCGATTTTCTTGAGCTCCTAAAATTGAACTCATTGCCCAATACATATATTCTGTAGTCATACAATCGTATTCACAGGTTGTATCATCATAGGTATACCAAGCGTTATTTGGGTATGGATTAGGAATAGTAGTAAAGTTTCCTCCTCGCGCTGTATCCATAGCATTGCTTAATAATGTTCCAACACCTTCACCAAAAATGGAAGGATAAGCACTTGCATAACCTGCATGAGTAATAATGTGCCATACTTCTTCTAAAGCCGCATCAAACTGTCCGGTATGCCCGTTAGTATGCCAAGTAGGGATAGTTTCATCATTCCCTAAATCTTGTCCAGTGGCATTATCAGGCATATTAACTGTATTTTCATCTGATTCTGATTTCCACATAAACATAAAAGCATTGTTTGCTAACATGGCGTCTAAAACAGTTTGGTTATCTACAGTTTCGTCTTCGTTATTGTCTAAATATTGCGCCATAATATTCGCCGCATGTAATAGTTTAACGTCTTCTACAGTTGCTACAGCATAAATAGGAATTCCGAACACTACAATTTTTCTATTAAATCCAGTAAACCCAGCATCTGTATTGGTTACAATTGTAAAATTTGGATCAGTTCCAGTATTTATTCCTCCAATATTGTTGGTATTAGGAAGAGGAGTTAATACTGAATCATCTTTTGAACATGAGGCGCAACTCAATAATATACTTAAAGAGAATAAGCCGAATACTTTTAAATAGGTTTTCATAACATATAAATTTATGGGTTGAGACAAATTAACGTAACATCGTTTATTTGTATCGCTATTTATGTATTCAAAAAAGTCCGAATAGAAGTAAATGGACTATTTTATGCTCATTTCGTACTGCTTAGGCGTCATGCCTTCTAATTTTTTAAAGGTACTGTAAAAGGTTGATTTTGAAGAAAACCCTGCTTCGTGAGCTAAACCCAACAGGCTTAATTGAGCAGCTTTTGGTGATTGAGTCAATTTTTTAAACTCAGCTACTCTAAATGAATTTATAAGTTGATAAAAATTAGTTTGCGTATTGATTATCCTAGACAATTCTTTCTCTTTAACGCCTAAATCAATTGCAAGACTTCTTAAATTTAAGTCAGGGTTGATATATAATTTTTCTTCAGCTATTTGTTTTTTAATAATAGTAAAGGCTGTTAAATCATTTTCATTAAGGATAGTTCCCTTTTCAACAGAAAGTGAAGGTTCAAGGGGGATTTCTTCTTTAAACAATGTATGGTTAAAAATCTCCGGTTGCGCCATTCCTTTATACCCTATCCAATATACCAATGCACAAGTAGCCAAGGTTGATACCGTTGCAAAAAAATCAGGTAATTCTTGATTAAAAAAACCAACGATATCTTCGGTAATCCAAAGTAAATGAAAGCCTATAAATACATATAGGATGCTTTTTATCCACCATAAGGTTTTTTGTTCTAAATCAGAATAGTAGTTCACTACGTTGTTTTCATGCATTTTTAAAAGTTTAAACGTGTAAACAATAATTCCAATATTAAACGTGTATTCTACAAATCGTAGCCATATAAGTTCATCTTCAAAAGGAAGAAGTTGGAGTATGATGTTAAACACCACAGCAGGGAGTACTAAAACCCATAGTTTTCGTTTAATATGTCCTATAATGTTCTGTTGTACATAAAAGAGCAGGAAAACGATTGTTAATAAACTGGTGTGTATGGGTATATCAATGTCAAATGAATTTATTTCAGAAAAAATGGCACTAAAAACCTGTATAATTTCTATTGCTAAACTCAATAAAAACAGACCCAAATATCTATTTGCTTTTGGGGATTTAAACAAAAAACCAACCCCTAAAATAATAGCTGTAGTAAAGGCCATTAGGTCTATAATTTGTATAAATTCTAAAGTAATTTGCATGCAGAAATGGTCTTTAGAATCCTAAAATAGGTATTAATTTAAGAAATTGAATCCTTATAGGTTAAAAAGAAAACACTATTTTAGCAACAATACCGTTGTATTAACAACAATACCCTGTACGATTATGATGTTAAGATATGTAAGAATAGGAATACTTTTTATAGCAATTAATTCTTTTGCTCAAGAAAAAGTGAATGACACCCTTGCTGTACAAACAGCAATAAAAGATAGTATAACAACACCTATAACAAGTGTAATTAAAGATACATTACAAGTTAAAAAAGATACAATAGTAGTTGTAAAAGAGAGTACTTCAATTAAAAAAGTGGAATTAACTGCTATACTAGCAGACACCATCCCGAAAGACTCTTTGAAACTAGCTTTTTTAAAATTAAAGGCTAGCTTAAAAGAAAAGCCAGATTACACATATGCGGCAACAATAGATAGTTTGTGGTTAAAAGAACTGTATAGTAATGATCTATATGACTCTATTAATCACATACGCAAAAACATTAGCGCTGACACGATTTATTATCCTGAATTACCTAAAGACACTTTAATTGCTCGTTTAAAACGATTAAATGACAGAACACCTTTTAACATTGAGTACAATCCAATTTTAGAAAGTGTTATCAAACGTTTTTTAAAAAATCGTCAACAATCCTTACAACGTTTAATGGCATTGAGTGAATATTACTTTCCACATTTTGAAAAGGAATTAGACGCTCATAACATGCCTTTAGAAATAAAATATTTAGCCATTGTAGAATCGGCTTTAAATCCGCGTGCTAAATCTAGAGTTGGCGCTACTGGACTATGGCAATTTATGTACGCTACAGGTAAAGAGCATGGTTTAAATGTAAGTTCTTATGTGGATGAACGAAGTGATTTAAATAAATCCACAAAAGCGGCTTGTGAATATTTAACGCGAGTATATAAAATATTTGGAGATTGGGATTTAGCTTTAGCTTCTTATAATTCTGGACCAGGAAATGTATCCAAAGCAATACGTCGTTCAGGAGGAAAGCAAAACTATTGGAATATTCGTTCGTTCTTACCAAGAGAAACTGCAGGGTATGTGCCTATTTTTCAAGCTACAATGTATGTTTTTGAATATGCAAAGGAACATAATTTACGAGCAGATATTCCAGAGTATCAATATTTTGAAGTAGATACGATTCGTGTAAAAAAGAAATTAGCCTTGGAACATGTATCCGAGTTGTTAAACATTAAAATGGAAGACTTACAGTTTATGAATCCTTCTTACAAAATGGACGTGATTCCTGTGGTTAAAGGAGAGGGGTATTTATTGCGTTTACCAAAAACACATATTGGAAATTTTGTTACTCATGAACAAGCTATTTATGCCTATGCAGATACAGAATTTAACAAACGAGAAAAACCATTACCGGATTTAGTAAAAACATCTAATAGAATACGGTATAAAGTACGATCAGGTGATTTTTTAGGTAAAATAGCACGTCGATATAGTGTAAAAGTAAGTTCCATAAAACGTTGGAATGGTTTGCGTTCTAACAACTTAAAAGTAGGGCAGCGTTTAATTATTTACCCAAGGCACCCACAAAAAGTAGTTAGTAAAAAGGCAAAGACTAAAACAACGAAAAGTAAAGCAAAAAAAATGTCAACTGCAGGGAGTTACGTTGTAAAAGCGGGTGACACTTTATACGGTATTGCAAGGAACTATCCAGGGGTATCGGCTGATAATATAAAAACACATAACAAGCTTACTAATATTGGATTAAAACCAGGAATGGTTTTAAAAATCCCTAAAGGTTAATTTGGTATAACATTTGATATTAAAGAATAACCTAACCTTAATAAAATAAATATGCTACATAAAAACCTATTCCTATTCGCTTTAGTAATTGTGTTATTTTCTTGTAAAAATGATGCTAAAAAAGAGGAACGTTATATGCCTTCATCTGGTGGGACTACAAATATGTTAACTATTGTGTCTGATGATAATTTATGGAATGGAGAGGTAGGAGATGCTACTAGAGCAATTTTTGCTGCACCAGTTTATGGGCTACCTCAAGAAGAACCTATTTTTACCTTAAAGCAAATGAAACCTAAAGCGTTTCATGACTTTGTTAAAAAAAGCAGAACTTTTGTAGAGTTAAAAAAAGGAAACCCTAAAGGAATTGAATTTGTTAGAGATGTATATGCTGCACCACAGTTAGGTATTATTATTAGTGGTGAAAATAATGAGGAGTTAAAAGCTGTTTTAAAAGAAAACGCGTCAGTAATGACAAATAAAATTAAATCGGTTGAGCTAATGCATAAGGTATCTGAAATGACAAAAAACCCTTTAGATATAGCTGAGGTTTCTGAAGTATTTGGAATAGATTTAACAGTATTGTTTAGTTATAGAATTGCGAAGAAAACAGATAACTTTATGTGGCTTCGTAAAGAAATAAAAACAGGAGATATGAATTTAATGATTTATGAACTGCCATATGGTACAATCAAAAATGATAGTATGGCAATAAATAATATTGTAAAATTACGTGATTCCATAGGAGAAGCACACATTCCTGGGGCAGTAAAAAATTCCTATATGATTACTGAAAAAGCATTTACACCAT
>Ga0209292_1005476_pt1 | contig 12924 bp, 8 predicted proteins | sample GOMGulsemesocosm_2_FD_184634 | JGI IMG/M metagenome (GOLD analysis project Ga0209292, IMG submission 184634) | Methane-oxidizing microbial communities from mesocosms in the Gulf of Mexico - GOM9C Gulf of Mexico (SPAdes) (version 2) | ecosystem: Environmental > Aquatic > Marine > Cold seeps...
TGAGGACATGAAAGATGACAATGAAACCTATAAAAGCTGGGAGTATTAAATCTACAAAAGATACAAAGCACTCAGAGGGCCTAACCCAACAGCGCCCGCCCCAAGAACCAGTAGCTGCCCACACCGCAAAGCCCGCAGGCGAGCCACGGTTTAAGGTTTCGATAACCCAGCGGCGACAGGCGTAGAAACAGAATTGCCACACAGATAAAACCCCGCAGGTGAGCCCTCCATAGCCCATCAGCGACCAAGAGCACAGTAGAGCCTTCGTGTTAGACCATGCAACAGAGGGTGCCATGAACCCTCTCTGTCAGGTTAGTTGTCGCCTTCAGAAGTAAAACCTGCTGCCAAAATCTTCACAACAAAAAAGGCCCGAGCAATTGCTTGCTCGGGCCTTTTGGGGATTGCTTTATTGGCTACCGCGATCAGTCCAACAGGTCTGGCTGCTCGTGGGTAATCACCTCAAACAAAGGCTGAAAGCTAAACCAACCGGCCAGCTCGGAGCCGACAACCGCGTGGGTTTTTTCCGCCTGCTCTGGGTCGATCTCGACCACGTCCCCAGCGGCATCGGCGAGCAGCTGCGCTTGGCAGCTGCGCTCCATTGCAACAAACCACCAGGCCGCCGCTTCAACACTGCCACCGGTGGTGAGCAGCCCGTGATTACTCAAGATGCAGGCCTTTTTATCGCCAATCGCCTGAGCAATTCTTGAACCTTCGTCTTCATCGAGTACCACACCGGTGTAATCTTCAAAGACCGCGTGGTCATTGTAGAAGGCACAGGCATCCTGAGTGATGGTCTTCAGTGGTTTGCGCAGCGCAGAGTAGGCCTTACCGTAGACCGAGTGCGAATGACACGCGGCCACAACGTCTGGGCGCGCGTGGTGAACCGCGGCGTGAATGGTAAACGCAGCGCCATTCAACAGGCCACCCCCACCGGCAATCACTTCACCTTCGTGGTTCACGCAAATCAAGTCAGAAACCTTCATGCGCTTAAAACTTTTGCCCATGGGGTTAACCCAAAAGTGGTTAGCGTTCTCAGGGTCACGTACCGTGATATGCCCAGCAACCCCTTCGTCGAAACCAAACTTGCCAAAAATACGCAGGGCGGCGGCAAGGCGCTGCTGGCGATGTAAACGCTGCTCCTCGAATGTCTCACCTTCCTGCTGCATGGCCATATTGGCCGGTTTGTTCATCACAATGTCATTAGCGCTCATAATACAACTCTCTCTGCTTTCTAAACTCTTACTCTAATCTTTATCTCAGACTTTACAACGCAATCGGCGCGGCCACCAGACCTTCGGCCGTCGGTGTGCGAATGTCGTAGATGTCGCCCAATGCCGCGGCGATAGCGCGTGGTTGTTCGACGTTCAAACGACCGTGGCCGGTGCGAATATTGTCAATCAAAACGATGTCATCTTTCTGCCATTCAAAGAGTGTGGCGGAATCAAAAGCAGCGTTCTGAATAATACCGGTTTCCTCTCTGGTAAAGGTGTCGCCATTGCCGTAGCCAGTAACAAATACCGCATCTTTCTTGCAGTAGGCGTAAACCACATACCAATCAACGATCAACTTTTTCCACCAGGCGTAGCGATGCCCGAAGCGCTTCAGACTATGGTGCAAGGCCCACTTGTTGAACAACGCCAAGCTCAAGACTTTCTTGCCCGTGGTGGGGTCAATCAGTACCGCTGGCATATTAACCTTTACCTCTAGAATACCGCCGCCGATCCAGTTGTGCTCTAGATCGGCTTTTTTCATGATGACTTCTAACTCTTCCTTAGTTTCAACGCCAAACGAATCCATCCAGGTTCTGCGAACGTTGTTGGGCTGCACCTTTGAATGGAAGCGGCGGTTATAACTCACACCCTCAGCCTCAAGCCTTTGCTGCATTTTTACCGGTAGACGCTCAAATATTTCAGCACAGTCAAAAAGAGGCGTCTCACTGTATTTTGGAGCCGGCTGCTTACAAAAAAACGCCACATGGCGCGGGCGTTCTTGCAGATACGACATCTCGGTGTGGAACGAAAGAATGTATTCATTGGGTGCCTCGGTAGACGAAAAAGCCTTTTTCGACACCAGGCGGCGTGGAGAGGCGCCACCTGTGTAGGCCGCCGCCAAGTCAAAACCAAGGTGAACGGTCAACAGGTCTTCAAATTCGGCCGTATCGGCGATATCAAAGCCTCGCAGCAGTGCCTTGCCATGCAAGGTGTAAGCAGCCTTCGCGTCCTCTATCGCCTCCGCGTTCAAGCTTTTGTCTGCACCGCGTGGCGTTACGACAAAAGGTGTCGCATCCGCACGTGACTCGCTCGACAGCTCGCTGGAAAATAATGCCCGCGCGACCGCGTCATGGGTTTCTACTTGAGAGGTTTGCGCATTTGGCATAACAAAGTCCTTAACCTGAGTTAATGAAGAGACCTACAGATTACGCTGACAGCATTTTAGAACAATGGCTGCAATTAACCATTCCTCTGTCTTTACGACACAACTGAGAAAGCAACGGGCAAAAAAAATCCCCTCCGAGGAGGGGATTTTCTAGCTACTATCAATTAATTAGACGCGATTAATCAGAAGCAATTAGTTAGAAATCATTCCTTAAAAACGGTAGGTGCCCTGTACCTTGATGGTGCGTGGTGCTTTCGAGATTTTATAGTGGGCGCCGGTAAACATCGGTATATCGGCACCTGACGCGGAGGTGGTCTTGTCGGTCAGGTTTTTGCCCACCAGGGCCACTTCCCATTCACCCGAATCATCAAACAGCGACAGGCGGGCATTCACGAGAGTTTCCGCTTCCTGCATATCGTTGCTATCAAGGTCCTGCTGGAAGAAAAAATCGTCGGCGTAGTTAGCATCAATCTGCAGGGCTAATTGCAATGCATCCCCGACAGGCTGTACATAGCGCATATTGAGGCTAGCACTCCACTCAGGAGCGTATTCCGTCGTGGCCCCCGCCAGGTCAGCTCGGCACTGCTCACCCACACGTTTTGCAGCATCCGCAAGTTCCGCCTCGCAAGTACCATTGCTGAATTCGCTGTAGGTAGAGTCCAGGTAAGCCATCGACAGGCCCAAGGTTAAACGCTCGGCGGCGCGCCAGCGGCCATCGATCTCAACACCCTGGGAGACCGACTTGGCGGCATTGCCAACAACGAACACCAGACCTTCGAAAGAGCTGACCTGACGGTTCTCATATTCTGTGTAGAACACTGAGGTATTCAGGGTTGCCGCGCCATCCAGCAGACGCATTTTAGAGCCCACCTCAAATGAGGTTGCCTCTTCGTCGTCATACTCAAAGCGTTCTTCTACACCCGAAGTTTCCGCTTCGTTATAACCACCACTTTTAAAGCCCTGGGCCAAGCGGACGTAGACCATGGTGCCACTTTCAAAGTGGTACTGAGCGCCCAAGGTCGGGGTAAACTGTGCGCCCGAGCGACTGTCTTCATAGGCGTGCACCCCGGTGCCTGCCAATGCCGCCGCGATAGCTATCGCGCCAGGATCCGAGGTCACAGAACTCGGATCCTGGAAGTCCGTGACATCCACACTCTGGGTGGCTTCTTTTTTCTCGTACCCGTATCGCAAGCCGAACGTCAAGTTCAACGCCTCGGTGACACCCCAGTCCAGCTGGCCGAAGACAGCCGCAGTGGTGGTGTCTTGATCCATCTTGCGGGAAGTGCTCACCGCCTCAGGGTAACCAATCAAATCAAAGGTAGATTTTAGCCCGAAGGGCGAGAGGTCTACATCAATGGTGCCGCGGCTGCTCAACTCCTGCTTCTGCAAGAACAGACCTGTCACATACTGCAGGTCGCCATCGTGATCAGAGGTCAGGCGGAATTCTTGGCTCCACTGCTCAAAGTCCTGCTTTACGCCCTGCTCAATCAGCCGCAGCGGTCCAAAGTCGGCATCGGTGATGTCGTCGTAGCTGTAATCCGAGTAACCGGTGATCGAGGTTAGAGTATGTCCCGCAAGCGTTGATTCAATCTCGAGCAGGGCGGTGTTGTTTTCACTTTCGAATTTTTCTTGGTTGAACGAGTCAGCGGTCGTTTTATCATCAAACTGGGCATCCTCACCGGCAGCGATATAGTCCGCCATGGAGTCAAGACTCCGGTTAATCAGTCCGCCCACTGCAAAGAAATTACTCTCCCCTTTGCTGACCTGCACGCTGCGACCATAGCTATCAATCTTGCCTGTTTCCACCTTGGCAAACACCTGCAAGGTATCGCTGACGTCCCAGAGCAAGCTGCCGCGCAGTATCTGCTCTTCACTGGCCGGGGTACTACCGCCGGTGTATGTATTTTCCAGGAAACCATCGCTCTTGGCGTACTTGCCCACCAAACGCCCGCTCAGAGTCTCCGTCAGCGGGCCGGAGACCATGCCCGTATACTCCTGCTCATCGTACTCTTCACCGTAGGTGGCCGTCAGCTCACCCTCAAACTCATCGGAGGGGCGCTCGGTGGTGATGTTGATCGCACCGGCCAGGGTGTTCTTGCCGAACAGGGTATCCTGTGGGCCCTTCAAGACTTCGACACGGCCCACATCCAAAAAGGGCGCGCGGAACTGCTGACCGCGGCCGGCATAAATGCCATCAACAAACATGCCCACCGACTGCTCGAAACCCTGGTTAGCACCCGAGCCGATACCGCGAATAAAGACATTATTGCCGACCGTGGTTTTGGTCATTTGAAAGTTTGGAATATAAGCGGATAGCTCAGAGAGCTTCTGAATATTCGCATCTTTGATTTTTGTGCCATCCATCGCTTGAACCGACAGAGGTACATCCTGCAGTGACTCCGCACGCTTCTGGGCGGTCACCACCACCTCTTCCAAGGCAAAGGTGTCCTCCGCACTGACCTGGGTTGCATGGGCACCCATTAACATGGCCGATAGTACGGCACTGCTCAAGACACTCTTTTTGAAAATATTGCCTGTAGTCGACATATACATACTCTCTCTTTTTTATATTTATTTTTATAATTATTTTTATAATAAGAACTGACCGGCCAGTCACGCTTATATCTTTCAAAGCTAGCAACAAAACCGAACGTTCTGCCCTCTTTTATATCCCCTGAAGGCTAGAAAAACAACGAATTATTAAGCCAGTAGAGCAACACTAGGGCTCTTAACGACACGAGCGATTGAACACGTTACTCTAAGTTATAACCGCCTCATCTTTCATGCTCATTTGGTAACACTTTAAAATATTCAGGCAAAAAAAAGGCCCCTCCTGAGAGGGGCCTTTTTAGGCGCTATCGATCAATTAGAAGCGATCAATTAAAAACGGTAGGTACCCTGCACCTTAAAGGTACGAGGTGCTTGCGTTGTCTTGAAGTGCGCGCCAGTAAAGAACGGCATATCATTACCCGTAGCCGAGGTGGTCTTGTCGGTTAGGTTTTTAGCCACCAAGGCCAGCTCCCAGGCGTCGCCGTCATCAAACAGCGATACACGGGCATTAATAATCGTTGCCGCTGCCTGCATATCGTTGCTGTCTAGATCCTGCTGGAAGTAGTGGTCATCGGCGTAGTTAGCGTCAAACTGCAGGGCCAACTGTAACGAATCGCCCAGCGGCTGTAGGTAGCGGACATTCAGATTGGCGCTCCACTCAGGGGCGAACTCGGTCGATGCACCCGCCAGGTCGAGGGTACAGGTCTCGCCCAGACGTTTTGCGGCATCGGCCTCAAACGCCTTACAGGCCGCATTGCTGAATTCGCTGTAGCTGGAATCCAGGTAGGCCATGGACAAACCAGCCGTCAAACGCTCGGTTACACGCCAGCGACCATCAATCTCAACACCTTGAGATACAGACTTAGCCGCGTTGCCCACGACAAATGACAAACCCTCGAAAGAACTGACTTGGCGGTTCTCATACTCTGTGTAGAACACCGAGGTATTCAGCGTCGCCGCGCCATCGAGCAGACGCATCTTAGAGCCCAGCTCAAGCGAGCTGGCCTCTTCATCGTCGTAGCTAAAGCGTTCTTCTATGCCGGACGTTTCAGCCTCGTTATAACCGCCGCTCTTGAAGCCCTGGGCAAGGCGAACGTAAACCATGGTACCGCTCTCGAAGTGGTACTGAGCGCCCAGTGTTGGCGTCAACTGTGCGCCTGAGCGACTGGCATCGTAGGCGTGAATGGTGGTGCCGGCCAAGGCCTTGGCAATGGCTATGTCAGCGGCGTTGTTAGACGGCGCTCGACTCTCATCTTGGAAACCCGTTACATCAACACTTTGGGTGGCCTCTTTTTTCTCATAGCCGTAACGCAAGCCCAAGGTCAGGTTTAACGCCTCAGTCACACTCCAATCCAACTGACCAAAAGCGGCCGCCGTGGTCGTGTCTTGATCCATCTTGCGGTAGGTGCCCACAGACGCGGGAAAACCTAAAGGCACAAGCGTCATATCAATAGAGCCACGGCTGCTCAGCTCCTGCTTCTGCAAGAACAAACCCGTCACATACTGCACATCACCGTCGAAATTTGAGGTCAAACGGAATTCTTGGCTCCACTGTTCAAAATCCTGCTTGACGCCCTGCTCAACCAGTTGCGACGGACCAAAGTCGCCATCGGTAATATCGTCGTAGCTATACTCTGAGTAACCGGTAATCGCGGTGAAGGTATGACCTTCCAGCTCCGACTCAACCTCAACCATGGCCGCGTTGTTCTCACTCTCGAATTTTTCTTGATTAAACGAGTCAGAGGTCGTCTTATTGTCAAACTGTGCATCCTCACCTGCAGCGATATAAGCGGGCATGTCCACAAGGTCGCGATTAATCAAACCACCGAGCGCAAAGATATTGCCGTCAGCGTTGGTGATCTGCACGTTGCGGCCATAGGTATCTATTTTACCCGACTCAAGCTTGGCAAAAACTTGAGTCACATCGCTGGCATCCCACAGCAGACTGGCGCGCAGCATATGTTCTTCGCTGGCCGGCGTATTGGCACCCGTGTAGGTATTTTCTAAAAAGCCATCACTCTTGGCGTACTTACCTACCAAGCGACCACTTACAGTTTCACTCAGCGGGCCAGAGACCATGCCCGAGTACTCTTGCTCGTCGTACTCTTCACCGTAGGAGGCCGTCAGCTCTCCTTCAAACTCGTCAGAAGGACGCTGGGTGGTGATATTAATGGCACCGGCCAGAGTGTTCTTACCAAACAATGTGTCCTGCGGGCCTTTCAATACTTCGACGCGGGCCACATCGAGGAAGGGCGCGCGAAACTGCTGACCACGACCGGCGTAGATACCATCAACGAACATACCCACAGACTGCTCAAAGCCCTGATTGGTACCCGAGCCAACGCCACGAATAAACACCGTATTGCCCGTGGTGCTCTCGGTCATATGGAAGTTGGGAATATAAGCGGACAACTCAGAAATTTGCTGAATATTGGCTTCTTTAATTTTAGTGCCGTCCAATGCCTGGACCGACAGGGGTACATCCTGCAGCGACTCCGCGCGCTTCTGAGCCGTAACAATCACCTCCTCTAGGGCAAAAAAATCTTCAGAATTTGCCAGCGATGCCTGACCACCCAATAACATAGCCGACACCACTGCTGTACTCATCACGCTCTTTTTAAACATCTCGCCTCTCGTCATCATTTCCACACTCTCTGTATAATTATTTTTATATAAGAACTGGCCACTAAGATTACTAACCTGTTTTTTCAAGTCAGTAACGAATACCCCTTCCCACACCAAACCTTGTTCTACATTCTAGAAGGGCCGAAAAATACAGCCCTCCTTATACCCCGGCAAACCGTTAAAAACTGTTATGTAAGCCACTTAAAAACCTTCGCAAGCGATCATTAACAAGCGTGAAAAAGTCGCCACACAAATGTCCATCACTCACGGTTCCATCACATTTTTTAAAGTGATCGAGAAATCAGTTCTTTCATGATTTCATTGGTGCCGCCGTATATCTTCTGCACGCGGCTATCGGCGTACATACGTGCGATGGGGTACTCTGTCATGTAGCCGTAACCGCCAAACAACTGCAGGCATTCGTCGACAATGTCGCACTGCTTTTGAGTACACCACCACTTGGCCATGGAGACCTTCTCGGCACTCAACTTACCTTCGACCTGCTCCAACATGCAGGTGTCGACAAAGTTGCGCATGATGGTGGCTTCGGTTTTACATTCAGCCAATTTAAAGCGAGTGTTCTGGAAGTTCATGATCGACTTACCAAACGCTTCGCGCTCTTTTACATAGGCAACGGTTTCTTCAACGGCCATCTCTGAAGTGGTAGCCGCCGTGCAAGCAATACTCAAACGCTCCTGCGGCAGGTTAGCCATCAACTGATAGAAGCCCAGACCTTCAGACGCACCCAACAAGTTCGCCTGCGGCACACGCATGGTGTCGAAGAATAACTCCGAGGTATCGGCTTCTTTCAAACCGATCTTGTCCAGGTTACGGCCGCGCACAAAACCAGACTTAACTTCGGTGGTATCGAGTACAACCAGCGATGTGCCCTTCACTTTTTCAGCCGGGTCAGTCTTGCAAACAATCACAATAAGTTCGGCGTGCTGGCCGTTAGAAATGAACGTCTTAGAGCCGTTAATGATGTAATCATCACCGTCCTTGACGGCACTGGTCTTTACCGCCTGCAGATCAGAGCCTGCACCCGGCTCGGTCATCGCGACAGCTCCAACCAGCTCACCGCTGGCCATTTTTGGCAGCCACTTTTTCTTTTGCTCTTCACTGCCGCAATTCAAAATGTAGTGAGCTACAATTTGACTGTGCACGGTATTACCACCACCGACACTGGCCGCAGCACCACCACGCATCATGGCATCGAGGATAATTGCCTCGTGCAGGTAGTTGCCGCCTGCGCCGCCGTACTCCTCAGGAATGCTCGCACACAGCAGACCAGCCTGACCGGCTTGGCGCCAAGCGTTGCGATCGCACAAGCCCGCTTTTTCCCAGGCTTCACGCTTGGGCGCAAATTCATTCTGGGTAAAGCGCAACGCGGCGTCGTGTAAAATTCTCAACTCATCGTCAACCCAAGGTGACTGTAAAATAGACATAACCCAACTCCGTTATTAAGCGACACATAATGTCTTGCTAGCGAACATTTTTGATTGTGTTGATGGCTGAATCGATTCATAGGCCGCCCCGCGAAAGCGCAGAGGCACACATAAGCCTCCTCTCATGACGCCCCACCGTAAATACAGAAGGCCTTTCAACAAAGGAGCCCTCAAGCGATATTAAGGCTCTCATCAGCAATGCACTTATCATCGTCGAGTTACCATCGGAAACCACTGGCGGGAAACAACAAAAAACTTGCCCTAAAATCACACTCATTTACGAGAGTAAGGGGAATAACTCAACTTGACGTCACAGCGGCGGAAATCAGATATAGAGAAGACTTACACCGTCGCACGACAGAATTCCCAAGAAATGAGGAAAACCGTCGAGAAGATCCATATAATGGCTTACAGGTAGCCTAACCAAACAAACGGCACCACAGGAAAACCTTGCACTCACGTACCGAGATCAGGCAACAAGACCTATGGATATCCAAACCATCCCCGGCGACTTCATTCTGTCCATCTTAAGTGCTGCCGAATCCAAAGGGCTCGAGCGCCAACAGCTGCTGGACGCGGCCGAGATACCCGCAGGGATTCTCACCTCGGAAAAGAGCCGGGTGCCGGCAAACAACTTCAGACGCTTAACCCTGATCATCAGTAACCAGCTTAATGACGAGGCTCTGGGGTTTATCGAGCGACCGGTCAAAACCGGCACCTTCGCTCTCTACTCTCGCACTTGTATCCACTGCCCCACCCTGGAAAAACTGCTGCAGCGCACCATCGAGTTCAACCGCATCGTCTTTGATCACTTCGGTTACACGCTGAAAGTAGAGGGAGATTTCGTACACCTCGAGTACTTTACGGACGCAGGGTTCAACGACCCCAACAACTACATGACCCTGTCGCTTATGGCGCTTTCTCACCGAGTCTTCAGCTGGTTTATCGGCCAGCGCATCACTCTGGAAAGCACGAAATTCAAGCACCACCGCCCGCTGCACGCCGACGACTACAACTACCTATTCTCGTGCCCTGTAGAGTTCAACTGCACGGGAAACTCGCTGGTATTCCACAAGAGCTATCTGAATAAAGTCATCGCACAGAACGAAGCGTCACTGGAGGCCATGCTGCAACACGAAGCCATAGACTTGCTCAATCTGCCGCACAATGAGAACAGCCTGGTCACCAAGGTCCACCAGGCCATCACTAACCTGCACTACGACCAGTTCCCAGAATTAGAAGAGATCTCCAAGCAACTGCTGCTTACCTCGACCACATTGCGTCGTCGATTAAAAAGCGAAGGCAGTTCTTACCAACAGATCAAAGATGATATTCGTCGCGACCAGGCTATTTACCTGTTGAGCCGCGGACAGCTGAGCCTTGAAGAGATTGCGACCAAGGTGGGCTTCTCTGAGCCCACCTCATTCTTTAGGGCCTTTAAGCGCTGGACTGGCGTCACCCCCAGAGCTTATTTAAAAGAGGCTCAAGAAGAATCAACCCCGCTGGGCAATCGCCTTTAACAGGGCAACACAGTCGCCCTGATTCATCAGCGTTGGTACCGGATACTGCTTAGACTCCTTGACGGCCTGCTTGGCCATTTCCGCTATGTGCTCGGGCTTGATGTCGGCAAAACCACACTTCATGCCCACACATTCAATCAAGTCAGAGACTCCCTGAATAAACAACTGCGCCTGCTGCCTTTTATCGGCGTGAGTAAAACCACACAACTGCGCCAGACTCGCCAGTTTCTCGGTACAGTTTTCAAGCTGGTAATCCAACACTGCCGGCATAACCGCGGCAATTGCGACCCCGTGCGGGATACCGTACTTGGCACCCAGCTGGTGAGCAATGGCGTGCACATTACCAATACCTGAAATATTCATCGCTCGCCCAGCGTGGTAGGCGGCAAGAGACATCTTCTGACGCAACTCTTTTTGCGAGCCGTCCTCAAAGACCTTGGGCAACGCATCAAAAATACCCGCGATGGACATTCTCGACAATGGCTCGGACATCTCGTTAGACCAGCTGCTCAGATAACTCTCAACCGCGTGCGCCAGCGCATCAATACCGGTGGCCGCCGTGACAAATTTCGGCATGCCCATGGTCAACGCCGGGTCCAATGTCACCGCTAACGGAACCACATAGGGGTCGAGCACCAGATCCTTCTCATGACTCACTTGGTTGGTAATCACCGCCCCACCCGTTACCTCAGAGCCGGTACCCGATGTCGTCGGCAGGGCATACATAGGCAGCGGGCGCTGCTTAACTTTAAACAGGCCGACAATATTGGCCATACCATTGTTGGTGGCCGCCGCGGCCACCGCCTTGGCGGTATCAATCGACGAGCCACCACCGACGGCAACCAGCGCATCGCAGCCTTTTCTTCGCAGTTCAGCCAAACCATCAACCACAATATTATCGGCTGGGTCGGGCAGCACACGGTCAAACAACACCACCGCCACGTCCTGACTTTCTAAACGCTCAACAAAGGTGTTTTGCACCCCCAAGCCAGACAAAATGCTATCGGTGACCAGAAGCACCTTCTTATGGCCCGACGCGGCTACATAATCAGCCAGCTGTAGGGTACCTTCGTCACCGACGAACACCATCTGCACTGAGGGCGGCTTCAGTTTTAACACCAACACCATTATTTTTAAAAATACCTTGTGCAGTATTCCATTCACTAAACGCATGAGCTTCCCCTATTGATTCTTTAAAAAACGACTGATTCTTTCGCTGGCATCGGCACAACTGCCAGGGCTGTTGGTGTATTCGTAATCCAAACCGTCATTGATTCGCAAGCCATCGGTCACCTGTAACATCTTCTTTTGAATGCAGATGCTCTGCGATGAATTCGCTGCAATCTGCTGGGCAAACGCCAGCGTTTCGGCTTCCAGACTAGCGGCAGGAAAAACACGATCGACCAAACCCATCGCCAGAGCTTCAGGGCCAGCCACCTCGCGGCAACTGAACATCAAGTCTTTTGCATGGGCAATACCCACGCGACGGGGCAGACGCTGACTCATGCCGCACACTGGGCTAAGGCCCCATTTAGCATGAGTGTCGGCAAGGACTGTTTGCTCATCGACAAACACAAAGTCGGCCGCCAAGGCAACTTCCAGGGCCCCGGTAAAACAGTAACCGTGAACCTGGACAATCACCGGCATGGGCAATTCAGACAGAGCTTCCAGCGTCTCGGCCACATGATCTGAAAACGCCGACAAACCCAATTCATTAACCGCCTTTAGATCATAACCAGCGGAGAAAGCCCGGCCACGGCCCTTAACAATCACGCAGGCAACGTCACTGGCGCGAGCGGCCAGCTCTTCGACAACCACCTTGAGCTGGCGAAACATTTCATGGTTGATGGCGTTTAGCGACTCGGGACGGTTCAAGCTAACAGTACAAAGGCTACCTGTGTATTGCGTGAGAACTAACTGCTCCACTGTAAAGCCCTTATCTATATTTTGAGTTTTCCTATACTAAGCGCAATCAAAAACAGAGCAATAACCCCAACCGCCATTAAAACTAACCGAAAATAACAACCGCTGGTTATTGCCACATAGGGTCAGTCTTTTTGGAATCTGGCGCAATTACGAAGCGCCTTATCAAGCTGCTAATATTTGCCAAAGATACCAATATAGCCACCGATACCCTTCCTTTAAGGCACGACGATATGAGCGAATTGAACACCCATACCCTGCCCCTGGAGTCCTTCTTTGATAAGGTCAGCCGCCTAGCCGAGCAAAACTGCTTCATTCAGCCCATAGCGGACGGCAGCACCGTCGAGTTCACCTGGAAGGAAGTCGACACACAGGTGCGCACCATGGCCAGCTATCTGCAATCCCTGGGTTTGGAGCCAGGCAGCCGTATCGCCCTGGGCTCACAAAACTGCGCCTACTGGATCATGGCCGACCTCGCCATCTGG
>Ga0209292_1005484_pt1 | contig 12920 bp, 7 predicted proteins | sample GOMGulsemesocosm_2_FD_184634 | JGI IMG/M metagenome (GOLD analysis project Ga0209292, IMG submission 184634) | Methane-oxidizing microbial communities from mesocosms in the Gulf of Mexico - GOM9C Gulf of Mexico (SPAdes) (version 2) | ecosystem: Environmental > Aquatic > Marine > Cold seeps...
GCGTTGCAAGGTTTCAGTGATACTATTATCAGGTAGCGCACTCATATCTTCAGAAGTGATACCGTCCATAATTTTGTTGGAATCAAGCTTACGCGCTTGCGAGGCAATAATACTCGATCGAAGTCCGGTCACTTCAATCACTTCGAGCTCTTCTGTCTCTGCTACGGCTTCTGCCGCATAAGCCACATTAGTCGATAATATACCTAGCGCACTAAGCACCAATAACGAGGTTTTTGAGCGTTTAAATAACTTACCTTCAACGCTTGTTCGATGGTTCATATTGTATTCCCCTTTCTATTATTATAGCGTGAAAAACACGCCTTTTATTGCCAAAAAAATGGCCGAGTTATTACATAACCTATTGATAGTATTATTACTAACAAGCTAATCTTTATCTAAACAAGTCGTTTACTAACGCTTTTACTTAACTAGGGTAAAAGCTGGTAGCGTATATTTTTTTCTGCCCGAAAGCGGATCACATTATTGTTAACATGGCTGACAATAGCGTTGCCGTTATCGTCGATAATTTGAGATGATTTATTGAGTGACGCAGCCCTTACATTAAGCATTTGTGTCGATGCCGAGAGTAAATGTGCATTGGCAAGTTTTCCTGCCTGCCAGCTAATATTCACAAGAATATTGCCCCTCGCCTTCAAGCCAGAAATAGCACCTTGTGGCCATTTTTCAGGCAGTGCGGGCAACAGGTGAATTTCGTTATTTTGGCTTTGTAACAGCATTTCAGTGATGCCTGCGGTTGCACCAAAGTTGCCATCAATTTGAAAAGGAGGATGATTATCCCAAAGGTTGTCTAGGGTTGAGTGTTTAAGTTGCTCGGCAAGTAATTTATGCGCATGGTTACCATCAAATAAACGTGCCCAAAAGTTAATTTTCCAGGCTTTACTCCAACCTGTACCCCCATCACCACGGGCATTTAAGGTCACAGCCGCTCCTTGAGCTAACTCAGGTGTGGTAAGTGGAGAAATACTATTACTAGGGTGCAACGCAAATAAGTGCGAAACATGTCGATGACTTGAGCTGTTATCATCAAGATCTTGCTGCCACTCTTTAATTTGCCCCCAATTGCCAAGCGCTAGCCCAGCATTCAGTTTAGTTGTTACGGCGGTAAGTCTGGCAATCATTTCGTGATCCGCTAACAGCTTCGCCGCGTTTAGCGTGCTATCGAGTAACTTAGCAACAATTTGCTGAGACATCGCGGCGCCAACGGTAAAATCGCCATGCTCAGGAGAATAACTCGGCGAAACAAAATATTGTTGGCTAGCTTGGTCAAACACCAGCGTGTTTAACCAAAATTCACTGGCTTTTTTCAAGACTGGATAAGCGCTATGTTGTAAAAAGCTTTCATCTTTTGTAAATAAGTAATGTTCATAAAAATGTAATGACATCCACGCGGCACCTTCAGGTTGCCAGAACGCGGTTGGCCAAGCGATAGGACCGGTAAATCCCCATACATTGGTATTTAAAAACATCACCCAACCATCAACGCCAAAGATTTTCTGTGCAGATATTTCTCCTGGCTCAACCAGTCCTTCAATAAAATCAAACAGCGGAATATTGGTTTCTGAGAGATTAGTCATATCTGCCAACCAATAATTCATCTGCAAGTTAATATTTACATGATAATCAGCACTCCATGGCGCATGTTGATGCTTATTCCACACCCCTTGCAAATTAGCGGGTAAAGAACCTGCTCTTGATGAAGAAATTAACAAGTAACGACCAAATTGATAATACAAACGTTCTAATGCTCTGTTGGCTGTCGCTGAGCTAGTACCCGCTTTATATTGCGCCAGTAATTCATTGGTTGGAGTGTGAGGAAGTTGATGGGCTAAATCTAAATTGACTCGATTAAATAGCCGCTGATGATCTTGACGATGTCGTTGCTTTAATTGGACGTAGTTAAAGCTTATGGCATGATTGACGCTAGTGGTGACTTGCTGATGAGGCATTTTACCTCGGTAGGTCGGGTAACTTTGTTGGTAATTAGTGGCTGCGGCAACCACTAACCATACCGAATTTGCGCCAGTTACTTGCAAGGTATTATTACTGTTTTTAGTTATTTTTCCACCGTCAGCGCTAAGGTGTAGTTGGCCTTCATACGCTAAGCCGTTATCTGTGAGCGTGCCAAAAATTTGAGTGCTTGCTGCTGAGTTTATTTGATGCTGGTTATGCTTATTTTGATGCTTAGCGCTATCGACAATGACATTTTTTGTCAGGCTACGGTTATTAGGAACAGATAAATCAATAGCGACATTAAGCTGGTTTTTAGCGCTGCTTGATAGTTTAATCACGATGACTTGATCAGGGTAGCTAACAAAGTATTCTCGGGTGTATTCAACACCGGCTAATTGATAACTCACCTTAGCAACAGCGGTATTTATATCCAAACTACGTTGATAATGACTGACGTCTTCAAGTTGGTGATCAAAGGTTAAATTAATATCGGCAAAACTTTGGTAACTACCATAGCCAATCACCTCTCTGCCTAATGTTTTTACGACGCTTTTTGGCGGTAAACTTACCTTTTGCTGTAACTGTTGTTGCACGTTAGCTATTTTTTCAGGGAATTTTTCATCGAGGCTGGGTAGCCCAAAATCATAACCTGCTACCGAATTAGGCCCGCCGGTCCATAAGCTTTTCTCACTAAATTGAATAACGTCATGATGAACGCCGCCTAACACGGTTGCCCCAAGCGCGCCGTTACCTATTGGTAGCGAATGCGATTCCCAATCGGTGCCGGGCTTATCAAAACGTAACATTAAATCAGCAGCACCTTTAACATCACTAGCATGATTACTGTTACCAAGAGTGAGCTTAGTTGAAGCCTTAGATGAAGCCAATGCATCAGCACGTATCGCCCCTGAAAAACCGGTGTAACAAACGAGAGTAAGCATGAATAAAACCGAGGTTAAAGTCGATACTTTATCTGCACCTTGGCTAGGGCATTGTTTAGCACCTTTACTGACACTGCTGTTAGCCTTATGGTTGGCACTTTCACTAGCGCTCGGCTTAACATTTTTATTCACACGGTAATGGCACATATTTACGCTGGGTACTCTCTATTTTAACGATTACTTTAAAATTAATAGCTTCACTGCTTACTTTACCATCACAAATCACTAGTAAAACGAACTATCACCTATGAAACACAATTCTAATAGTACCCACTTCAATCGCTAAAAATATTATCTTATTTTGTTGTTTTATTATCTTTACTGTTTTTATAGTTATTAATGAATATTTCCACGCCAAGCTTTTCGTATAAACTCACATTATTCATCCGAACAGAGCAACTTTATCGAATAAAGTTAAAGATTATTTACGTGGTAACTTACGGTGAATTAGCCCCATTCAGGGCAACCAGCTAAAGAGCTAATACTCCTACAGATATTAGTTCATAAGAGACGAGTCATCGGTTTCAGCAGCTAAAGGCTGACCCTATTATTAGATCGATGAGTGCCAGTCTAGATGGTGGCTGGTTATTGGCTGTTGTTGGAATAATAATGCTAGATTTGGCAGTCTTGACTAACACAATTAATAGTTACCTTAAGATAGAAATATTCACCTCTCCCACTCAATCAGGCGGTTATAATTCAACCGTTTTGTGATCATTATTTGATCACTTTTATCTTGATTATATTCACTCTGGTCTTTATATTATTCTTTCTATTTACATTTAAATGACTATCTAAGGAAGGAAAATGCCACAAAGTAAACTTATTGTAATTATCCCGATAATATTAAGCATTACGTCATGTGCTTATGTTGACCACAATATACCTAAGCACTTTAACCGCGACAAAACGGAGACTGTTCACCAGCCTGCTTTTGATCCGACCATTGGTGTTGAACAATATGATGAAGATGCCATTGAAGATTATATGGATGGTATGAAAGGCGTTGTGCAATTTTTAAATGCGGCTCAAACTGCCGATTCTGTCGTTATTATGCAAGGACAAATGCTGCTTGGATTGACAATAGGGAAAATGAAAACATCAAAAATTGAAATAGATTTTTGGCCATATGGGGCTAGAAAAAAGGCATGGGACATAAAAGGCAGCCGTTTACAGCAATACAATAAATTAGTTAACGAAGAATCAGCTAGAATTTTAAATGAGCCAAGTTTCTCCCCTAAACTTAAGAAAATAGTCAAATCGATAAATTTAATTACCAAAGAATCATTATTAGCTAAATAATAGGAGAAATATATGAAATTGCGATTATTGCTATTACCTTCTTTTATTATTTTAGTCTCTGCATGTTCCACTCAATGGGCGGTCTTAGAGCCTGTTTCAGCTCTACAGGAGCGCCTTGCGCTATGGGATGGTTTTTCTTCTGATAGGCTGGAAAGACAAATTGGGCAGCCTTATGAAACCGCAGAAGATGAATCAGGTAATAATGTATTAATTTATTATAAAGAAAGGTTATCACCAGATAATAAGCTCTGGCATTGTAAGGTAAGCTTTACCCTTAACGATGAAAAAAACATTACCAATACTAGATTAATTAGTCGTACCGAAAATGTATGGGGATCATATATGCCTTGTGTACATATTATACAAAATCCGGCCTGATCTCTGGTAGAAATATAATCAAAGAGCACCAATTATTGGTGCCCTTTTGTTTACACATTCTTTAAATGAATAAGCCCACATCAAGGATTTTTGCATCGGCTAAAATTAATCAAGCGCTGCTGCCTGCAGAGCTATACGCACTCCTATGGAGCGGCACTCGTGATTGCTTCTATCAATTTAGGATACGCTGCTTCCCCTGTTGCGCGGTTAAATAAGCCTAATTCATGATAATCGGTATAACCATTATCCCAATAAAAAGGCACTAATTTATTATCGACCGCCGCTTGAGTAACATAGCGGTGCCAATCAATTCTAAACTCATCATGGCCAACTACATCACGCGAAATTGCGCCGTATTCTCCTAAAATCACGCCAATACCTTGATCATGAAAATGTGTTCTCATTTTTAAAAACTGTCCATCAACATAAGACTCGCCCTGTCCACTCACCGCTTTACTAGCATCAGTTGTCTGTGAGCCCCACTGGCTTACCTGGTCGTTGTTTTGGTTCAAGGTGAAATCATAAGGGTCGTAATAATGTACTTCCATCATCAATCGGTTAGGTGTAGTGTCAGTAGGGATAGTGACAAAATTGACGGTGTGATCAATATTGGTATTAAACCCTTGTACAATTAGCTGCCGGTAAGTATTACGCCCACCCGTTTTTCTCACCGTATCGACAAACGTTTGATTAAAACTATTTTGCACGGTGTAATATTCAGCCGTTGGCGTGCTGTAATCACCAGTAACCATCACTTCATTAGTGCCAGCAAAGAGTAAATGATCATTATAATCTCTAAAATGCGTGGCTATTTGCTGCCACATAATCGCTAAACGATTATTAACATAATCACTTTGAGCATTGGTTGGTTGCATCCAGCCGCTATCCCAATGAATATTCATCATCACGTACATATCTTTTTCCAACGCATAGTTAACCACTTGTTCAACGCGTTGCAGCCACTGTTGCTCAATAATATAATTATCGGCATCTGAAAACTGACTCCAGGCTACCGGTAAGCGAATAGCATTGAAGCCAGCGCTTTTAAGCGCATCGATAAAGGTTTCACTAATTAAGGGGTTGCCCCAAGCTATTTCTCCACCTACCGCATCCAGCGAGTTACCAATGTTAAAGCCAATGCCCATTAACTGAGTAAATTCACTACTGTTAATCGCTCGCATATCGGTTGAATCTGGCTCTACCTCATAATCAAGCGTTTGAGCAGCACGTTGGCTAACCGTGATAACTCGCTCTACGGTGCCTACGGTAAACGCTAATTCGGCCAAGCGGTCACTGTCACTATCATTACGCGTAATCGTTAAGGTGACCGTGCTATCACCCGTTCCACTATTACTAGATAAGCTTAACCAGTCGGCATTGCTTTGCGTTTTCCAGTTTGCACTTGCCGTAATCGTTATAATTTCAGTACTATTTTGCTCCGATAAGGTCAGACTTGAAGTGCTTAACGTTAATGCGTCTGCAGGCGTATTGGTGGTGGTATTGCCATTACCTGTTTCGGTTTGACCACCACTACCGCCGCCACCGCAATTAATGAGCATAACAGTGCTAACTAATACTAGTAGGATTTTTATTCGCATGAGGTTGCAGAGATTATTCATAGAAGGTTTCTCGTTATTTTTTATTTTAATGTTTAACTATTAATGTTTAATTTTTAACGCCTAGTACTTTACACCTAGTAGTTAACGCCTAAAGAAGGAGTAGATAAATCCCGCCAAGCTACCAGTGCATTTTTTCTTTAATAAACTGCGTCAGTAACGCTGCATTTTTTTGATGATGTTTAACGCGCGGGTGTTGTCCAAAACCATCAAAATTAAAAAATAACGTATCGATGTTTTTATCGTTAGTGTCACTTTGATGCTGTTTCACTGCCGCTTTAATGTAATCAGGCCAAGGTGAACCATTTTTGGTGGCATCCATACTGCCTAAAGCTGCGACCAAATAGGCATTCGGGTATACCCCACGAATTTTAGCGATAAAATCGCGATAGGCTTGAATGATTTGCTGTTTATTGGGTACTGGCGATAAGCGTTTCGCGACCAACCAACTATCATTTTGAAATAAATTAACCACCACTACGTCAGGCTGCCATTGGCTAAAATCCCACTGGCTATCGTTATTCCCCACGGCATCGAGTTGGTTATAAAATTGCGGCATGATGAAATCAAACCAGCTGATCATAATACCGATACCACTTTGAGAAGTACTGACATATTGTGCATTTAAGTTTCTAGCCGCAATCGCGCCATAGCTAAGAAAATTGTTTTTTTCGGCAAGTATATCGTCTCGCTCGCCCTCGTTAGCTTCATTACCCATACCACTGGTGATCGAGTCACCAAAGATTTCAATGCGTCGCGATGGCTTAGCCACTGGCGCCAATAACTGTTGTTGGTCACTTAAGCTAATACCTAAAAATTTAGTGCGTCCTTCTTCACCTTCGGTGCGTTTATACAGGCTAAAGCTGTGCTCACTATCCGATAAGTCGTCTGCTATCAAGTAAGTGTGCTGACCTTGCTTACATGCAATAACGATTGGATTTTGATAATCGTTGTCAATAAACACGTTAAAGTAGTTTTTACCGAGTTGATCATCTAAGGTCACCGACAAACTGCTACCGGTAAAGCGCGTGGTGATTAAACTACCCGGCCAAGAAACGCTCGGAGCTAGTGGCGATTTAAAATCAATACGACCGGTATATTGATAGTGCTGTTGTGGCGGTGAAAACAGTTGCTGTGCGCTTACCTTCACCGACCACAATGGGCTTAATACCAATAACGCAGCAAATAGCGCTGCAAATAACGGTAGTGAAAACCTGGCAACTCGCGTAAATAAAACCGCCGATAATTGAGCGCTAACGCCGGCCTCTGATGCTAGCTGCCTGCTTTTCCTGTGCTGCGAGTGTTGCGAGTGTTGCTGTGAGTAAAACATGATCTCTTCCTTTAAATTTACTGAAATATAGCGAAGCAGTTATCTTACGTATTGATCGATATACGGCGTTAACGCCTGTGCCCAAATTTCATAGCCTTTCTTATTGGGATGTAATAAATCAGGCATGATCTCTGTGGTTAACTCACCTTGGTCAGTTAAAAAGTGTTGGTTAATATCGGCATACAATATCTGTTGCTGTTGAGCAATATTTGCGAGTAACTGATTAGTGCTGTTGTTATTTATTCTAAGCTTGTCTGTTGGTAATTCGCCGCGCGGGAAAATACCTAATAACAGCAGTTTTGTATTAGGAAGCTGCTGCTTAAGCTCAGTAACAATTTCGTGTACGCCTTTGGCGATATAGTGCGGCTGCTCCATGCGATGTCCGGTATTATTGGTACCGATCATAATCACCGCGAGTTTAGGTGAAATACCGTCGACTCCTTGATGCGCTAACCGCCATAATACGTTTTCGGTTCTATCGCCGCCAAAGCCAATATTTAAACTATTTATATCCCCAAAGTGTTGTTGCCAAGTGGCTAAACCGGCACCTTTATTGTCCCAACCATGGGTAATAGAGTCCCCGATCATCAATAAATCAATATTGCCTTGTTGTGCTAGCGCCACTTTTTCTTGATGACGTGGTAACCACCAATCAATTGCCCAATGCTCATTTAGCGTCGCGGGTGTAGTCGATAACTCGCTTAATTGTGGACAAGTAAAGTTACCTTGCTCAGCAACACTGTAACGAATATTGGCAACACTAAATTGTCCTTTACCGCCGGCTTCAAGGTTAAACGGTTGACTGACGTCACTAAAATCAGCCCCCGCCTGCGCAAAACATTGCATCGGAATGGCGAGATGTTGCCACCCTTTAGCTTCATGAGCGAGTGCCCATTCACGCAGCCTTAATTTTGAACTACAGCCTTCACCACAACTAACCACTAAATCCAACGCTGAGCTTTTAATACTTTCAAGGTTAATATCAAAACTGAGCACCCCTTGCTCAATAAATGGCGTAAGGTTTAGCGGCTTACCACCAGAAAAATATACACTGCTAAACCAAGTATCTTGATAACTTAATGCTAAGGCATCATGTTTAGCATCTTTAGCCGCAGTGGCTAAACGTACGGTGCCGTCAGGTAGTTGCAGTGAGGCTTGATCAGTAAATTGATCGCGTGAAAATAATTGGCTTTGCTTGGCATTTTTAAAATGAACCTGCCAAGTGGCTTGGTTATTTTTACCTGCTGATTTAGTAGGGAATTTTTCCACTAGCGCTGATGAGTGACGCTCACCAGCAAAGATAATGATTGGCAATGGTGCATCTGCCACGCCAAGCATGTTCGCTTCGCTAGTGCTAGAAGTAGCGTTAGCGCCTAAATACTGGCAAGCGTTTAACGTTAACAAGCCGATCAAGGTTAACAACACTGAAAATTTCATGAGAATCCCTTTTTCATATTTATACCTAAAAGCCCTAAACTAGCTGATGTAGATGAATGTTCGATAGAGGTCGCTTAGGTATAAACTGATTGTTTTTAATACTTATTTTTAGCCAAGCAATAATAAAGTAGAAAATAACGTAGAGAATAAACAGTCAGTGTCACTGTACACACATCGACTGACTGTTTATCTATCACATATTACCTATTAATTACTTTTTCACCGTTAATGATTTACCTGTGTAAGTAACACTGTGTGCAGGTTTAGCATCAAAGTTAGCAGCATCGGCACTTTCACCCGAAATAAAACGTATATTGAAAGTACGTGCTTTTACCATAGTAGTAAAGCTACCTTGGCGCTCACCAATGGTTACCGTACCTTTAGCATCGTTATAACTGATATCAATATTAGTGAATTGACCTTGTTCATAATCATATGATTTACCATCATCGTTATATAAGGTGTATTGGCCATCAGCACCGGTATAGATATTTAGCGTAATTGCTGCCGATAAATTGTCATAGACATGCTGCTTTTCACCACCTGTTGGAATAATGGAACCCGCCTTAACAAATAACGGCATATGAATTAACGGCGCATCCGCAGCGATAGTTTGTCCACCGGCATAGTTTTTACCGGTATAGAAATCATACCAACGGGTGCCTTTAGGTAAATAAACCTCACGGCTTCGAGCTTCAAATTCATGTACCGGATTCACTAAGAATGCCGGGCCAAACATATATTGATCATCAAGATCAATCGCCGTTTTGTCGCTTGGGAAATCCATCACTAATCCGCGCATTAAAGTACCGTCTTCATGGTACATTTTTCCTGCTTCGCTGTAGATATAAGGCATTAAGCGATAACGTAGTTTAGTGTAATAAACCATTGAGTTATAAACGTCTGAGCCTTCATCTGCAATGTTGAAGATTTCACGATAAGGGTTTTGACCATGTGAGCGGAACATCGGCACGAAAGCACCAAATTGGAACCAACGTAAGTTAAGCTCTTGCCAATTGGCAACGTCTTTATCTTCTAAGCCAGAGTAATGACCGACAAAACCTTTGCTCGTATTGCGGTAATGGTTTTCAGGCGTGAAGCCACCAATATCGAAGGTCCAGTTTGGCATACCCGATAAACCGACACCGATACCGGCGCCAATTTGCTCTTTAAGGTTTGACCAACGTGGTACGGTATCACCACTCCAAATCGCTGAGCCGGTGCGTTGAATCCCACCAAAGCCAGAGCGGGTTAAAATAAAGGCGCGTTTGTGGCCGTCAGTTTTACGCTCACCATTATAAACGCCTTCGGCATTGGCTAACGCGTAAGAGTTAAAGAATTCAGCACCTGAGCCAATAGACAACGGACTCATGATCTCTTTACGTTTTTTAAAGGATAAGTTTGAATGAATATCTGGCTCAGAGGCATCTAACCACCAAGCATCAAAACCATGAACATTAATATTTTCATTTAACTGACGCCAGAAAATCTCTTGGGATTCTTCAGGATAAGGGTCATAAAAGCCATTCAAGTAACCTTTACCAATCCAATCTAGGTTATTTTCTGGGTCAACATTTTTACTGAGCATATAACCTTTTTCAGCCAGCTCTTTGTAGTTATCTGTGGTCGGATAAAATTTCGGCCATACCGAAATCATAATGTTAGTATTTAACGCATGGACTTCATCAACCATTTTTTTCGGATCAGGGAAGTTGTTTTTATCAAACTGATGACTACCCCAAGCATTTTCCGGCCAGTAAGACCAATCAAGTACGATATTATCAATCGGTATCTTACGCTCACGGTATTCTTTAACCACATCAACCAATTCGTCTTGATTCACATAGCGTTCACGCGACTGCCAAAACCCGTATACCCATTTAGGTAGCATCACCGACTTACCGGTTAATTGACGATACCCGGCAATAACTTCATCAGCATCGCTACCGGCAACATAGTAATAATCAATCGCTTTGGCACTTTCTGAGGCAAAAGACAATGAGTATTGGTCGTCATACGACAATGGCTCGTGATGCACTAAATTGAAAAAGCCTCCTTGTGAATCCCAATCGATTTCAATCGAGGTTTTTTCACCGGCGTTCAGTTCAATTTGAGTATTGTGATACCACGGGTTCCAATTCATACGCCAGCGATCAAGTAAGTCTTTACCGCCAATGTTTAGCTTGGCATAGCCACTTGAGTACATTCTAAATTTATGCACGCCTGAGGTTTTTGCCTCAAGTTGGCCTTGCCATACCACACGAGGCTCTTTAACAGCGCCCAGCTCTTTCGGGAACGGGTTTACTCTATTGGTATTGTCTGAATAAAACTGATAATCAACATCTGCTTCTACACGGCTTAACAGTAACTTTTCGCCATCATAATAATTAGCGGTTAATCCGCCTTTCTTACCCTGAGCATCATAAAGAGTGAAATCTGTACTTAACGGCTGAGATTTATCAGGATCACCAAAATTGGTCACCGAAGCATTATTCCACAGCACGCCATAATTACGGGTTGAAACAATAAACGGAATGGTTATTTTAAGATTATAAGTGGTTAATTCAACGTTTTCACCGGCATAGTTAACTTGGTTATTTTGGTGTTGACCTAAGCCAAAAAAACCTTCGTCGCTGCCTTTATTCCATTGCTGACGCACCGCATAAGAATCTGCATCAGGGGTAATTGGATCTTCGGTTACGTCACTAAAGCGGCGCGTTGCTTCCGAGAGTAAGGTTTCACCTTGAGGATTTTTAAAGGACACTTTACCGTCAAGTAACGAGACGTGGGCGCTAAGCACTGAGGTTTTAATAACAATACTGTCGGCTTTTTTTACTAATTTAAATGAGGTTGAAGAATTTGCTGCTGAATCAAGCACCATCAAGCTATCTACCACACTATTAAAATCATCATGAGCAATACTCGTAATATGAATGATTTTATCACTGACCACTTGTAAACGAATATTTTTAGCTTCGCCTACCGCACTGCTGGCTAAACTAACCACCACACCGTTAGGTAGTTCTTTAACGCTGGCTAAAGCGGCAATGGCTCCAGTACTTGGCGCAGTTGAGCTATTATTGATATCGTTGCCGCAAGCCTGTAATAGCACTAGCGGGATCATCCCTAGCGCTAAATTACGGCCAACTGTTTTTATTACTTTCATTAAGTTCTCCAACTCTGTTTACTATTTTTAATGGTATTAATTGCATTAGTTTTTATAATTATTGGCTTTAATCGATGCTCGCTGCTGAGTCGGAATTTTATGGCTGATACGCTGCCATGGTCACTTTTAGAATATGTGGACGAGCAGTAAAATTGAGTCCCCAATCGGTTTGATCACCATTCCACACTCGTTCAAAGATCCACTGTCCATGTTCAAAATGTCCTTCTTCAACTCGCTCAACCATATGATAAGGCGCACTAATTTCATCTGATGGTGAAAAGGTTACTCGCGCTCGATAAGCGGTCACTAAAAATTCATTGTCAGACAACTTGGCAATTAAGGCGCCGCCTGATGAAGGGGTATTGCCGGTAGGAGGATCGATCCAAAACATTGGGCGACCATAAGTCACTTCGGCATTCCATAAGCCTAAATCTAAATTCTGAGTGTATTTATGGGCATTTTCTTTAGCTGATTTTTCTTGCTTGGCCGCATAATCATTCTTTTGTGCTTGTGTCGCTTGTGCATTCCACACTTTCTTTTGTACCTTTTGGCTATCATGCGGCTCCGACACGCCCCAAACTTCCCCTTCAAAACTCAGTTTTGCCCACACATCAGCCATCGGTTTGAGTAATTTATAATTTTCGGCAAAAGGGGCGATGGTCTCATCATCCACTTTTTTGGCGCCTAAGGGATAGTTGTAATAGTCGGTATAATCTAAGCCGAACGGGGAAAACCCAATACCTTGTTGACCTAAGGTAGAAAAGAAATAACGGGCGTAA
>Ga0209292_1005490_pt1 | contig 12914 bp, 11 predicted proteins | sample GOMGulsemesocosm_2_FD_184634 | JGI IMG/M metagenome (GOLD analysis project Ga0209292, IMG submission 184634) | Methane-oxidizing microbial communities from mesocosms in the Gulf of Mexico - GOM9C Gulf of Mexico (SPAdes) (version 2) | ecosystem: Environmental > Aquatic > Marine > Cold seeps...
TGCGCGTCTACCAATTCCGCCACGACCGCACGTGATCAGGTAGTCTGGGCGTTTCATAGCGATGCTGAACCGGGAAGGAAAGAATGGGTTATCCTCTGATACTTCGAGTCCACTATTGTCTGTAAGGTTAAGGCGATGGTCAACCCTTACACAGGTAACGTCTATTATTCAGCGGATTCACTTTTGCAGACCTGCTTGATGTAATGCATCAAGGTAACGCACCTTTGTTTCCGGCCTGCCAATCCATGGCCTTTTTGACAGGTTACTAAGTGACGTTCCCGGCGTGTGTTCCACAAGCATTTTGAGTGCTGCTTCCGCTTCTTCTGGGCAGTTGAGTTTGATCAATGCTGCCACCATGACTTCAAACGGGATTGAGAGAGGATAAGGTTCGCGGACGGCCTGTTGTGCACACTCCAAAGCTTCGTTGTAGCGTTCGAGGTCGAACATTAAAAATGCCCGATAGGTCCGAAATCCACCGCCCGGAACATCATGTGGACTGAGCCTGAGGGCGTGATCAAGAGCGGAAACAGCTTCGTCTAATCGCCCTGCACTGCCCATGGCTATGGCAAGATAATAATGGGCCATTGCGTCATTGGGATTTAAGGAAACCGCATCTTTAATGCTTGATATTGCTTCGTCATGATGTCCAAGCAGGCTTAGTGCACGTCCATAGGCCCACAAACAGGTGGAATCTCGTTGGTCCAGCGTAATCCCTCTTCGTGCCACTTCCACAGCTTGATTTAGCAATTCCTTCCGGTCGTCAGGTTCAAACAGCAGCGCATACCGAACCCGTGAGGAAGCCGCCATCGCGAATGCAGGCGCAAACCCTGGATCAAGCTTGCAGACTTCATCAAATTGTTTGACAACCGTTTTGCAGTCATCTCCCATCGCCGATTGGTGAGACGTCAATGCACGCTGGTAAATCTCCCAAACCCCTAAACTATCCGGCGATTTTTTGAGTGCATACTGACGTTCTTGAAAGTCAATTTCCGGCGCAATTGTTGCAACGATTTTTTCGGTAATTTCATCTTGCAACTCAAAGATATCCCCAGCTTCACGATCATAATGTTCCGCCCAAAGATGATTTCCTGTAACTGTATCTGCCAACTGCCCTTTTATGCGTATCCGTTTGCCAGCCCGATGCACACTTCCGCTAAGGATGTAGCGCACGCCAAGTTCGCGAGCCACATCATACACTTCAGTTAACTTACCTTGATAAAAGAAAGAGGAATTGCGGGCGATCACGAACAGCGAGCGAAAGCGTGACAGACCTGCGATAATGTCTTCAGTCATGCCGTCAACAAAGACATTCTGATCCGGATCATCAGTCAAATTAACAAACGGGAGGACCGCAATTGTTGGCTTGATCTGCGTGTCGACACCGAATGTTTTGGGCAGCGAAGCATTCAATCTGTAGCCGTTTTTTGGAAAGGTTTCGATTATTGTGTAACCCGATTTTCCAAGAGCACGTCTAACGTCCGCAATACATTGCACAAGATTGTCATCAGCAACAAATGCGCCGTGCCAGACCCGATCAATCAATTGATCTTTGCTGACAATCTCGTTTGGAGTTTGGCTCAAAGCTAAAAGTACCTCTGCTGATTGCGCCCGCAACCGAACTAAGTTCCCGGTGGAATTCCGAAGCTCTTTCTTGGTCAGATCAAACTCAAAGTTCCCAAGCTGGAGAAACTCGGGAAAATTCATTTTTAATTCGTAGAAATTTCGGGACATTTTCGACTGTCCTATGCAATTATTCCGTGAGTACCGAAAACACGACAGGGCTTCCTACGTGACATACAGCCCCTGATCCGGAACACTGGAAGACTATCACAAAAGCAGCAATTGAGGAATTGTTGCTAACCAATTCCCAAATTTGATGTGTATTTTCAGGTTGGAGACCAACATGACAATGATCACAGTTTTGATGATGGAGGTCATGGCCTTATTGGCCGTAGAATGGCCTGAAACAAATGGGGCGACTGTTGGCGTTCCCGACCTCTCATATTACCGGGTTGTCGGAAATGCAGGTGCCAGTCAAGATTCCTGCTATCCGCGTGTAAGCTACGCAATAAAAATGGCGGATACATCCGGGCAAAAAAGGCAGATAAGCGGAGTCGAAATGCGCGGCAACCTGATGGAAATATACGCTAACCCCGAAACCGGGTCTTGGACTTTAGTCCTAATTCTTCCGCAGGGCTTGGCATGTGAGATAGGCCACGGCACCAACCTAGAAATAGAGCTTGCCCCGCACTAGGGTTAAGGTGGCAACTTGAAAACGGTCGATTTTGAGTTCTCAAAACACCTTGGTCTGTTGCCCCCACACAGCAGCTAAGGAGTATCAAAAACCCCTATCAAAACAGACCGCTGAACCTGATATTTCGGATTGATCTAGGACGCGTTCCCTAGCCCGGTTATTGCACCAATAGTAATACGAAAGCTGATCGTAAAATTGGTTTTCGTTTTGGAAACGAGTAAAAAACGGGCCTTGTAGCTGGTCTTGCGCCAGGCTCGGGAAGCTAAATAGCAAGGCTGCTGTTATTATTGCTTTGCACAACATCGCTTCAACCTTGAGCCGGAAGTTCAATGAAATCGGTCTTATGAACATTTATACAGATAATTTGAACGTTGACTTTGGGCCGGGGGAGAGTTTGCTCTACCGTGTTCCAAGCTCTGAAACATTCAGCCATTGTTGGGTAGGCCCCAACACGGCTTAGATGGTCACCGTCAGATGAAACTGCAATTAAAAACAAAACCCATTTCATGTCATGCTCCTATTGGACGTTTAGTATGAATCTGGCTGTAAATAGTGCTCGGGCAGAAAACCGACGAAGCAGGCGTATTGTGATGTGTGACTGAGGCATAATTCGGCAAACGGCAGATGCCGTCGTACTCTTTAGCACAAGTAACAAAGCATAGCTTAGTTGGGCTTACCGCTTAGATATCAGCAACCGAAGCTTGAATGTAGATTTGGCACCTAACTTGATCCCTATGTGCGCATGATGAGAGACCGCTGTCATGATCCATTTGGACTATAAATCCCTTTAAATGTTCAAAGTCGGGATATTTGTGAAGCCTGTACTGGCCCAAAGCTTAGGAAGTATTTGTTTTCATGCGACAAACAAAGTGTGTTCCCGATTTCTATCGCAGATTGCCTTTTAACAACCCCAAGTAAACTTGTGGGGAGTATTGGGGTATTTTCCAAATCAACTCCACTCGACGCCCGGATGAGGTTTTGGCCAAAATGCGCTTCATTTGGTTCGCTGTAGCTGGTGGAACTACATTTCGAATATCGCTTGAAAGAGGCCAGAACTAAATCGGGATAAGCCCATTTGGTTGTTGGTGCAGCCTGTGAGCTGATCTTCATGATTACTGAATTCCCCGGTATATCCAGCTTGAGATACAGTTTGTCTTTTGCAGGGATAGGGGCAGATTATCCAAAGACTCGAAAAACCTGCCTGTCATAGTCCAAATGGATCATGAGCAACCAACTTCTTCGGTGTATCAATAGAACTCTGAGTTTATCCCGATCTTGAATATTCGCTCGCCCCATATGGTGACGAAGTAACTCGAAATGTGCGTGATCCTGACGAGAACGATTTATTCGCCGAACTCAGCAAACAACAAGCCTTTCGGAGTGTCGATATGTTTATCAGACTTCTTGTTGCCTATGGCCTAACCTTTGCGCCTATCAGTGCATATCATGAATCTTCCAGTATTGGGGGCGGAGCAGAATGTGGCTCAAGCTATCAAGATGTCGCCGCTTCGGTTCTTCGATCACGAAATATTGAAACAGAAATAATGTTCCAAACACACAGTGTGTTTACTGTTGGCGAAACAACATACCTTATCCGCAATGGTCAATCGACAATTTCAGGTGAGGCCACTCAAGTATTCAGGCTAACTGATAACATTGGCGGTTCAGTCTATGTCTCTGGTAAGATTGTCGTAATGGACGGTAAGATTATTGAGCACATTTTTTGTTCGCATGACTATCGGCTTGCGCTTTAGGGCTGTCACCGGCTGGTTTTGTGACCGTACGCTTGTTTTCTGAACGTTTGTCGTGATCGCTTGATCACGCAACGTGAGAATATTCATGTCATGTAAAATATATCATTATTTCAATAGCTTATGCTGCGTGTTCGTTTTGGCAGACTGGTGGAAATTTGACAATCATCGAATTAACCTGCAGAATGACGCCATTGGTCAGGTAATTTACTCTATATTTTTCGTGTCGGAAGGTACCGATATGCAATTGCGCGAAGTTGATGTGACTAAAGGGATTGAACTCATTTATTCTTCCAGTTCTCGACCAGAGGGTTGGACAGGATTTCTTGCTCATTTTAGTAAAATGACCGATTGCGGTTATCCCTCCATTTATGGTCACGACATAATAACAAACTGTAATCTTGGATTTGTTTGCGAACGTTTCGATCCCAGTTTCCAAAAAAGTTATGGTGAGTATTATGCTGCACTAAACCCTTGGGTGCCCGGAATGCATACCGCCCCGAAAGGTGCTGTTTTGCTTGCGGAGCAATTGGCATCGCAGTCGTCAGTCATGCATTCTGAGTTTTATGCAGATTGGCTTCTTGAGCAGGAAGATATCGCAAGCGGTGCTGCTGTTGTATTACACCGGGACTCGACCCGTTTTCTTGCCTTCTGTTGTAATTTGAGGCTCCGGGATCGGGAGCATATACAGACAGATTTGCAATTTGCTATGCAAGTTTTTTCGCCCCATTTAAGAAATGCATTCTCCGCGCAGCGTCATGTTCGCATGTCTGCCGCGAACACAATTCTGGACGCGTTTCAGGCCAGTGACCCTAGTGCAGGGTTGATTGTACTGAGTGTTGATGGGCGAGTGCTCAGATGCAACTCAATTGCAGAAAAGTGGTTTCGTGAAGGGGTTTTGGCTGAGGACAAAGTCGGCAAGCTTAAATTTGACGATGCTAAAGCTGCCCGTGCTTTGCGCGGAGTGCTTAGGCAAGACACATTCATGACTGAATTTGTCTCGCGACCAATCGGATTACGTGTGCAAAAACGTGGCTTTCCGTTTGTAATGTTCTTGCACCCGGTCACCCGGTCAGATGCTACTTTTGACCTAGGGTGGAGGGACGACACCAAAAGCCCGCGAGTGGTTGTTGTTTTGAGAGATGTTAGGGCAGACATAAACGTGAAACTTGACGCTGCGGTTTCACTATATGAACTGACTTTAGCTGAACGCCGCCTCGCCATTGAGTTGTGTCATGGAAGTACTTTGTCTGACATTGCTGAAAAGCTTGGCGTTAGTCAAAATACGGTGCGCAACCAACTGAGTTCAGTATTTCAAAAAACCGGAACCGCGCGACAGTCTGAACTTGTCCTGTTGTTGATGAAAATCGGACTTCACTAAAGAACTCTGTGGTTAATAGGCAAATATATGCTCAGGCAAAGTGGAATTGGTTGTGTGGATGATGCTGCTCTCGATCTTCTGGTGAGCTATACGTGATCATTAAATCCCCCACCGTGCTGCCTTAGCGTATGCAGCTGGTGTATCTGCTTTGATACGCGACACTGTGAATTTGCTAAGATCAATCTGCCGGGCCATTTCATTTACACCGATGCCTTCACCAGTCATGGATACAACCAGATCGATCTGTTCGGTCGTGAATGATGGTTTTCGACCTTTATAGGCGTCATCATTTTGAGCTTTTCGATGGGCGTGACCTGCTTTCGCAGCAAGTTTCATAGCTTCTGCTTGGGCCTGTGCATTTGCCGCCATAAAGGCAATCATCGCGTCACGGATTGCCATTTGCATGGGATCAGTGCTTGCACCGTCAAAAGTCATATTATTGATCACCGTTTTAACCGTGACACCCATCGCCATAAATTCGCGGATGTTTGCAGTGACGTCTTCGTAGTTCCGACCTAATCGATCGACCCATCGGACAACAAGTGTGTCACCTTTCCTTAATTTATCAAAAAGGCGCTTCCCACCCACACGATCTCTCAGGGGAACGGAAACACCAGATACGCCTTGATCATCAATCACCCAATCAAATTTGTACCCTGCCGCTTCTGCTTGGGTCTGTTGATGGGCAGTAGTTTGATCTGACGTTGATACGCGGGCGTAAAGAATCGTTGCTATGGTATTACTCCAGAATCGTTGCGTTAGCTTCTGTAGCTTATATGCCATTGCATATAAGAGAAATCAACCTAACGCTACGATGCGTGGACCCCATATTAAACGCGCACATTATCTTGACCTAACGCAACAGAATTAGCCCCACCTCTGCAGTAGGCATCCCAGCTTCCTGTTCCTTAATCATCCCAATAATCTGTGCCTCGGTAAAACGGCTCTTTCGCATTTGTTTGCTCCTTCAAAAGGTTGAGCAAACTCTACATCAAAGTGAGGGAAGTTTCGGGGGGCAGGTCACTATCTCAAAGCAACCTTAGAGGCCATCGCCGCCGAGCATCCTGCCGCAAAAATCGACGAGCTCATGCCCTGGAACTTTCAGAAAGCAACGTGACAGCCGACCCAGATATCGCTTACCATATAATTGCAGAATCGCAACAACTTGGAGCGGGCTTAACTATGCAACCTTTGATCGAGCTCGCGCTACTTGCTGCCGCCGCTGATGGAAACATTGATGATGCTGAGCGTTTTACAATCCTTAAGAGCATTGCCCAGCATGTTGGCATACCACCAATCTCTGAATTGCAAATATCCTCCGTTAAAAAGCAGCTTTTAGATCAGCTTCGAAATGGCTACGACCAAGAAGGCATAATTCGAAATGCATCGCAGTCGCTGGATCAAAATAGCCAAATACTCTCTTACGCGATCGCAGTTGAAATCATTTTGTCAAACAGTGAACTCACTGCAAATGAGGTGGGATATCTAAAGTTGCTCCGAGACATTCTTGAGCTAGATAACGATAAAGTTGTGAGTATACACTTCTCAGCAAAACTTCGTTACGGATTTGGTGAACTTGAATAAAGATTAAAAGTTCATGCGTCGATATGGACAGCGCTGTTGTGCTTCGGCAAATTCTCGGGCTGTATAGCGACCTGTAGAACTGTATTCTTCATATACTATTTCTGAGTCAAAGCTTGGATAGATAGATAGATCGGTTCGAAGAAGGTCGTTTCCGTCAGTTATAGATGTGTAACAATAAGCACTTGACCAAGTTTGGTCGTTGATACTGTTAAATATATGACCTGCGATTATATCGTCAAATGTGGAGTTTATTTCTGTACTGGGGGTATTAGAAAATACGGTTACGGAGTCTCTTATGATGCTTGAAATTTCTGGGGAGTCTACACTAATGACCTCCAAAAGCGCGCTGTCCGCCCACTGCCCCGTGATACTGCCGCCCTCACTGAATGAAATAGTGCCTAGCCCATTGGCGGCGCCATCTTGCCACATCCCAGAGTATGTTGATCCGTTAGGCAGCGTGTATTGATCGCGGCATGATGCTTCAAAGCTGGCATTGTCGCTGCAAAGGTTTGAATCAAGATTTTGTGCCTGAACTGGTACAGTAAGTGCGGGTATCCCCTTACTGGTGCTCACCGTTGGCGCGGATGTTGGGTCGATATAAGGGACTTGTGGAACACTGGTAGGCTGTTCTCGCAGTGCTCTCACTATGCCCGATATAGGGTTCGCTACCAGAGCAACGAACAACCCAAGCCCAACCAAGACCAAGGCTATCATTATGCCGCGGCTGATATTTGTTCGAAATACCAAATTTGCTCTGGCTTTATAAGCGACCGCCTGAGCAGCCGCGCCAACAGCATTCTGCTGGGCCCGTGACTTTTCAATCAGCGCTTTTGTGTGACTGTTAATCGAACCCAAAGCAGGATCAAGATATTCGCGGTTTATTTTGACCAAGCGCAGCCCCTTCGCTCTTTATTTGTTGTTTGACTTTTTTATGGCGTCATCAATCTTCCTATTAATAGCGTCATAGTATTTTTCAGCTTTGCCCATTTCAGCCTCGTGGTCGGCATCACTCGGTATAAAAATTGGAATTGGAATGATTTCTGGAACTAGCTTTTCGACTTCAACGATCTTTTCGACTTCAACGATCTTTTCGACCTCAACGATCTTTTCGACCTCAACCATCTTTTCGACCTCAACGATCTTTTCGACCTCAACGGCTTTTTCTTTTTCTATGACATCGCGTCTTCTGAATAGTTTTTTGCGTGCAATTACAAACAAAAGCCTCAGCCCTCGCTGAATTGGGCGCACCTTCCTAGATTTTTGCTTTTCCACAAAAGCATCAGGATCGGTCATGATATTTGCTATGAGGGCGAGTATGGTGCCAATCGTTGCGGAGATCAGAGCGATCGACCCGAACCAGATTGTGCCAATAACAGTGAGATCGTCTTCCGTGACGTCCAAGATGTCATCGTGTGACTGACGAGTTCTCGTGATATCGTCATAATAGCCTCTTTTTTGCGCAAAACGATACACTTGGTTGTTGCGAGCGTCTTGGCGCATCACGGCTTCAATTTCCACAATTTGTCTCTCGTCAGACGTAATCTCGCTCTCTAGGACGGAAATGCTTTGTCTTTCTGAATTGATCTCGTCTTCGACTGCACTTCGCTGGTAAATGAGCCTGTCAATGTCACGTTGGCCGCCAGCCGCAATTTCTGCGCGCCTTTCATTATGTAACGCCTTTAGCGAACTCATCACATCACGAGCAGTTTGTAGGCTTGCGGCAATCTGCGCGAGTTCAGGGGTGGGCGGATTAGTTATCAGTGTCCCTGTGAGCGTGGCAAGCTCCTCTTTCGCTAATTCCTGTTCAGTCCGTATGTCACTAAGGTTAGCCTGATTTTGTTCTTGTTGTTGTGATAACCCTTCTAACTCTGCCTGCAAATCAGCTCGAATGGTTTCAATTCGTTTATTGTTGGCTGCAATTATATCTTCCTGCTGCAGCCGCCAGTTTTCAAAGTTATCGCGTGTTCTTTGCCCGAAGACGCCATCTGGAAGGACGCCGATACGCACTTGAGCGCGGCGAACCTGATCTCCCTCATTGCTGTTGAACCAATTTTCGGTCTCGTACATCAACTCGACAACTGCTCGGCTTTCGTTTTCAATTCCCTCAACTCTCGGACCATTCCGTAAATCCGAGCGGATACGTTCTATTTCCCCTCCAATTCCTTCTGATTCTTGCGTGAAAAGTTGTATCCGGTCATCGGCAGCCGTTATCTTGACATCCAATCGCGCCGTTTGTGCCTTTTGCAGCTCGGTTTGTTGTTCCGTTAGCTGGTCTATCTCTGTCTCATTATCGTTTGTTTCAAGTAGATGGCGCTCGTCAAGTTCCAATAACTCTTGGTCGGTATCAGTCCGAACTTGGGCTATTTGATCGCTTAAAGCTTGTGTTTCTGCAGTAATTTCTCGGCCATTGATAAGGTTGATTTGCCTTCGAATTTCCGCACGCCGACTTTCAATTTCTTGGATTCGCATTCTGCCGCCCGTTACATTAGCAGTGATATTCGTCATCTGCCGCTCGAGACCTGTGAAAATAGTCTCAAAGGTAACGGTTGTTAGAGCCAACAATGCTACAAAGATTAATGCTTTCCAGCCAATATGGCGAACCTTATAAAGCCCACTAGCTAACGGAATTTTTGTAAGTTCAATAATTGCAATCAGCACAAACGGGAGTGCGCCCATTATGGCATTTAATTTGGCATTCCCATTTTGCACTGTGCTCAGGCTATAGGCATCGTATGCAATAAAAAAAGCAATAAGCAAGCCGAGGGATGCTGCTAATATTTCAACCAGCCAAGCAGCTATAAATAGCTTCATGCCAAATTTTTGTTCTCTATTAAATTTTACGCTGCTGTCTTGGAAGATTGGGCTATCTAGCCCGGCAATCATGTCGTTGTTCCGTAGCATCTTAACCGTCCACCTTCTGAGCCGTATATTCTTGTGTGCGCCAACTCTTCATCTGAGATGCTAAGTCTCTCAAGCAATACTTGTATAGAAACACACCGTCGCTTGGCTACCACCCATTTTCATAACCAAATAGGCCGCCAGATTTTCCTGTGAACAGAAAGATAAATGGCTGCTCAGAAGGCGTGGAAATCCCACCCTGCTGTTGGCCGCTGAAATGCGCGTGAATGTCGTCGCGCCTGCTGTAATTTTCACCAATTAGAAACATATTCTCCCAATATCTTAGACTTTCAAGTCGTCTAATTGCACCAGAACTCAGGGCCATCAGGCCAATAACGTGCCAACCCTTCTGCAACCAAAATGTCACCGACATCTATGTTACCCACTCGGACAATTGCCAGTGTTCGATCGTAGCGATCCTTGCCATGACGTTCGATAGTTACATCACCTTGGTCAAGTAATTGCACCAAGCGGTTGGACGCTTGATGGGCAAGCTGTACCTCCCTCGACCCACCACATATGTTGTTTTGTGGCTCAGGTGTATCATAGCCCATCATGCGAATTTTTTCACCTGAGAGCCAAATGGTGTCTCCGTCTACAACACATGTATATCGCGGCCCTGATCCACACTTTTCGATTGCGGACGCACTCACGGGCATCAAAGCTACTCCAACTATCATCAATAAATTCTTCATAAAATAACCTGCTTGTTTGGCCAATGAATAAACACAAGACAATCGTTTGCCGTTGATCCAGATCAAAGCCGTAGGGCGACAGCAAGTCATAGTGAGAGTGTGCGAAGGGCTGATGAAGCTCTCCGTGGTTTCTGGTGCATTTAGCGCATCCATCTGTTCTTTGTATGTAATTGCCGCATTGCGTGAAGATGTGACAATCATCGCCTTAAACCCATTGGGTTGGATGTGTTCACGGTAGTGCTTTAGGATGTCGATACAAACCCGCCGGATGCGTTGTGGCGCTTCAAGGATTGCTTGGGTCGTTCCAAACTTCTTTTTGATTGCAGCTTGTTCTTCACCTGGTCGATCACCGAAATATTCATCAAACAGACTGTCCAGTGAATCGCCTGTTACCCGAACATTAGCTTCTCGACCTTCATAAAGAATTTGGACAGTAGCCCCATCTTGCACCGCTTGTTCGATTGTATACGTATCAATGTAGCTACCAAATGTTTCACCGGTCTTATTGGTTTTGATCAGGGGCGTACCTGTAAAGGCTATCCTGGGTGCATTGGGTAATGCTGCATTGATTGCAGCACCAAGTGTACCGTATTGGGTTCTATGGGCTTCGTCGGCCAGCACAATGATCTTATCCGAAGTGTTCAGAACGGGAAATTCAAGATCATCAGCACCTTCTTGGAACTTCTGTACCATGGCTGTGATGATATCGGATGCATCAGACGCCAATAGTTCTTTCAGTTTCTTCACAGACCCAGCATGACGCACGGTTTCACCTTGGGCATTTCTGAACGTGTTCGTTAGTTGCTCATCCAATTGAGTGCGATCCGTTAGGAACACCAATTTGTATTCACGTAGCACTGGATCGCGACGCATTTTAATAGTCAGGAAAACCATTGTGAGGGACTTTCCAGACCCCTGCGTGTGCCAGATGACACCACCCTTATCACGGCGCGACTTGCCCTCTTTAAGGCGTTGTATGGTCCTGTGAACAGCACGGAACTGTTGATATCTTGGTATCTTTTTGACGATCCGGCTATCGACTGGTTCGAACACTGTGAAGTTTTGCATAACGTCGAGAAAATTGGATTTTGTGAACAACCCAGCCAATAGAACATCTTGGGATTCAGGTGGGGCACCTACGGCTTCAACTGTGGTCGGGTACGGGTCTTTCCATTCAAGGAAGTGTTCCATGCGCGATGTGATCGTGCCAACACGTGCTTTATCGCGATGGGTGCTTACCATCATCAGGTTGTAGTGAAATAGCTTTTCTGCACCTTCATCATGGGCAGGTGTGCGACGGTTGGCATAGCGCAGTAACTGGTCAATGCCTGCTTCCATTGGATTGGTGACATAGGGGGATTTGCACTCAATCACTGCTAAAGGCAGACCATTCACAAAACAAACAATGTCGGGAATGATGTTTTGATTTACTCCTGAAACCTTGAACTGATTGGTGCAGAGGAATTCGTTGTTGTCAGGATTTTCAAAGTCGATGATGTGAACCGTCTGACCTTTGTTCCCCTTGCCCAAATCCTGCATCACCGACACGCATTGATTGATGGTGTTCCAGATCGCTTGATTGGCTTCGATCAGGTTTGCATAGGGGGTTCTGGTTAGATCACTGACAACTTTGTGCAAGTTCTGATCACTGATCCATGGATTGATGCGCTTGATGTTATTCGACAGACGTTTTTCCAGCACCACATCCTTGAACGAATTACGTTCATCAGAAGCATCAGGCGATAACATAGCACCAGCGATAAAACTCCAACCCAAGGATTGTAGTTGATCAAGCGCTGGGCCTTCAACTTTATCAAACTCATCATTTGCCATCAGTTCACCTTCACACGCATTTTGCCCATCAGAAGGTCTTGCATTAGGGATTTTTTGAGGGATTGAGTTTGGGCGAGTTTTTGCTTTTGATGAACTATTTGACAATCCATTGAATCCACAATTGATGTGATTTTGTCTTGCTCAAAAGGCGGGGGAACAGGACACAATGTTGAACGGATCGTTTTAAGTGACAAGTTCTTGATCGTCGTACCTGTTAGTTCATCATAAAAATATTTTTGCGCGCGTAGTGTTTGAAGAATATAAAATAAAAATCTTCGGCTAATCCTGTTTGAAGCACTTAGGTATGCAGCACTCTTGCCCAAAATGACTTGTTCACCCTGATATAACGCGACGTTGCCAATTGTGCCATTGATAGACAAAAGAACTGTTCTTTCAGTCATTTCTATAAAATACTTATCGTACTCTAATTTGCACACGGATTTAGTTTTTTCATCAATTATAATATTTCCGTTCTTGAGATTGTTGCCGTTTATAAAATAATATGAATTACTAGGCGA
>Ga0209292_1005491_pt1 | contig 12914 bp, 7 predicted proteins | sample GOMGulsemesocosm_2_FD_184634 | JGI IMG/M metagenome (GOLD analysis project Ga0209292, IMG submission 184634) | Methane-oxidizing microbial communities from mesocosms in the Gulf of Mexico - GOM9C Gulf of Mexico (SPAdes) (version 2) | ecosystem: Environmental > Aquatic > Marine > Cold seeps...
GTATGTGTTTTTCTAATGAGCCTGGTATTTATATTCCAGGAGAATTTGGCGTGCGTCTTGAAGATTGTCTTTACATGACTGATAAAGGGGCACAATGGTTTACTGTGCCGCCAGACTCTTTAGATTCTCCTATTGGGAAGGTTGCTAGTTTCACATAATATAAACATTAATTTTCGAAGTATTTATCAATATAAGGAGTAGCGGAATTTCCCTGCTCCTTTTGTTTTTGTAATTTTCTATAGCGCTTTAACGCTTTCAAACCGCTAAAGGGTGCCGAGTGTTCAATTTGATAATTAAACACTTGTCCTTGCTCAAGTGCTTGTACCAAATAACGCATCGCTAGTGCCTCATTCTTTAACACGGCATAAATTTCAGCAAGATACAAACTCGTTCGTGGCTTTTCACTGCCATATAAATGTAAAGTAATTAGCTGATTTTTAAATTTATTCGTTAACACCTTATCTATTCCTCTTTCGGGATCTAACCCATCCTTTTGCAATAAGACTAACAATATATTCGCATGGTTAAGCGGTTGATTTTTTCGCTTATCCGCAACCTTTTGATAATACATACTAGCGATTTTGGGCTTGCCTTGATAAAAATAACTATCAGCCAATGCTTCAAGTAATAAAGGGTGTTCAGGTTGGGTTATTAGGCTTTGATTAATTATTTCTCGTGCTTTTTCGAATTCGCTTAATTCAATATAAAGATGCGCTAAATGATAGGTCGTTAATAAGTAATCAGGCTGTTGTTCGAAAGCTTTTTTATACCAATATAATGCCCGTTCAAAATGTTCTGTGCGTTGTAATGTTATTGCAATGTGTAACATTGCCGGGGCGTAATCAGGAGCCACAGTTAAGGTTTTTTTATGCCAGAAAAAGGCTTGCTCAAACTTTCCTTGTTCACTATAAATATAAGCTAAGTTGGTGAGAATTTCGCGATCATCTACAGCAATCTTCTCAGCTCGTAAAAGCGCATTAATACTTTTTGATAACCAACCAGAAACATAATAGGCAGTACCTAATGCTTTATAAGCATCTGGGGAATTATTATTATAACTAATCGCAAGGTAGGCGTTATCAATAGCGGCTTGTTTGCTTTTTTCATTACCTCCAAACTGAAAGTACTCTTGACTGTAGGCTTGGCTTAACCCCGCATAGGCTTCTGAAAACGTTGGTTTCTCCGTAATCGCTTGTCGATAAAAGTCGATCGCTATTTTATTATCTTGTGCTCGGTAACGCTTATAATACTCACGCCCACGTTGATATAAATTATAGGCCGACTTTCCAACTTGTTGCTCAAGTAAACTTATCTCAGCGCCTATTTTAACATCGTTCTGGGTATCTGCTTCTTGCTGATAAATGAATGACGTTAATATAGCGCCACTAACCATTACGCTAAAAAGTAGTATGCCGATATAGAAAGGTCTTCGCCACCATAGATGTAGCGACGGCAATAAATTTGAAGTGTTGTCATTCGCGTATAGAGCAGGCATCACAGATGGCGAACGCTTTATGACACATTCACACGTTACTTGTGGGATAAGCCTATATCCCCGTCCACGTACAGCTTCAATGTATTTTGGGTCGCAGGCATTATCACCGAGTGTTTTTCGTAATAACTTTACGCGCTGTTTTAAGGTTTCATCACCAATAACGCGGTCAGGCCAAACTTTTTGCATCAGTTCTTGCTGACTCAGTAATGCAGGTGCGGCATGCGCTAATGCCACTAAGAGATCATAGCTAAGTTTTGGTAACGTTAGTGCTTCACCGTTACGAGTAAGCTCTCCTCTTTGTACATCTAAGTTAAGATCATCAATAAGATAGCGAGTTACTTTATTATTTATTCTTGCCGCAACATCGGCACTTGTTATTTCTTTCATAAAAGCTAATTTATCGTATATTCACCAAAGAGCAACCGTTTCATTAACTTTTCACCAAAGCTTCACCAAAACTTTTACCTACCTTCACTCAAGCTTCAAGTACAAAATTTAGCCAAGCGTATGCTGAAAGCATAAAAATAACAATTGAATAGCTAAAGGGAAAATAATGACAAAAGCGTTACAGGTAACACCTGAATTTGATGATTTATGGGGGCATCCAAAACCATTGTGGATGTTATTTATGGCAGAATTTTGGGAGAGGTTTGCTTTCTATGGTATTCGGTGGGCACTAACCTTATATATAGTCGCACAGTTTTTTAATGGTGATACTTCAGGCCAATCTTTTGCGTCTAATACTTACGGTTCATATTTAGCTTTAGTTTATGCCAGTGCAATTTTTGGCGGTTATATTGCTGACAAAGTGATTGGTTCACAGCATTCGATACTCGTTGGTGCGTTAATCATGGGGGCGGGGTTATTTATGATAATGATGCCTGATCAAACCTTTTTTATGGTCGGCTTAGCCACTGTAATTGTCGGTAATGGTTTATTTAAACCTAATATTTCTAATTTGGTCGGTAAAATTTACCCTAAAGGTGATCCTCGTCGTGATACTGGTTTTAGTATATTTTACATGGGTATAAATGCTGGAGCGATGATATCGCCAATAATTACTCAATGGTTAGCAAGTACATTAACCGATACGCCGATGATGGATAATTACAAAGCCGTTTTTGGCGCTGCCGGTATTGGTATGATTATAAGTTATGTCTGGTTTTACATTGGGCGTAAACAATTAAAAGGCCTTGGTAGCGTTAAGAAAACACCGATGCGCACACGAAATCTTGCATACGTTGTTTTCGGTGCCCTTGCTTCAATTGTTCCTTTCTATATTTTAATGGCTTTTGCGGGCGCACAAGTCCTAGCATGGATTTTATTCGTATTATTTGTAGCTCTATCTGTAATGTTGTTGTCGCATGCAAAGCGCGACGGTAAAGTAGCTTTTGAGCGTGTAATAGCCTGTTTAATCATGTTTGCTTTTAATGTGATTTTCTTTATGTTTTTTGAACAAGCTGGCAGTTCATTAACTTTTTTAGCCCAAAATATTGTTGATAGAACCCTCAGCGAAGCGATTGAATTTAAAATAGCTTGGTTTCAGTCAGTAAATTCTGTTTCTATTTTAATTTTTGCGCCGATCGTTACTGTTTTATGGATTTTTATGGCAAAGAAAAGAATTGAGCCCAGTATTCCTCGTAAATTTGCTTTAGCGTTATTAGTGACAGGTTTAGGATTTTTAGTACTAATGTTCGCTTTAGATAATCTACTTGACGAAAATAATATGATCCCTATTTGGCCACTTGCCGCTTGTTATGTTTTGCATACCATTGGTGAGTTATGTTTATCCCCTATTGGTTTGTCTATGGTCAGTAAGTTAGTGCCAGCTTCTCTTGCTGGTTTTGCTTTTGGCGGTTGGTTTTTAAGTACTGCAATCGGCAATAACTTTTCGGGTATATTAGCCGGTTCGATGAGTGGGGAAACAGGTATGACAGTCGCTTCAGCATTAGGAGGATTTAGCTTTAGCTTTTGGTTATTAACCGCTGGTGGTGTAGTACTGTTTATTATTGGCCCAATGATCAACAAATTGATGCACGGCGTTAAGTAATTCTAAAGTTTAGCCCTACCAAGTATCAATAAGGTAGGGCTAATATTATTTTATTCACTCGATAATAACTGATAATATGGTTGTGGAAACTCTACTTTGAGGCTAATTTCACAAGAATCATACAATACCCATCGAGCATTTGTACTCCCATTTACTTTTCCATGGTTTCAGCTAAAGTCGCTTGAGCTTTTTCAAGGATAGAGTCACTTTCCCCCGTTAAATCAGCTATAGAATATTTCATAAATAGATCTGGCTGCACGCCTACCCCTTCCACCAAGTCACCATTCGTTTTATATGAAATCATCGTTGGCATTATTACCATTCCACTTATAGCTTCCTCTTGAAGGCCAGGTAGAAAATAATACCTACTGCGACCACTCCCTCCCCCACTTGCTTGGCCAATAAGGCTAATATTCTTTCGTCCTTTCATTGCATTGAGAAAAATATCTGTCGCACTAAAATTCATGCTGTCCATTAATATTATGACTGGCTTTTTGTAATAATAACTTTTAGGGTTATCTTGAATTCGATGAACCATAACGTGCCAATCAGAAAAACTTTCACTCTCTACTTGCTTATTTGGCCTAAATTCAGAAATAAATTCATTAATTATTTTACGTTCGCTTTTATCAAATAGTGATGAACTCGCAGGAAATAAATAGCGGTCTTTCAAATATCCCTCTTTAGATGCTTTATCATCTAAAGCAGTAATTCGATACTTGGCTAAATTAGAAATATATAACTCATTTTCATCTAAGAAATAAGGCATCAAAGCTTTTAAAATAGTCCTTCGCCCACCACCGTTTCCTCTAACATCAATGATTAATCCTTGAGTATCTTTAAATGAATGCATGGCTTCATCAATAAAATCACTCTCTTTAGACATTTTAGCAATGCGTAAATAACCAATATTATTATCAAGCAACTCAGTTTTTTTATACGGCCAACCACCGTACTTTATAACTTCATCACTTAAAGATAATTTCTTATTAATTACAGAGTCACCCTTTTTATTTCTTAATTCTACATCAAGAGTATCTTGCATAATCATATCGGCTTTACGTCTTAACATGGGTAAGTAGCGCAAATTTTTAACAGAAGAAATACTGTTTAGTTGTTGCGATCCTTTCGTTGCAAACGATGTTGATTTTTTTATCCAAAAACTGATCGGTTTTCCATCAATACTTTTAATATAGGGATGGTTTGAATCAATCATTCTGTCTCTATCTTCATGTAAAGCAATATATCCATACTCAGTATGAAAAACCAAAAAAGGTAAAAACTGATCATCTCCATAACGTGATAGCACTCTTAAATGACCATCACCAAATTGGCTCAAAAGCTCTGTAACTTGCATTTGAAAATATAGAGTAGAAATATTTTCATTTAATGAGATTCGCAAACAATAAAATTCTTCATGATAATTAAAAGAAGTTCTATCCTTATAAGCGTAAACATTATCAACAAGACCTTCAATTTTATTAAGATAAGCCTTTGCCTGCTCAACATTAACTTTTTCTTCACTAATATTTACCAAGTTAACTTTCTGAGCATCACAAGTATAATTATTAGCTTCGGGTTTACTATTAAACGCTATCGGGTATGTATCAGCCATCAAAGCACTATGTCTGAACTTTTCTTTTGACAAGTCAACATCCATAGTCATTAACTGCCCAGAAGGTGTTATTAAAACGACTTCAATAGTATTACCTATCTCTAACCCTGTACTCTCAATAGTATTTTTAAAATCAGTTAATAAATTACGTCGCCATTCATAATCTACGCTTTTTAATTTTTTAATAATCTTTTCTACAGGCTCGTTATCTATAGATTTTAATTCATACCAGTTGCCATTCACTATTACTTGCCATTGTTGATTTTGCCAACGCTGATCTTTAAATGCAGCAAGGTTTGAATCACTACTACACCCAAGTAACATTAATAATACGAAACATATAACACCAAAATAGACTCTATTCATTAACCAACTTCCTCATTTTCGTTTGCATAAAATATGCTCCAGCCATACAATAGAGAAATACTGTGTTCATTCAACACTATGTTACTGAAACCTCCTGAACACTTCTGATTCATAACTTTTCACTTTAATTATCAATAAGATAAAGAGCCAACCTTGTTAACTAAAAAATGTATTTATATTGATGATTGGCTAATAGATCCTCAAAAAAGAACGGCTAAACACCCAGAAAGAGGTTTATTTCAGCTGAAAGGAAAGTCTGTACAAGTGTTAATGGTACTTGCAGAAGCAAACGGTGGTGTTGTTAATAAGAGTGATATTTTAAAACAAGTCTGGCCCGATATAGTCGTAACAGAAAACTCTTTAACACAGGCAATATCGGAATTAAGAAAAGTATTTGGTGATTCAAGAAGTGCGCCCAAATACATTCAAACATTTCCCAATCAAGGTTATTGTTTGTGTATTCCAAAAGGTAATTTATCCCGAAAAAATAAATCGACTTGGCGTAATAAAAACGTCAAGTATTTAGCTATGGTACTTATTACCCTAGTTATTTCTATTTGTACTTGGTTTTATATAAACTCTCCTAATAAAAGTATCATTTCTTCACCCGATGGTAAGCATTCAGCAATAATTACCAGCAATGAATCAAATAACTTCCTAGCTATATTTTCAACAGCTCATTCGATATCAAAAGAACTATTTTTTAGACAGCTTATTATCCGGTCTCCTGATACTTTTTATTGGTCAGTAGACAGTCAGTTTTTTATTTCAGCAATGCCAGAAGTGGAAAATGTTTATCAATTCATTTTTTCTCCTGTTGGTAGTATTGATAAATTTATTGTTAATGTACCTAAACAACTTAATGAACACTCGAGCGAAATCAATATTAATTCAACATCTGGGGGAGTATTACCTTTTACGATATCTAGTCATGTCGAAGTAACAAAATACCTGCATGTTTGGCATCTAAGTAATGGTCAGTCGATTCAGATACACTTTGACAAAACAGGCCCTACAAAGGTGTCTTGGCACTAAAATTGAGGTTGATTTAAGCCAATTTTTTTTGATTGAGCTTCACCGCTTATTTTTTAATATGGATAAGTATTGGCCATCAACTACACTTACACCGCGGTTACAACGAAGTCAGCTACAGACGCGAATATTTCGTTCTCTGTCTGAATATCTAAAATGCCAATTTCACAATAGTTGTTCAAAACAATAGACAAAAATAGAAAAGCCTCGATAGACGAGGCTTTTACTTTATCCGCTTAATATATTATGTATATATTAGAAACGGGCTTCAAATGATATACGTGCAGAACGTGGGGTTTGGAAACCATATGCAGCACCATGCCATTGGTTAACAACACCTTCGCTTGATTCATAATGTTCATTCGCAGAAGTTTCTACTTGTGAATTTAGAACGTTAAATATACTGAATGAAGCTCTCATGTCTACATCAGAGACTGTAAAACTATATGCAGCTGATAAATCGACATTGAACGTCCAAGGTGTACGACCAGCGCTACCTCGAGTATGACGGGTGTACTCACCTGTTAATTCTCCATCCTCATCTGTATTGGCAAGATAAAATAAATCACCCCAACCACCATTCAAGTTTGGATCATCAGATGGATAACCTTGTCCAAATAAACTCACTGGACGTCCACTTGATAAAGTAGAATTCCAACCCAATAACAAGTTCTCCATTGGTTCCCAAGTACCGAAGAACTTAATTACGTGGCGACGATCATTTGGTTGGTAACCGTCAGCTCCATCCATTAATGCCGGAAAATCAAAATCTTGCGTAATACCTGCATCAGCTTGACCTATATCTGATTTAACCGCACCTTCAAAATTACCGACACTACGAGACCAGGTGTATACAAGAGTATAATTAACAGAATCGGCATGATATTTAACCATAGATTCTATTGATGTATATTCATTATTTGCTTTTGGTAAACCAATAGTTTCCGCACTGTATGTTTGCTTAGAGCCGGCATCAGGAACACCATCATAACGAGGGTCATCCCACTTATTAGTAACTCCATCAGCTAAATCCCACTCAGTACCAGTCCAATACAAACCGTCTTTATACCAAGTTGCTGCATCACCTGGATTAATCATTACACAGTTAGGATAAGCATAACGACCACAGTAATCATCTAGCGCAGTTGCTACTTCACGATATGTACCTTTAAAGCCAATTGTGTATTCATCATTTAATATTTGCTCATAACCTATGATGTACTCATCTTTTGAGAAAGGGTCTGCCTCTTCGCCTTGAAAGATTGCTTTTTCAGGGATAATTGGTGTACCACTAACTTGTCTTGAGTCTGCTGCTCCCGATGAAGTGCCGTTATTAATGTTGGCTGAATCAGCTAAAGGGGCGAGACCTGTTGGAGCACCTGTAGAAGCGTCTACACCGCTATAAGTATAAGCTGTAGTTGCATCATCTACACCAGACGCAGCGCGGAATATCGTATTATTTGCAACAGGTAGGTAATAACGTCCATATGTAGCATATACTTTAGATTCGCCTGTCCCTGTAGGGTCCCAGGTAATTCCTAAACGAGGTGCAATATCAGTTTTAAAGCTTGTTAATAGCTTACCTGTAGTGCCCCAGCTGTCAAATTCATCTACGCGTATGCCAATATCAAGTATAATATCCTCTGTTACTTGCCATTTATCTTCAATATAATATGCAGCTAGTTCTGATTCAAACTTACCACCGCCATCAAAAATCCGATCTTCAACATAATCAAATGCAGCTGTCCCCGTATTTTCTAAGGCTCCGCTATCTGCTTGGAAATCGCCACCAACAGCAAGTGTTTTGTAATCATAACTATGTCCACCAATTGGTGAACTGAAGTTAGCAGATTTACGTTCTTGATAATCGTAACCAACAGCAAAGGTATGATCACCAAAGTTATATTCAACATCTAAACGGAACTGAGTATTTTCATCGTTGTTAGCGCCAAAACTTCCACCTGCACCACAACCTTTAATAGGCGAATCTGTAGTACGTGAATCTGTTACACTCGGACAAATTAAGTTTTCACTTTCAGTTTCATATTCCGTTTCAATATTCCCAACCAAAGCTGTTACGATTAAATCGTCTGTCATGTAACCGGTATAACTTAAGCTTTTAGCTTCACCGCCTCGTTTTAATATAGCGCCATCTTTTCTATCACCAACAACACCGTTTGAATAATCAAAGACTGAACGTTCAATATCGCGACGGTTTGAATAACCAAATAAACTTAGACGATGATCTTCATTGATATCCCAGTCAACTTTAGCTCCCCAGAATAAGTTGTCTCCACTTGAAGCTTTTTCAACACGGTATTGGTCATTAGGTGAAAATTCATCCCCCCCCCAAGTATAAGTTGATTCCGTATCACGAGGATTAAGCAAACCATAGAAGAATAAGGTATCTTCAATTATTGGACCGCCCGCTGAAATGGTAAAATCAGTTTTATTATTTTTATCCAGACTTCCGTCACGGAAAATAGCTCCAGAACCTTGCTTACCACGAGAGGTTGAACCGGCCATTTCTAACGAGTCAGGCTGAAATTGAGCAATAGCAACAAATTCCCAATCATTTGTACCACTTTTAGTAACTGAGTTCATGGTACCGCCAGTTGCACGGCCATACCTAGCAGAGTAACCGCCTGTTTTGATTTGAAATTCTTTATAAAATTCAAATGGAACTTCACCACAGCCTAGACCCTGACGAGTATTCGTAACTTCTAATCCATTAATATAACAAGCATTTTCAGCAACCGAAGAGCCGCCAAATGATGCTGAGTTACCAAAGGCAGAATCACCTTTTACGGTACCAGGAGCAAGTAATGCAACGGAAGTGATATTCTGAGCAATTGGCATTCGTGCAATTTCTACATCACCAATTGTTAAACCTGAATCAGAAGAAGCTAAATCAATTGTAGAAACTGACGAGCCAACAACTTCAATAACTTCGGTATCATCTACAGCCGTTATTTCAAAATTAGTAACGGCATTAGTACCTAAGGAAGCCCTAGCATTATCTTCAGCAACAACTACACCATTTCTCATAACTGTAATCTTATAATTACCTGAAGGCATTTTAGCCAAACGATAACTACCGTCTTCATTAACACTTACTGTACGTTGGGTACCTGTAGCCAAATTAACAGCTTTGACTGTATACCCGGCTGTTTTTGATTGACTATCGATGATAGTACCGACTAAATCATCTGCAGAAGCAGAAGTCATAGTTAAAACTGTTGTTACAGCGAGAGCTGCAATCGAAAGTTTAAATGTTTTCGAAATATTATTTCTCATCATGTTTCCCTTTATAATTGTAAATTTATTGTTAATTATTTACTATTTTTATAACTCTGAGCATCGAAATAAATCGTTACAAACTATTACGTTAAATAACAATCCTTATTGATAATGACTTAATATTGAAATAACACAACCTCAACGGTATAACTTTTTCACTTTTTTTAATAAAAAACAAACACAAAACGAACAAAAAGCAACCTACAGCAGAGCAAATATACCACTAACCTCACTTGTTTTTATCGGTTTACTGGCATTATAAAAATATTCACCTAAGCTATATGTAGAAATAACTACTTGTCATCATTACAAACAAACACTTACTTAGTAGATGGTTTTCCTGATACGTCGATGCAAGGCCGCACAACTAGATATACCTTGCTGCGTAGATTTATTCACGCCATTAATATGGAATAGTATGTATGATCGACGATTAACGAACGTCCATGAGAGTATTAAGCCTTACTTATGATTTTAAGCTTGCTGACTCCCCCTAATTACTAGTATATTTATGGGGAATGTGGCCAGTATAAATTTCACCCAACCAAAAACCTAAACATACCTACAAAAAGAATCACACCGGCAAATTGTAACCATTCAATTCCAACCGTGTTTTGTGAAAATATTTTATTTTGATATGATCACCTTTATGCATTTGAACATGAAGGTCGTTCATTACTTCTATTAAGAAGAGTATTGTAAGTACAGTCATAACCAAAACGATTGAATTAAAATATCGAGATTCCAGTCTGTTAATTATTTCTATTTTAGTGTTTGCTTTTATATGTCTCCTCTGTAAATTGTTATTGAAAATAATTTATTTAAACCACTATTCCCTCAAACCCCTAGAGCTTTTACAAATATGTTTAGCGCTTTTGCCTTAGCTAATCAATTTGATCCCCCTATTGGCCCTTTATTTAGATAAATATATGATTGATCAGTTATGTTTATTTTCCTCTGGGTAGTCAATAAGCTAATATCCGGCTCTATCAGCACAGAGGCGGGTATAACGAGAACTTCAGCATTGAGAGACTTTTGATGACAAAACAGGAGGTTTATCTTTGAAACGATGATTAACAAATTAATGCAGTGATTAAGTAAGATATAAGACTTATAACTTAACTTAGCTTGGTTGGCTTAATTCAATATGAAAACTAATACTGTAAAAACAATAACTTAATACGCAAATAATTTAACTAATGTGCTCAGCTAAATAGTCCACTAATAATCTTATTTTCGGCGATAAATGACGATTATGTGGATACACCGCCCATATGCCACCGTCAGGCTCTCTAAAATTGTCTAACAAACTTATTAGCTCGCCACTCGCTAAATAATCCTGAACATAATAATCGGGCAGTTGTACAATGCCTAACCCCTTGAGTGCGGCATCAACTAAACTTACACCGCTGTTATAACGAAGCCTGCCACTGACGCGAATATTTCGTTCCCTTCCGGCATCACTGAAGTGCCAATAATCAAGAGTCCCCAACAAGCAGCTGTGGTTATTCAATTCAGACAAAGAATGGGGAATACCATACTTATTTAAATATGCTGGCGAAGCGCATAAGTAGTTTATCCGTTTACCGAGTTTTTTGGCCATCATTGTTGAGTCAGTTAATTTACCGAGGCGAATAGCAAGGTCGTAGCCCTCTTCAACTAGGTCGACTTGCTGATTACTTAAATAGGCACTCACTTCAACGTCACTATATTGTTTCATAAAATCATTCACCAAAGGCAGCACTTGTTGCTCGCCATAAGTAACTGAGGCCGTTAGTTTAATTTTCCCTTGCGGTTTTGTTTGTAAATTGGTGATGGCGCGCTCGGCTTCATCTAAACCGTCAAGCACACTTCGACAATGTTGATAAAACACCCGCCCCTCTTCAGTTAACGAGACCTTACGTGTTGTTCGGTAGAATAACTTGATATTGAGGCGCTTTTCTAACGCACTGATCTGCCGACTTACTTGAGCCGTAGAGATTGACATTTTTTTTGAAGCTTTAGTAAAGCTCTCTGTTTCGGCAACGTAAACGAATTCACTTATACCTTCCCACTGCATTATTATTACCCCTGAGTAAAAGTTATTTACTAAAATGGCATATTATCATTTATACAGAAACAAATATAATAGCAAACATAAAAACACCAGCGCTGCAGTTTATTGTGACTACAGCTTATGTAAACCTTGGAGAGCAGAATGAGTTGGTTATTTCTATTTTTTGGTGTTGCCGCTGAAGCAATGTCTCATGTTGCATTAAAAGAAACAGAAGGTTTTACTAAACCAATACCAAGCGCTTTGGTTTTATTAGGACATTTGGCCGCATTCATGTTTTTAGCTCAAGCAATGAAAGGTATGCCAGTTGGTATTGTTCATGCTTTATGGGCAGGCCTTGCGATAGTAACTGTCACGTTAATGTCGACGGTAATTTATCGCCAGCACCTTGATTTAACGACATGGATTGGTATGGCACTCATCGCTGCTGGTGTTGTTGTCATTAATTTGTCTCAAGGACATGGCCATGCAATGGGTTAGGCAATAACTATTCTTGGTGTCGAATGTAAACTTAACTACTATTAACGGACAAAGTGAATTGCGCATTACTGGCATTATCTCTAAACAATAAATTTACTAGGCTAGATTAAATATTTCTATAAATCTGGCTTTAACAATGAAAAAAATACAATTAACTTAACAGTGAGAATCAATATGACTGACCAATTTATTAAATCAAAAGCCGCTATTGCTTGGGGCCCGAAGCAAGCGTTATCTATAGAAGAAGTCGATGTAATGTTACCACGTAAAGGTGAAGTTTTAGTTAAAGTTGTTGCCTCAGGGGTTTGTCATACCGATGCATTTACTTTATCTGGTGATGATCCTGAAGGCATATTCCCGGTTATTTTAGGCCACGAAGGCGGTGGTATCGTTGAGCAAATCGGTGAAGGTGTTACCAGTGTTCAAGTAGGCGACCATGTTATTCCGTTATACACACCAGAATGTGGCGAATGTAAATTCTGTTTGTCAGGTAAAACTAACCTTTGTCAAAAGATTCGTGAAA
>Ga0209292_1005492_pt1 | contig 12913 bp, 4 predicted proteins | sample GOMGulsemesocosm_2_FD_184634 | JGI IMG/M metagenome (GOLD analysis project Ga0209292, IMG submission 184634) | Methane-oxidizing microbial communities from mesocosms in the Gulf of Mexico - GOM9C Gulf of Mexico (SPAdes) (version 2) | ecosystem: Environmental > Aquatic > Marine > Cold seeps...
CAAGGTTATTCTGAATCATTAGCATGATTGCCTTTGCTTGCTTACACTTTCCAGGATATTCCTTTATTGGTCTAGCCTTCATTTCGTAATCTGGGCGAAAACGGTACATGTAAATTCTACCGTAATCGTTTAATTCAGCTAAAAACTCTTTAGCTAACACTTTGTGGTGCTCAGGTTTAAAATAACGCAACGCATTTTGTAAGGCTAATTTCTTCTCTTCATCAGATAGAATTTCTTTACGTTTTGGTGCGTGATTAATAGTTGTTTCGTATGCTTTTATTGAAGGTAATTCGTTTGGAATCCCTTGTTTTATTTGTTTTTTAAAAGATAATGCAGTTGTAGTTTCCATGTTGTAATTTTCAAATATTATTAATGTGTTGCGTGAGTGATTGAGCAACTATTGGAGCTCATTTCTATTGTCATGCTGAGTTTATCGAAGCATTTAACAAAGGAAATAGCGACTTGGGAAAGCACGACTTTTTATGCAATTAAAAGTCACGCCCAAATAAAAACTATGGATAGCGGATATCAACCCTGTGATATTTGCTATATATAGCAACTTTATATTTCAGTAGTTGAAAATCCATTAATGCTTCTTTTTTGTAGTGTTTGTTTTTTTATTGAATCCATAGGGGCAGTGCCTACAACCACTTTCACAACAATAACCTCTCTTTAAATGGTACTGTTCTGTGAAGCATTTGTAGCCTTCAGGAGTTAGGTAGTAATCTCCTTCTTCTAATGGAATTCTCTTTTTAATCATGTAAACACAAATATACGGCAATTTTGGTTTGATTATTGTTTCTGTTTGTATATGATTTTACTTTGTAAGTATATTATTCCTAAAGGATATAGTGGTATTGCACTATATCCGTTTATTTTCTTGAAAGATAAAAAGCAAAAAGATGATGTGATATTGTTAAATCATGAACGAATTCATATAGCGCAGCAAAAAGAATTATTGGTGCTGTTTTTTTACATTTGGTATATAATAGAATTCTTTATTAGATTGATGATTCACAAAAACTGGAGTATAGCTTATAGAAACATTTCCTTTGAGCGAGAAGCTTATGCAAACGAATCTAATTTAAGGTATATTAAAAAACGTCCTAGGTGGGCATTTTTTAATCCCACCAGTGGGTTTAATTCCAAGAGTTATTCCTCAAACGATAAAGGTGCAGGATGATTCATATCTTTTTTTTCTTGCACCTATTGTATTTTTTTTAGGAACATTTTATTTTTCCTTTAATACTTCAATTTCATCTTTTAAGGATTGAATCATTTTTTGTTGTTCTTTCATTGCTTCTACAAGAACTGGTATGATTGCAGTATAATTTACAACATTTAAAGTAGTATCTACACCATGATCTTTTTTAGAAGACCGTGCTTTAATGTGTTGATTTCTAAAATGAATCGTTTTTTCTGCTACTGCGTGAGGCAACGATTTTTTAATGTTTTGAGCGGTAAACCCATAATACACATGTTCATCTGAAATAGCATTTTTGTTAAATTTTCTTTCATCATATTTATAGGTATAACCGTTTATATTTAATATTTTATCTAAAGCAAATTGAATTTTTTTAATATCTCTTTTTGCTCTTTCATCAGAAAGATCATATATCCCATTTTCATATGCTAGTCCTCCTGTAAAGTAACCACCAAAACCTAGCCAACTTCCAGTTGTTGGAACGGAGCCATATACTCCATACGAGTCAGAATCATTAGATGTACCTTCAGTTCCCCAGGCGGCAGTAGTTGAACTCACGATAAGACCTTTACTGGCAACACCAGGTCCATCTGTTGAGGCTTCCATAGCGGCAAGTCCGTTAGTAATATCTTCAATTACAAAATTACCTCCCCCTCCTGAAGTCCCTAAATGCCATCCAGTTACGGCATAATCAAGAGCTGAAGAGCTACTATATGCGGCAAAAGAATCGGTGTAACCTAAATGATGCGTATTCGCCTTCATTAAGACTTGATCAGTACCCCCGTTTACAAATAACATATTGGGTTCGTTATTTGATTCCACTTTAAAATCATAATCTGCAGAATCTTCATTAAAAACTGTTTCTGTTTGACCTATTCTTAAGTGTTCAATATTATTTGCTTTTATAACAACATCCTGAGCGTCGGTAGTTCCTATAAAATTAGCTCCTGCAGTAGTTCCTGTATTACCAGTAATTGACCATCCATCACCAAGTCGGATCCAGTCTGAACCGTCATTATAGTAAAACCCTGGAGTAACATCGCCTGCAGTGGCTGTATTATATACTAACATACCAGCGACATCGGTACTTAATGGAGCGGGACTGGTTGTGTTTGTTAAAAGAATTCGTGGGAGTAAAACACCTCGAGTAGTACTTGTAATGTCTAACTCTGCGTCAGCATCAGGTGTTGTGGTTCCTATACCTACTTGTGCGTAACTTTTTTGTGAAAGTAAAGTCATTAGTGCACCAACAATCACGGTTTTGAGAATAATCTTATACATATCACTTTTATATTAGGTTACTATTGTGTGTATAAGTTTATTGGAGGTAGTTTAAAACGACACTATAAGTTAGTACTTATATCTGTGAAATACAAATAAATTAGACGAAACGCATCAGTGCTTGAGGGTTTAAAATAAATAATAATTCTTTTAAAAATTCAGTTTCAATGAAGTACGTATTTATTTACTAGACATAAAAAAAAACACCCAAATTGGGTGTTTTAAATAATATAAAAAAAAGCAAGTTTTACCTTTCTAATTTTTCAATTCTTGTTTCAAGATTTTTTATAATTTCTTGCTGCTCCTTAATTGCTTGAGTTAATAAAGGTATTAATGCAGTGTAATTTATTGCTTTTGTATCCATTGTTACTTCTTCCTCTTTTCTAAGCTTAGGGTTTTCTTGAAGTTCTAGCTTGGTATACTCAGGCATGCTTAATGTTAACTTAGTTTCTTTTATTAGATTAGGTAAAACTTGTTCAAGCTCTTGAGCAATGAATCCCATTTGTTTTGTTTTTGCTAAACCAGCTTTTTTAAATTTATTTTCATCCCAACGATAATCATATGTTTTAGGATTAATTTGATTGATAATACTTAATGCGTTGTTTATGGGCGCGATATTTTTCTTTAGTCTCTTATCAGAAGGATTATAAATTGTACCACTTACATATAAGTCACCACTAGCATAAACAGCGTATCCATTTCCAGAATACTCTCTACCATATACACCTCTGTAACCGTCTGTACCTGAACTGTAGCTTGATAATCCATATACACCATAACCATATCCTGATCCATCAAAACCGTAAACTCCTTTGGGTCTATTTGCAGAAGTATTACTGTATACGTATGTTTGAAGACCATCACCTCCGTCATTATCTTCAGCGTACAGTCCGACTCCATCAGAAGTATATCCATTAACAGCATAGACTAGTCCATTACCATTGTCGCCATTTGTTACTGCTCCAGGCACCCATGTGGTGTTACCATAAATAACCAGTTTGTCAACGTTATAAAAGAAATCATCTTCACCAATAATAGTTCTACCTTCTATAGTAGCTCCTCCAGTTTGTGCAACTGCATTTCCTCCTGTGAATGTATTTCCAACAATCAAGTTTCCGCCAACTTCTAGGGTTGCATCTGTAGGGTTACTTTCTGAGATACCAACCTTACCATTGCTGGCAACTCTAATTCGTTCGCTGTTATTGGTTTTTACTGCAAAATCAACATTGTCTGTTGTACCTATAAAGTTAGTTCCTACAGTTGTTCCAGCATTTCCGGTTAGAGACCAATCGGCACTTGCGGCACCGCCTAAACGAACCCATATAGCTCCATCATTGTAGTAAAAACCAGGAGTTACATCACCTGCAGTTGCTGTATTGTAAACTGTCATTCCTGCTACGTCTGTACTTAATGGTGCAGGGTTGGTTGTGTTTGTTAAAGCTACTCTTGGGAGTAATAATCCTCTTGTGGTACTTGTAATGTCTAGTTCTGCATCAGCATTAGGATTGGTTGTTCCAATTCCTACTTGAGCATTTGAAAAAATAGGGGTAATTAATAAAATTGCGCACAGCAATTTTATGAACTGTTGGGTGACAGTATTCATAATTGTTCGGGTAATTAATTTGTTAATATCGGGTTGTTTGATTCTAAAAATCAGGCGAATATAAAAAAAATTAACATTTGATAAGTATGTTGTGTGTATATTTTTGATAAAACACAAATAAACCGGATTAAATGTATGTTTAGTCGGTATTTTGAATTTTAGGTTAGATTTAGCGAAGATAAGTGCTGTTCATGCCTATTCACTTATTTACAATTATTATGATTGCTAAATTTACAATGATAAATGTATAATAACCAAAAAGCGGATATCATTGAATGATACCCGCTTTTTGGTTTAATTGTTAATAATGATTTTTAGAACACAACTTTTTTAGTTAATGATCTTCCGTCTTGTAATTCAATACTTACTAAGTACGTTCCAGTGCTATAGTTGTTTGTATTAAGACTGTATTCAGTAACATTTAAGTTTCTGTTGTTAGTTAATAAACGTCCGTTAACATCATACATAGTAAAACTTTTTATGTTACTAGTATTAGATACAGCAGTTACTTGATTGTTAGCAGTGAATATTGAAAGTTCGTTATTTGTAATTACTTCTTCAATATCCAATTGGTTGTTTTCGTCAGTATAACGTAATACAAAACGATCTTGCTGTACACCACTATCTGCATCAAACGTATATGGAGAGTTTCTTAAGTCATGAATGATATCTAGTTCTTTATCTTCTAAATAAATTCCTTGCGTTTCATCTTCAAACAATCCATCCAAACTGTTTATAGCAAATGAATATGTTCCACTTGATGGAAGCATTGCTTCTAAGTTAACTTTGTCCGTATCTACAAAAGGAACAGGTCTTCCTTGAATTAATAGTTTATGATCATCAGCTTTAGAGTATAGTCTGAAGTCCGTTTTATTAATGTTTGTAGCATCAAATAACCTGTCTTTACCTTCGGTAGCTCCAGTAACATATCCGATAAGGATTCTGTTGTATTGGTTGTTAGGAGCAGTTAAGTCTAACCAAATTCTGTGTTTTTCAGTCACATTATTAGCAACAGTCATGTCACTATTTTCAGTTCTGTAAAAGTCAGCATTTCCGTATGTTCTGTCACGCATTGTGTTGTCAAAAGTTACTACTTCAGAAGTAGCTCCTGTATCTTCCATGGTAACGAAGAACCCCTGTCCAGCTGCAATGTTTCCACTAAATACTCCAGCACCACTAGAAGCTCCTACTGAATTGTAAGAGATGTAATCAGCAATTGTATAGTTAGCACCATAATCTGCGTAAAAAGGATCCGCAATAGCTGCACTAGGTGAAGTACCATGTGTCCAGATATGTACGGCACCTTCAATTGTTGTATTTGCAGTCATAAATGCTTGTGCGTTAATAGCAGAAGGGTATGGGTTACCAATTAAATTTAAATTATCGTCATTTTTAGTTACCATAAGAGCTGTTGGCCCAACATAATCAGCACCTGTATAGGTACCTCTTGTAATGGTACTTGTTACCGTTCCGTTGTTCGGTACGCCACTTAATGTAGCGGTATAGTTTTGAAGTGTAGATGTAAAAGCACTAGGCCCACGAACAATATACCCTTTACCATCAATCATATTTTCTGTTGTGTTTTGCCATATTCCGAAGTCACCTGCTCCGTTCCCAGCTACAGTTGGATTCCAGTTCCAAATAAGCCCAGTACTAGTTGTTGGTGATATACTAGTTACTGGAAAGTTAGCTACTGGTGACGACCAGAACACATAATCAGTTTGTCTGATGTTAGCAATACGTTTCATGTCAATGTCACCAGTATTGGCTACATAGTCAACATGAGCTTGATCTTGCACTTGAATTAGACTTCCTTCGCTTTCAATAGTAAAGGTTCCAGTAGCATCAACAGCTACAAAGTTTTGTACTGTTACAGTACCAGTAGGTTGAATATCTAAAGTCCCTCCATTTTGAACATTAAGGTTGTAAGCGTCACCATCAATACCACCAGCAATGTTGGCGCTATAAGTATCTGGTATGATTACACAATTGGCAGAAGTTGGTACTCCAACAGGTTTCCAGTTTGCAGGATTGTTCCAGTCATTAGTAATTCCCATAAAATACTTTGTACGGTTTTGTAATGAAACAGAACCAGAGGCAGTACATCCGTTTGCTAAAGTTACAGAAGCAGAGAATGACCAAGTATTTGATGTTTGCAATTCAGCAGGACTAGGTACTACATAGATGACATTTCTTGAGTCTCCAAGATAAGGGTCTGTCCCTGCTGCATCATTAAATATTTGCACCCCTGGAGGTTGCGTCCAAGTAGCTAATGGATTAATGGTATTGTTACCATATAGTTGAATATTGTCTACAGCAACACCATCACCCCAGTTTGAAGTATAGTATATTCTAACTCTTAAATTAGCTTCTCCTGCAAAAGCAGATAAATCATAAGTTAAGAAATCGAAATTTGAACCATATCCAACATCGTCAGTAATGTTATCAATTAAGTTTGGCCATGTAGCCCCGCCATCAGTTGAAGCTTCTATTCTGATTTCTTCAGGTACCGTTAAGTTATACCTGGAGAAGTACATGTTTAAGTCAAGTGTTAAGTTGATGTATGTACTTGCATCTACTACAGCAGAAATCAATTCATTTTCTGTTAAGGCAGCTCCAGTATCAGCATTAGTCATTACAAAACTGTTACTTCCAAATCCTGATGAAACTGCAGGAAACCATACGTTTTCAGAAGGTACAAAAACACTTGTTTGTGATTGCCATTCAGATACAGCATCTTGAGCACCTGTATTCGATGTAATATTATTTTGAGTAAATGTTCCCATTCCTCCTTCAAAATCTTCATCAATTAAATATCCAATTTGCGTTGTTGAAGCGGCAGATATTTGTATCGGTGGACTGTTTTCTCCACAAATGAATGGGGTAGAAGGTGTAAAAGTTAAAGTTGCAGGTGCGTTTAAAAAAGCAATAATACGCTCTCTTTCATAAGCTTCACAAGTTCCGTTGTCAGCAGCAACCCAGTAAGCTGTTGTAGTAGCTATTGCTGGTGTAGTCCAATCCCCTGTAAATGTTTCAGCAAGTTCTGCACCACCAGTTTCGTTAGCATACCAGTGGAAACTTGTTACATTCCCAGCACCAGTAACACTTAAATCAACAGGTTCGCTCACCCCACATGCTTCTCCATTAGTAATAGCTGTAATTTGTGCATCACAACGTGAAACAACGTCAAAAGTGTAATCTTCTGCTTCACCGTACTCAGTATATATACCATTTGTATCAAAAATTTCACAGGCATCAAAGTCGTAAGCGTAAGACTCAGTTCCAGCACCAGAATAACTATTATACATACGAATTCTAAGTCTGTAAGTTCCTATAGGTTGCGCTAATGGTACTACATAACCAAATGTTGTTGAAGTGGTACCTATTCCTTCAGAGTCATATACTTCTTCTGTTACTTGATCAAATACTCCATCTTTATCCCAGTCAATCCAAGCTTTAAGATGGCCTCTTGATCCCCCAGCAACATATACATTCATTCCTTCTCCTTGTTGTTGCACAGAATTAGCAAGTCCGGTATAATCGTGATAACCACCAGCGGTATAATTAGTTCCAAAATTAGAAACATCATTTAGTGTTCCTATAAACTCTACATCATCAATATAACGTGTTGTAGCCACATTTATAGTTGAAGGAGTACAATATGAAATTGATCCTGTAGTTGCATTTCCTGTTAAAGGAGATGTTGTGTTATATATTGGCCCACCCGTACATGTAGCATCATTGTATGAAAATACAAAGAAGTAATATAAGGTAGTCGGGTTTAATGCAGTAGCTGAAAAACTTGTGTCTGAATCAATATCTACTACAGTGTTTCCTCCTGCTAATGCTTGTCCAATTGTATATGTAGTTGTATCCGTTATTGTTGGAGCTACACCAGTAGTATTCATTACTACTAAATAACTATCAGGAGCTGATGCTGCAGCAGTAAAAGTTCCGTTAATAACAGTTGATACTGGAGTTAATATTAAACCAGTTGCTTGATCTACTGGGGCAGCACAAACAGGCATGATAACATTAACTAAGTAATCTTCTGTTTGTCCGTAATCATAGGTAAGGCTACAAGAATTTGTTGGGTAACCACCTCGATGTTTCATTACACGCATATATGTTAACCCTGGAGTTGCTCCTGCAGGTACGGGAAATGCTATTGAAGCTGTTTGCCCGTCAATTCCTGTAGAGTTTGTTATTGTTCCAATATCTATAGATTCTCCTGCGTCTGCAAAACTTCCGTTCTGATTCCAATCGGCGTAAACAGTAAAATAATTTGTATTTGCTCCATCAGTATTTCCTTCAACAGTAATTGTTGGGGATGTTCCTTGGGTTACTATTGCTGTTGGAGAGCAAAACACTTCGTGAGAAGAACCTCCAAGTGCGTTTGTTGTAGTGTTATTTATACCAGCGAAAGTTACATTTGTTATTGGCTCAACACCTGTGTCGTAAAAAGTTGTACAGTAAAATTGGTAAGCTGTAGTGTAAGTTATTGTAACTCGGCCATCAGATCCGTTACCTCCACTCCAGATGTTACCGGCTCCTTGTTCACCACCACCACCTCCGGCACCGTATTGACTGGCGTTTCCACCATTACCACCATTACCACCATTACCACCACTTCCTGCAAAAGTAACTCCGTCAGCTCCATTACCACCTGCATTACCACCTCCGTTGGCGCCATCAGCCCCTGTGGATATAGTCCATCCAGTTCCAGAACCAGAACCTCCATTCGCAGGATTAGTAGTTCCGTTTTGGATACCACCTAAACCTCCATTTAAATCTAAGGTTCCTAATGATACTGTCGTGTTTCCTCCATCAGTTCCGTTACCGGTACTACCTGTTCCTGAAGCACCTACTGTATAATTTATTTCTAAACCTCCAGTTACAGCAGTTGTAATAGATGCATAAGCTCCAGCACCTCCACCTTGGCCTCCATCTTTGTTTACTGTTCCTCCACCTCCGGCACCTCCGGCAGCCCATGCCTCAATAGTAATAGAAGTAACGTCACAAGGGACTAAAAAAGTGTAGTTTCCTGGGCCGCTATCTGTTACAGTAATTTGACTGAAACCGAAGCAAAAAGATAGTAAAAAAATAAATAGTGAGGCCTTTTGGAAAAAGGACTTTCGGGTAAAGTTTTCCATGGGTAAAATATGTTATTCTGTCATTTATTTGACAGATATTCGGGTAAATATTGTTGCAAATATAAAAAAGGCTAAGAATTTTGTGTAAATACGGGTTGTTTTTTCGTTGTAACGCACATAATCTCGTTAAACGGTATGTTTTTTATGGGTAACCTTGGGTGAAATACTTAATTTAACGTTAATGTGTTGTTGTACAGATAGATGTATCCTTCTTTTTTGCTATTCTGAATAGCTTGTATTTTGATCTTGTGTATTTTTTTCTGTAATATATTGATTGTAAGTTAGGGGAGGGAATTGTATATTTCTTAATTCTTTTCTTAAACCAAAAGCGGATATCAAATTAATGATATCCGCTTTTTGGTTTAATTGTTTATGATGTTTTTTAGAACACAACTTTCTTAGTTAAAGTTCTTCCATCTTTTAATTCAATAGTTACTAAGTACGTTCCAGTACTATAGTTGTTTGTATTAATACTGTACTCAGTAACATTTAAGTTTCTGTTGTTAGTTAATAAACGTCCATTAACATCATACATAGTAAAGCTTTTTATGTTACTAGTATTAGATACAGCAGTTACGTGATTGTTAACAGTGAATATTGAAAGTTCATTATTTGTAATAACGTCTTCAATACCTAATTGCTTGTTTTCGTCAGTATAACGTAATACAAAACGATCTTGCTGTACACCACTATCTGCATCAAACGTATATGGAGAGTTTCTTAAGTCATGAATGATATCTAGTTCTTTATCTTCTAAATAAATTCCTTGTGTTTCATCTTCAAATAATCCATCTAAACTGTTTATTGCGAAGGTATATGTTCCACTTGATGGAAGCATTGCTTCTAAGTCAACCTTATCCGTATCTACAAAAGGAACAGGTCTTCCTTGAATTAATAGTTTATGATCATCAGCTTTAGAGTATAGTCTAAAGTCCGTTTTGTTAATGTTTGTAGCATCAAATAACCTGTCTTTACCTTCAGTTGCTCCAGTAACATATCCGATAAGGATTCTGTTGTATTGGTTGTTAGGGGCAGTAAGGTCTAACCAAATTCTGTGTTTTTCAGTCACATTATTAGTAACAGTCATGTCACTATTTTCAGTTCTGTAAAAGTCAGCATTTCCGTATGTTCTGTCACGCATTGTGTTGTCAAAAGTTACTACTTCAGAAGTAGCTCCCGTATCTTCCATGGTAACAAAGAACCCTTGTCCAGCAGCAATGTTACCGCTAAATACACCAGCACCACTAGAAGCTCCTACTGAATTGTAAGAGATGTAATCAGCAATTGTATAGTTAGCACCATAATCTGCATAAAAAGGATCAGCAATAGCTGCACTAGGCGAAGTACCATGTGTCCAGATATGTACAGCACCTTCTATTGTTGTATTTGCAGCCATGAATGCCTGAGCATCAATAGCAGAAGGGTATGGGTTACCAATTAAATTTAAATTATCGTCATTTTTAGTTACCATAAGAGCTGTTGGCCCAACATAATCAGCACCTGTATAGGTACCTCTTGTAATGGTACTTGTTACAGTTCCGTTATTCGGTACACCACTTAATGTAGCGGTATAGTTTTGAAGTGTAGATGTAAAAGCACTAGGTCCACGAACAATATACCCTTTACCATCAATCATATTTTCTGTTGTGTTTTGCCATATTCCGAAGTCACCTGCTCCGTTCCCAGCTACAGTTGGATTCCAGTTCCAAATAAGCCCAGTACTAGTTGTTGGTGATATACTAGTTACTGGAAAGTTAGCTACTGGTGATGACCAGAATACATAATCAGTTTGTCTGATGTTAGCAATACGTTTCATGTCAATGTCACCAGTATTGGCTACATAGTCAACATGAGCTTGATCTTGTACTTGAATTAAACTTCCAGTGTCTTCAATAGTAAAAGTTCCTGTAGCATCAACATCTACAAAGTTTTGTACTGTTACACTACCATTAGGTTGTATGTCTAAAATCCCACCATTCTGAACATTTAAATTATATGCATCACCATCAAATCCACTAGGTACATTAGCAGTATAAGTGTCTGGTATGATTACACAATTGGCAGAAGTTGGTACTCCAACAGGTTTCCAGTTGTTAGGATCGTTCCAGTCATTAGTAATTCCCATAAAATACTTTGTACGGTTTTGTAATGAAACTGATCCTGTTGCAGCACATCCGTTTGCTAAAGTTACAGAAGCAGAGAACGACCAAGTACTTGATGTTTGTAATTCTGCAGGACTAGGTACTACATAAATGACATTTCTTGAATCTCCAAGATAAGGGTCTAACCCTGCTACATCATTAAATATTTGTACTCCTGGAGGTTGTGTCCAAGTAGCTAATGGATTAATGGTATTGTTACCATATAGTTGAATATTGTCTACAGCAACACCATCACCCCAATTTGAAGTATAGTATATTCTAACTCTTAAATTAGCTTCTCCTGCAAAAGCAGATAAATCATAAGTTAAGAAATCGAAATTTGAACCATATCCAACATCGTCTGTAATGTTGTCAATTAAGTTTGGCCATGAAGTCCCACCATCAGTTGAAACTTCTATTCTAATCTCTTCAGGTACCGTTAAGTTATACCTGGAGAAGTACATGTTTAAGTCAAGTGTTAAGTTGATGTATGTACTTGCATCTACTACAGCTGAAATCAATTCATTTTCTGTTAAGGCAGCTCCAGTATCAGCATTAGTCATTACAAAACTGTTACTTCCGAATCCTGATGAAACTGCAGGAAACCATACGTTTTCTGAAGGTACAAAAACACTTGTTTGTGATTGCCATTCAGATACAGCATCTTGAGCAACGGTATTGGATGTAATATTGTTTTGAGTAAATGTTCCCATTCCTCCTTCAAAATCTTCGTCAATCAAATATCCTATTTGCGTTGTTGAAGCAGCAGATATTTGTATTGGCGGACTGTTTTCTCCACAAATAAATGGGGTAGAAGGGGTAAATGTCAAGGTTGCAGGTGCATTTAAGAAAGCAACAATACGCTCTCTTTCATAGGCCTCGCAAGTACCATTATCTGCAGCTACCCAGTATACAGTAGTTGCTGCAATAGCAGGAGTTGTCCATGATCCAGTAGCAGTATTTGCTAAAGGAGCTCCTCCAGTTTCATTAGCATACCAGTTATAAGAAGTTACATTTCCAGCACCAGTTACATTTAAGTCAACTGTTTCAAGTACTCCACATCCTTCACCGTTAGTAATACTAGTTATTTGTGCATCACAACGTGATACTACATCAAAAGTATAATCTTCAGCTTCACCGTATTCTGTATAACCAGCTTCTGAATCAAAAACTTCACAAGCATCAAATTCATAAGCATATGATTCAGTTCCTGCTCCGGGATTAGCTGCTTTATAACTGTTATACATTCTAACTCTTAATGTATATGTTCCTATAGGTTGTGCTAAAGGGACAATATAACCGAAAGTTGTTGAAGTTGTTCCAATACCTCCTGAATTATAAACTGTTTCGCCAGCATCATCAAAATCACCATCTACATTCCAATCAATCCATGCTTTTATATGTCCTCTAGAACCTCCAGCAACGTATACATTCATTCCTTCTCCTTGTTGTTGCACTGCATTAGCTAGTCCACTGTAATCCTGGTAACCTGTAGCAGTGTACCCAGTTCCAAAATTAGAAACGTCATTTA
>Ga0209292_1005496_pt1 | contig 12907 bp, 8 predicted proteins | sample GOMGulsemesocosm_2_FD_184634 | JGI IMG/M metagenome (GOLD analysis project Ga0209292, IMG submission 184634) | Methane-oxidizing microbial communities from mesocosms in the Gulf of Mexico - GOM9C Gulf of Mexico (SPAdes) (version 2) | ecosystem: Environmental > Aquatic > Marine > Cold seeps...
CCTTTACCTTTGAATTTACCAAATGGTAACATTTCAACTCTTGCAGTATATTGATGTCCTCCTAAATTTCCTGTAGTAATGTTTCTTCCTTCTCCTTGAGAAATTGAAAACATGTCTCTTATTAAGAATTTTTCAGTAATATTAAAGTGATGTCTTATTTGTAATCCTAAATCACGATCAATGTTAAAGTTGCTGTTTAATTTTGAACGATCAACAAATTGTAAATTACCAGAAGAGATTACACGTTCTCTGTTACCTGGTAATTTTGTTTGACCAGCCCATAAACTGAAATTTTTGTAAAAATTCCATTTTACAACGGCATCTAAAATATATCTAGGAGCGTTGCTTGTAAATTCAGATGCACCACTAATGTCTCTATTTGATAATCCTAATTCAAGTTTATATGTAAGTTTTGGGCTAAATGCAAAACCACCAAATTTTAACCGAGCTCTTCTTACTAGAAAATTGCTTTCAGCTTTTCCGAAGTCCCCATTTGCATCCATGTCCCATGCATTAGTTGCTAAAAATTGCATTCTTGCTCCAACTTTCATTGTCCAAGTACTGTCTTTACCTACTAAGTTGAATAATCCTTTTCCAAATTTTGGGCTATTTGTTTCTTGAGCTACAGCTGATAATCCTATTAAGATTATGAATACAGATAAATAACTTTTAAAATTTTTCATTGTGTTGCGTCTTTTATTTTTTTGCACTGCAAATAACCGCACTTAATGTTAACTTAATGTTAAGCGTAAGTAAAAAAAAGAATAACATTTGTCGAAATTAAAAATGGAGGCACCTTTTTTTGTTTTGTTTAACATGACTAAGTAGAAATAATACTTGAAATCTATTATATTTGTGAAAACTTCAAAAAGCTAGTGCTTAAATCGTTTAACTTAATACCTCTTTTGCTTGTCTTGACTTTGTCTATTTTGACTCCGTCAGCAGTATTGACATTGGATAATCATTCTCATATTGTTATTGGAGAATTTAATGATGATGAAGGAGAAAGTAATTCAGAAAATGATATTGAAGATATTGATGTAGAAGAAGGAGAAGACGAGAAAAAAGAACAGTTTTTTACATCTTTAATTGGACTATATAATTCGCTTATTGTTAATAATGCTTTAGTTTCAATGCTTCTTGTTGAAGGAGTGTCTACCTATTCAATAGACATACAGCTTCCCCCTCCAGAATACGGCCTATACCTAAATTTGAACAATTGTTAAATTAGGTTCTTCAGTTTTATAATGTAAGCTATAATAATTATATAAATTAATAATGACTTATGTCATTGTCCTAGTGCTTTTATTTTTTTTAATTAGTACTGTAATAAACTCTTAGATATTTAATGTGTTTATTACATACGAAAGCATGATATTAGAACATAGTCAAATACAAACTATTTAGTAAGAAATGATGAAAGACCTATTTAATTTTAAACATTTTAAAGGCGACTTATTTGGTGGTATTACTGCTGGTATTGTTGCATTACCATTAGCATTAGCTTTTGGAGTTAGTTCAGGTTTGGGCCCTAGTGCAGGACTTTATGGAGCAATTTTTGTAAGTTTTTTTGCTGCATTATTTGGAGGGACAAATACTCAAATATCTGGTCCAACAGCACCTATGACAGCTGTAAGTATGGTTGTAATAGCAGGAATTGTTGCTGCATTTGATGGAGATGTTTCAAAAGCGCTTCCAGCAATATTAACAGTTTTTTTATTAGCAGGGTTAATGCAAGTAGGGCTTGGGTTAATTGGCTTAGGGAAATATATTAAATACATTCCTTATCCTGTAGTTTCGGGGTTTATGACTGCAATTGGGGTTATTATTTTAGTAACACAAATTTTACCTTCAATAGGGTATTACCCAAAAGAAGACATTGCATTTGTGGAGCAATTTAAACCTCATGCTGAAGAAATTATTTTAGATAATATATTAAAAGAAGAAGCAGGTGATGGAATTTTAGTTTTAGAAGATTTTAAAGAAACTATTAAGCAAGCTGAAAATACTACACAAGCTCAGATTTTAAAAGAATCACAAACCTTAGCTAAATCAGACGCCTCTGGAGTTTTGGGAACACTTAAGGTATTACCTAGAGCATTGCAACATATTAATTGGTTGGAGTTGTTATTAGCATTAGGTACGATCATAATTATTTTCGGTTTTAAAAAAATCACTACAAAAGTCCCAAGTACTTTAGTAGCTTTATTAGTAATGTCAGGAGTTGCCATTGGCTTTGGTTTGGATTATAGACCAATACAGGAGATACCTGGAGGTTTGCCAATCCCAAATTTGGAAATTTTCACTAGTTTTCAGTTAAATAGCGTTACACCATATATTTTTACCGCACTTACTTTGGCGCTTTTAGGAGCAATTGATTCCTTACTTACTTCAGTTGTTGCGGATAATATGACTAAGACAAAACACAAGCCTAATAAAGAATTAATTGGTCAAGGTATAGGGAATAGTGTTGCAGCACTTTTTGGAGGTATTCCAGGAGCGGGAGCTACTATTAGAACTGTAGTAAATATAAATGCCGGAGGTAAAACTAGATTGTCCGGTATGGTTGCTGGTATTATGTTATTACTTATTTTACTTGCTCTTGGGCCAATTGCATCGCAAATTCCTGCAGCTGTTTTAGCAGGTATTTTAGTTACGGTTGGTATAGGTGTAATGGATTATAAAGGGTTAAAAGCGATACCATATATGCCTCGACCTGAAGTAATCATAATGCTTGTAGTTTTAGTATTGTCTTCTGTATGGAATTTAGTGTATGCAGTTGGAATTGGGTTAGTAATTGCTTCATTAATGTTTATGAAGAAAATGGGTGATCTTACTGCGGAACATTCTGATGTGGAGGCATTTAAGGAAGAAGAGTGGCCTGATGAAGCAAATCTTCCTAAAAGATTAAAAGAAGAGGTTTTTATTAAACATATAAAAGGACCATTATTTTTTGGGTCTACAAGTGATTTTCAAGCACTGGCAAAACAAATTCCTGAAACAGCATCTACTGTAATAATCCGATTGGATAGAATGCAGTATGTTGACCAGTCTGGTTTATATGCTATGGAAGATGTATTAGCTGATTTGATTAAAGGTGGTAAAAGTATAGCGTTTGTAGGGATATTAAACCAACCTAAATATATGTTTGAACGTATAGATATTATTCCTGATCTAGTTCCGAAGGAACAGATGTTTGAAAATTTTAAAGATTGTCTAATTTGGATTAAAGAAAAATATTAAATTAATCACATTATGAAAACACAAACAAAAATAACTCAAGATAACCTTACACTAAACGACGCATATAATATGTTGGTGGAAGGTAATAAAAGGTTTACAGAAAATGTAAAAGCAGATAGAAATTTACCAGCTCAAGTTCTAGAAACTAGTAAAGGACAATATCCTTTTGCTGTAATCCTGAGTTGTATAGATTCAAGAGTGCCAGCTGAACTGGTTTTTGATCAAGGTATTGGTGATGTTTTTAGCGCAAGAGTTGCTGGGAATATAATAAATGAAGACGTTTTAGGTTCAATGGAGTATTCTTGTAAAGTTGCTGGATCTAAATTAGTTGTTGTAATGGGACATTCAAAATGTGGAGCTGTAACGGCTGCATGTAAACACGTAGAGTTAGGGAATATCACAGCTCTATTAGATAAAATTCAACCTGCAGTTAATGCTATTGACGAAGAAATGAGCGATACTAAAGTTGAAAAGGTAGCTGCGATGAATGTTCAGCTATCTATTGAAAGAATCAGACAGGAAAGCTCTATTTTGGCAGAAATGGAAAAAAATGGTGAAATTAAAATTGTAGGAGCTATGTATAATGTTAGTGATGGAATTGTTACTTTTTATTAGTTGTAGTTGGATACGCTTAAGTGTCAATGTTATAAAAAAAAGGAGATCATATGATCTCCTTTTTTTATGACCAAAAAGACTGTTAAAACACTTTATAATTTATTTAACATGTTGATAGAAGTTCAATTCATGGTTTCTATTATATTTGCAAAAATTTCAAAATTAGTGTTTAGGTCATATACAGTCATATCGTTTTCTTTTATTTTAATCTTATCAATTCTGTCTCCATCAGTGATATCGTTTTTAAATAAGGAATTCCATATTGTTATAGAAGACTTTAACGATGATGAAAGAGAAGATAATGAAGAGAAAGAAATAGAGGAAATTGATACTGAAGAAAGCGAAGATGAGAAGGAAGAATCTTTCTTTTTACCGTTAATCAATTCAATTTTTTATAATACCAATACTACACTAAATTCAATTCACTTTATTGAAGGAATTTCTACATATTCACTAGAAATTCAACTCCCACCACCAGAATACAATATATAGTTTACCGTTTTTTTTTAATTTTTAAAAACGCCTTCATTTATTTAATGTGGGCATAATAACTATATATAATATGTTTAAATACATTAAAAACGACTTGCCTGCAAGTGTCGTTGTATTTTTTGTGGCATTACCTTTATGTTTAGGTATTGCTTTAGCCAGTGGAGCTCCTTTGTTTTCAGGAGTCATAGCGGGTGTTATTGGTGGAATTATTGTTGGGTCATTAAGTGGTTCTCAACTAGGAGTTAGTGGGCCTGCAGCAGGATTAGCTGCGATTGTTTTCACGGCTATTGCTGACTTAGGAGGTTATGAAAACTTCCTTTTAGCTGTGGTTTTAGGAGGTGTTATTCAATTAATTTTTGGTTTATTAAAAGCAGGAATTATAGGGTATTATTTTCCGTCATCCGTTATTAAAGGGATGTTAACAGGTATAGGTATAATAATTATATTGAAACAAATACCTCATTTTTTTGGATACGATGCCGATCCTGAAGGAGACTTTAGTTTTTTACAAGTAGATGGAGAAAATACTTTTTCTGAAATAATAAAAAGCTTTAAGCATATTAGTTTAGGGTCTACAGTAGTAGCCTTAATAGGTATGGTTATTATGTTAATATGGGATACAGTTTTAGCTAAAAAAGCAAAGTTCTTTAAGGTTATTCAAGGGCCTTTAGTAGCTGTAGTAATAGGAGTGTTATATTATGTGTTAACTGCTAATAATACTATGTTTGGAATTGCATCTGATAACTTAGTTAGTGTTCCTGTTCCTGATAGTGCCTCTTCATTTTTTAATCAATTTAGTTTTCCAAATTTTGGGGCTATTACTAATCCGAAAATTTGGATTGTAGCTTTTACGATTGCCTTAGTAGCAAGTTTAGAAACATTATTGTGTGTTGAAGCTGCTGATAAACTAGATCCAGAAAAGCGCGTTACGCCAACCAACAGAGAACTGTTAGCTCAGGGTTCTGGGAATATCATTTCTGGGCTTATTGGAGGGTTGCCAATAACACAGGTGATAGTACGAAGTTCTGCAAATGTTCAATCAGGAGGTAGAACAAAACTTTCTGCAATTATTCACGGATTCCTATTGTTGATATCAGTAATCTTAATGCCTAGTATTTTAAATAAAATACCACTTTCAGTATTGGCAGCTATATTATTAATAGTAGGATATAAATTAGCGAAGCCATCATTGTTTATAAGTATGTATAAAATGGGGTGGAAGCAATTTCTACCTTTTGCAGTTACCGTAATGGGTATCGTTTTTACTGATTTATTAGTTGGTATTGGACTTGGACTAGGGGTTGGGGTAGTGGTAATTTTAATTAAGAGTTATCAAAATTCACATTTCTTACATATTGAAGACAAGAGTAATGGGGTACATAAAATTAAAATGACGCTAGCTGAAGAAGTCACTTTTTTTAATAAAGGTGCTATTTTAAAGGAGCTAGATTCTTTGCCTAATGAGACTCAATTAGAAATAGATGTAAGAAAAACACGCTATTTAGATAATGATATTATCGAGATTCTAGAAGATTTTTCTGAAAAGGCTGAAAATAAAAACATTAATGTTAAACTCTTTTCTGAAAGAGGAATTATCGATAATCCTAAAAGTTATATTGAGTTTTTTAAACTAAGACCTCAAACAAATTAATTACAAATTATTTTAAAACAAAAATATTATGAAAACACAAACAAAAATAACTCAAGATAACCTTACACCAAACGACGCATATAATATGTTGGTGGAAGGTAATAAAAGGTTTACAGAAAATGTAAAAGCTGATAGAAATTTACCAGCTCAAGTTCTAGAAACTAGTAAAGGACAATATCCTTTTGCTGTAATCCTGAGTTGTATAGATTCAAGAGTACCTGTAGAATTGGTTTTCGACCAAGGAATTGGTGATGTTTTTAGCGCAAGAGTTGCTGGGAATATAATAAATGAAGACGTTTTAGGTTCAATGGAGTATTCTTGTAAAGTTGCTGGATCTAAATTAGTTGTTGTAATGGGACATTCAAAATGTGGAGCTGTAACGGCTGCATGTAAACACGTAGAGTTAGGGAATATCACAGCTCTATTAGATAAAATTCAACCTGCAGTTAATGCTATTGACGAAGAAATGAGCGATGCTAAAGTTGAAAAGGTAGCTGCGATGAATGTTCAGCTATCTATTGAAAGAATCAGACAGGAAAGTTCAATTTTGGCAGAAATGGAAAAAAATGGTGAAATTGAAATTGTAGGAGCTATGTATGATGTTAGTAACGGAACGGTTACTTTTTATAAATAAGAACACCTTACTACATGAAAATCATAAAAAAGATAAATAAAATAAGTTTGGGAGCATTAACTGTGATGTTAATGCTTCCTATGCTTGCTCAGAGTCAAGACAGTAACTTAGGGAATTGGTTGATATATATAGGTAATAAAAAGTTGGACTCAAAATGGAATATTCATAATGAAGTGCAATACAGAAATTATAATGCCATAGGGGATCTTGAACAATTACTTTTACGTACCGGATTGGGCTATAACTTAACGGAGAACAACAACAATTTACTGTTAGGATATGGTTATATTATCTCTGAAAATTATATAGGAATATCGTCTGAAAAAGAATCGATTAATGAGCATAGAATTTATCAACAATTTGTAACAAAACAAAATGTAGGTAAATTAAAATTGAAACATAGATACAGATTTGAACAACGTTTTGTGGAATCCGATTTTAAAATGAGGTTTCGTTATTTTTTAGCTCTTAATTATCCTTTAATTGTTAATGAATCTTCTGAAAATCAACTTTACGCTTCTGCGTATAATGAAATATTCTTAAATACAGAAAAAGCTATTTTTGATAGGAACAGAGTCTTTGGAGGACTAGGGTATAAGTTAAGTGATAACTTAAAGTTTGAAATTGGATATATGAATCAATTTTTTGAAGGTTCAGGAAGAGATCAGATAAACATTATCACATTTGTTAATTTCTAAAAATAAATAAAGGGGTAATATATATTACCCCTTTTTATTAAACTAAACGATTAACTTAACTTTGCAAAAAAAAAATAAAAAGACTACGTTTAGTTTAAAATAAACAATACCACAAATGAGTCTTCTTAATTTAATACAGTTATTATAACCCTCTTGTCCATCCATTTGCCCATAGAGGTACTTGTGCACCGTTACCAGCTCCAGAATTTGTTCCTTCAGTTAAGTAACTTGAATTTACGCCTTGGTACTGACTTTTAGTCGTAACACTTGAGCTAAACTGAATGTTATTGAAAGTAATATTTCCATTATCTACATTTGCATTTGCTGCAGGATCAGTTACAACATCTTTAATTTTTATACCTAAATCAAATCCTGAGATAAAGATATTTGAAGCAGTCCAGTGGCCACCACCTTCTTTAATATATAAAGCTCCTTCAGAACCGGTATCAATAATACTGATGTCTTTTAAAGTTGCACTTGTAGTAGGTGTAGCATTTCCGTTATCACCATTGTTAGATCCTTCAATTCCGGCTTTAGTACCTTGGTTAATGTACCAGTATTGTCCAGTTCCAGCCCATCCATCAGCGAAATCAATTGAATCATCACCACTTGCTGTAGAAACTAAGTATTTTCCGTTTACAGTTCCTCCAAAAAATTCAATTCCATCATCACCTCCTTGGTAAGATTGTACATATTCAAATGTTGTACCTGCTCCAACAGCAAATAAAGATACTCCGTTAAATTCCTTAGTAGCGCTAAAATTGGCACCTGTATACTCAACTCTTAAATATTTGATAGTCCCTGAGTTGTCATTTACATCAGAACCACCGTAAGTTAAGTCAGACACTTCTGCTGTAGCAGTTTCTCCATTCGATCCTGCTTTGTTTGTTGGCGCATGACCACAAATAACTAAACCACCCCAATCACCGGCTGCTGGGCTAGTACTTGCTGAAGTCATAACTACAGGTTCTGCAGCACTACCTAAAACATCTATTTTAGCTCCTTGAGCAACTGCAATATATGAACTTGTGCCCCCAGATGCCTCAATAGTTGTCCCGGCTGGGATTACCAATTTCGCACCATTGTTAACTATTAATGCTCCAGTTAAATTATATGTTTTTGTAGCATCTAAAGTAATAGTTCCGCTATTTATGTCTCCTTTGAAGTTTGTTGGATCAGCAGTAAAAGTATTTGTAGAAACTGGAGCTACAATGTCATTAGAGTCGTCATTTGAACAACTTGTAAAGATTGTTGTTGTAGCAATAGCTAATAATAAAATTGATTTTTTCATTGTTTTTATTTTTTATGTATGTTGTTAATTACACTACAAATTAAGGGTATTAATAGTATTCAGGTTTTACCAAATCATCAACTATTTGTTAAGTATTACGGATTAATGTTAACTTAAAGTAAAGAGAGGGAGAACAAAAAAGACTGGCATTGAGCTAGTCTTTTATAATTAAGATTGTTTTAACTTTAAAACAAATCGTACTTTAATGATAGGCTAGCATTGACACCTCTTTTAAATGATTTTACAGATATTTTTTCTGTTTTATTATCTTGATATCTTTTTATTTTTGCATCTAATATGTTTTTCACAGTAATTCCTGCACTTATTCTTTTACTGATTTTAGTTTTTAAAATAAAGTCCATTGTAAATAAACCTTCATTTATAAGATCTCCTTTTCCAGCAGACCCTATGGCATAGATACTTTCAGAAGAATAATTCCCTGTTACAGTCGCTAATATGTTTTCGTTTTTACTAAATTCTTTGAAAAAACTAATATCTCCATTAAGTAAAACCTCAGATGCACCTGTTAACTTTCCGCTATCATTTGTAAAGTTTACATTTAAATCAGTTTCTTGAGTGACTTTGGTTTTGTCAAAATCTTGATCTGAAGCCATAATAGCTGCGTTGAATCCAACTGATAGTTTGTTTGCTAACTCGGAAACTTCTGTTTCTTTTGGGTTATTTATGATGTCTTTTTTAAATTCCAATTCTAGCCCAAAAATGGTTGCTTGTTTTCCTGAATTTACCCAAGAAATATCATTTGTAGCTGAAGCAACAATAGTTTCATTTATGGGGTTTTGAATTAACTTACCAAAACCAGTTACCGAAATTACTTCTCCAGATTTCGGAAAATATTCCCATCTTAAATCTGCATTATAATTAGTTGATGAGTATAGGTTAGGATTACCGAATTTAGATCCTTCAACATCTTCATATAAAAAAGGTGCTCTTTCTTTAAATTGAGGTAAAGTATATGATTTACTTCCGGCAAGTTTTAAGTTTTGTTTTTCAGTTAATTCATATTTAACAGAAATGTTAGGCATAACTTCAACTTTATCAAATGAATTTTCATCACCAGGATCAAGTGACGTTACCCATTCAATTTCTTGTGTAACTTGTTCTGCTCTTATTCCAATTACTGTCGTTAATTTTGGGCTAATTAAATACTGGATGTTTCCAAAACCACTATTTATTGTTTGTGTTCCATTATACGTTTGAGGATCTAATGCATTTGCAATGTTTAGATCTCCTCTAAAAGTTTTAATTTTGAAATATCCAGCAGCTAAGTTTGTTTGATTAAAGTACGCGTCAAGATTATTGATGTCAACATTGGGTTGGCTTATAGATCTATTAATTGCAAAATTAAATTGTGTTGCTTCTAAATCTACAGTTTTAAACCTACCACTATATCCAAAAGTAAATTTACCTCTATACTCATCATCTTCATTTTTTGAAAAAAGATAGCTACTTTCAATATTTGCTACGAACTCATTTTCGTTTAATTCTTCAAAGTAACGGTGACTATTAGAATCAGAAATATCCGAAACTGTTTTTGGTGAAGTATGTGGGTTATGGTTATCCGTAGGGACTAACATTACTTGTCTTCTGTCTGGAGTATTGTTTAGAACAGAATTGTATCCTAATCCCCAATTTAAATCAATTTTTTCATTGAATTTATGTGCCCCTAAAAGTTGACTAACCAATAATTGTGTTTTATTAAAAGTTGAACGTCTGATGAAGCCACCTCCGTTTTCAGCATTATCAAATACATCAATAATTCCAGAATAGTCACTTAAATTTTGATTTGTAGAGTTGATGTATAAGGAGTTAAATTTAATGGTATTATTACTGTCGAATCTATATGCAAGATTTAGCATACCTGTGGTGTTTGTCTCATAGCTAAAAGATTCATAAGAATAATCAGATCTAGCAACTCCATTAGCATTTACATTTCCTTTGGTATTTCCTTCTACTTGTTTAAATTTATTAGAAAACGAAGCTGTTGAGAATATACTTAATCGGTGGTCATTTTTAAAATCGAATTTAACTCCTCCTGTTAATGAAAAGCTTTGATTGAAAGGAGATTTTGTTTCTCTATCCAAACTTGTGGTGAATTTGTAACCAGACAATGGGTCATTAGGTTGTTCTTGATTGTAGAAACCGAAATAGTTAGGGCCGTCTTGTAAATAGAATTTATTGGTTTCAATTGCATTTGAATTGTAACCAGTTCCGTAACCAAGTTGTAATTTTCCTTTTCCGTGATGGTTTTTTGAAATAATATTTACATTAGCACCACCAAAATCACCGTAAATTTTATTATTATATACTTTGCTAATATCAATATATTCCACAATATCTGTAGAGAAAATGTCTAGAGATATATTTTTTTTCGAAGGATTATTGGATGGTAGTGGTAAGCCGTTCAGGGTTGTTGAGTTATAACGATCACCTAAACCTCTAACAAAAATGGTTTTAGATCCTTCTTGTTTAGATATCCCTGAGGCTTTGGTGATAGCTGTAGCAACATCTGAAACTCCTTTTTTGGCTAATTCTTGTGCTCCAATTTGTTGTTTAATTTCAACAGCTTTTTTTTGTGCAATTAATAATGTGTTTTCTTTTTCTCTATTCGTTTCTGCAATAATCACTACTTGTTCTAAAGAATTTGCTGTAAGTGTTTTATTGATTGTTTTGTTTTCGGTTACGATAACATTTTCGTTAGTAGAGTTGTATCCTACATAACTGTATTCTAAAGTATACGTCCCTGGATATACTTCTAAAATATAATTACCGTCAAAATCAGTTTGTGCACCTGTAGTTGTTCCGTTAATAATAACTGTTGCTCCTAATAAAGGTTCGTTATCCATTTCTCCATCTAAAACTTTTCCCGATATTTGAACCTTATCTTGCGCAAAAGCAATAGTTGTAAATAAGGAAATTAGTAATAAGAATTTTTTCATTTTTTGCTGTGTTTATTTTTTTGCAAAGAAAAACCAAGTATGTTGTTGTAGTGTTACTGTTGTATAACCGTTGTGTTATTGTATTGTAAAAGAATATGCTTAATTATTAAGTTAATGTTAATTGTAAAAATTGGAGTATGATGAATTGGGATCAACTATTATCTTTAAAAAGGTATGGTGACACAAATAAAAGACTACGTAAGGAACAGAATGAAAATCGATTAGGGTTTGAGGTGGATTATGATAGAATAATATTTTCATCAGCTTTTAGAAGTTTACAAGATAAAACACAAGTAATCCCTTTGTCAAAAACCGATTTTGTGCATACTAGGTTGACTCACAGTTTAGAGGTTTCGGTTGTAGCTAGATCATTGGGTAGAGCAGTAGGTAATGAATTATTAAAAAAATATCCGCATTTAGAACATGATTTAGGCTATAAGTCAAACGATTTTGGAGCAATTACTGCAACTGCAGCTTTAGCGCATGATATTGGGAATCCGCCTTTTGGACATTCAGGAGAACAATCTATTGGAGAGTATTTTAAAACAGGTAAAGGACTTGTTCATAAAAAAGACTTGACCGATAAACAATATCAAGATTTGGTAAGTTTTGAAGGGAATGCTAATGGATTCAAGATACTTACAGAAAAGAAAGAAGCACTACGTTTATCCTATGCAACATTAGGAGCTTTTATGAAATATCCTAAGGAGTCATTGCCTTATAAGCCTACTGCTCACATTGCAGATAAGAAGTATGGTTTTTTTCAAGATGATAAATCTTTATTTGAAGATGTAGCTGCTGATTTAGGTTTGTTACAAACTAGAACAGGAGAAACGATTAGTTTTTCTCGCCATCCGTTAACTTTTTTAGTAGAAGCCGCAGATGACATTTGTTATACTATAATCGATTTTGAAGATGGGATTAATCTTGGTTTAATAGATGAAGAGTTTGCTTTAGAGTATTTGATTAACCTAGTTAAGAAAATTATTAATATTGATACGTATAAGTCATTAACCACAACAAAAACAAGAGTTGCATATTTAAGAGCTTTGGCTATAAGTTCGTTAATTACTGAAGCTGTTTCAGTTTTTATGAAAAATGAAGAAGCTATTTTAAAAGGTGAATTCAGTCACGGATTACTAGATAAATGTGTTTATGAACCTCAAATAAATGACATTATAAAAATAAGTATCGATAAGATTTATCAAAGTGATGAGGTTATTGAGAAGGAATTAGTTGGGTATAGTGTATTGTCTAAATTATTAGAAGTATTCACTACTGCAGTGAACAATAAAGCTTCTGAGAAAGCAACTAATTATGACAAAC
>Ga0209292_1005500_pt1 | contig 12903 bp, 12 predicted proteins | sample GOMGulsemesocosm_2_FD_184634 | JGI IMG/M metagenome (GOLD analysis project Ga0209292, IMG submission 184634) | Methane-oxidizing microbial communities from mesocosms in the Gulf of Mexico - GOM9C Gulf of Mexico (SPAdes) (version 2) | ecosystem: Environmental > Aquatic > Marine > Cold seeps...
TGCTGAAGTTGAGCGGGAAATTCTTGCCCTCAATCGCAACGAGGCAAAACACCAGGCTCCAATAACGCCGCCATCCTTGAACCAAGATGAAATCAAACAGGCACGTCAGCAATGTTTAGATATCTATCTGGCGCCAGCACTTGAAGAATATATCGTGCAATTGATTATCGCGACTCGCCAACCTAAGCAATACGATGATGCATTGGCAAGCTGGCTTACCTTTGGCGCCAGTCCTCGTGCAACGATTGCACTGGAACGTTGTGCCCGCGCGCATGCATGGTTAAATAATCGTGATTTTGTAAGCCCAGAAGATATCATTGCGGTTACACCGAATGTACTACGTCATCGCTTGTTATTAAGTTATGAAGCTGAATCAGAAGGCATTACCCCTTCGATGGTCGTTGCCAAGATATTAGACGTGGTGCCGGTACCTTAATATGCCTTTGAACTTACCGCCGTTCGCCAATGGCGTCGATGTATCAACGAAAGAATTACTTGAGTATCGTGGCCGTAGCGCCCTGATTGACTTATCGAGTAATTCACAAATTAAGTCGCACATGGCGGGTACCCTTGTGGCCAAAACAAAAGGCCGCGGCATGGAGTTTGATGAAGCGCGTCACTACCAGATCGGTGATGATATTCGTGCCATAGATTGGCGCGTGACCGCCCGTACTGGTAAAACTCATACCAAGATTTACCGTGAAGAACGTGAGCGTCCTGTGATCTTGTTAGTGGATCTCAATCACCGCCAATATTTCGGCTCGCAGCTGTTACTAAAATCCGTTCAAACCTGCCATCTTGCATCCTTACTGGCTTGGTCGGCTGTTGCTAACGGTGACCGCGTCGGTGCGGTTATTTTTAATGATGCTGAGCACCGAGAGCTCAAGCCACGTAATCGTCACCATGGCGCATTAGCGGTGGTAGAATATCTAGTGAAAATTCATCAGCAAGGACTAGCGCAATTTAAAGAGAATCAGCAATCAGAAAACAGTTTTGAACAAAGCTGCCTTAGACTGCGCCGCGTTGTTAAGCCCGGCAGTTTAGTCTTTGTACTCTCTGACTTTTCACAGATGAGCGATAAAGCCATCAAACAATTACAACTGCTCTCTCGCCACAACGAAATTATTGGCTGCCAAATCCACGATCCAATGGAACAGCAACTACCAGAGCAGTTAAGCGGCGAAGTCGCTGTTACCGATGGCGTTAGTCGCAGCCAATTTGTGGTCAATAGTGCGAGGCGTAAACAATACCGCGCAAATTATCGAAACGCTCAAGACTCTCGACTGAGTATTTTAAAGAAATTAAATATTAAAACCCTCCATTTTTCGAGTCACCTGACGCTACTTGACCAGCTCAAGCAACCGAGCTTATTCGATGGAGAATCGCACCATGAATAACCCTTTATTGGATAAACTTGCGCCAATTGTCGAACCTTTGGCGCCTGGGTTATGGCCTTTAGCTTACGGTTGGTGGTTACTCATTATGGTATCTGTGGCAGTGATTGGCTACGCAATACTGAGCTGGCGAAAACATCGACAAAAGTGGCAATTAAAGCGCCAAGCGTTGCTTGTACTCGCGCAAACTCGCTATACCAGCGAGGTTAACGCACTGCTTAAACGAGTGGCCATGCATTATATTGATAAGCCATCGATAGGTTCGATGCAGGGCGCAGTTTGGTCTGATTTTCTTGCCACCATCATTGTTGAAAAGCGCGACACATTAAACGCGATTATCGACAATCTCTATCGTGAAGATACCGATCAAGACTTAACAGAGTTTAAAGCCGTCGCCCATATATGGATAAGCGCCCTCTCTAAAAAATCTATCAAGGAGATGACTAATGCTTGAATTTCTATCACCTTGGGTCTTTCTATTACTACCATTGCCGTTATTAAGTTATTTTATCTTGCCGGCGAGAAAGCCAGCACAACTTGCCGCGTTAAAAGTGTCGAGTAATCAACTTTTTGGCGACAATGAGCAACTAACACAGGCCCGTAGTAATATCTCTTTAGTACTTTTTTGTACGATATGGCTACTACTCGTCATCGCGACTGCCAGGCCACAATGGGTGGGTGAACCTATTGTGGCGCCCACCCAAGCACGTGAGTTAATTCTTGCGGTGGATTTATCGGCATCAATGCAAGAGAGTGATATGCGCCTTAACGGTCGTTGGGTTGACCGTTTAACCATGGTTAAGTCGGTCCTCAAAGATTTTATAGATAAACGTAAGGGAGACCGCATTGGCCTCATTCTGTTTGCCGATAACGCTTATGTTCAAGCGCCTTTAACTTTTGATCTTACGACAGTACAAACGTTATTAGATGAATCGTTTCTGGGCTTAGTAGGTAAACGCACCGCCATTGGAGAAGCCATCGGCTTAGCCGTCAAGCGCTTTGACAACAAACCAGAAAGTAATCGAGTACTGATCGTGTTAACCGACGGCGAGAATACCGCCGGTAATATTTCACCCGATCAAGCGCTTGAGCTAGCAATCGCCAAAGAAGTAACAATATATACCATTGGCGTTGGCTCAGAAGGCGGCCGCCAAATTGGTTTTCTACAACGTGGATCAGGGATTGACGAAACTTCATTGACGAAAATAGCGCAAGCGACCAACGGCCAATATTTCCGCGCGACCGACACCGATCAGTTAAGCAGCATTTATGAAACCCTCGATCAGCTAGAAAAAATTGAAGCCAACGTCGAAACCATGCGCCCACAGAGTTCACTCTATTATTGGCCACTAGCACTAGCTCTGCTGCTAAGTTTTGGTGTGTTATCCCTCAAACTCTTTCGAGGACACCAGTAATGGATTTCGTTATCGAACATTTTCACTTCATCCGACCATGGTGGTTTTTAGCACTCATTCCAGCGCTAATACTTGCGTTGTTGGTTCATCGTCTAAAGCAAAAAAAAGGCCAATGGCACAGTTATCTGCCACCGCACTTAGCGAACGTTTTAGTTGTTCAAGGTGATCAGCAAAGTCGTAATAATCTACCAATTATCTTAAGTTTTATTTGGTTAGTGACCATATTCGCACTGGCGGGACCTGCATGGCAAAAGATTGAGCGACCGCTATTTAAAATAAAACAAGCGAACGTGGTGATCATCGATATGTCGCTCTCGATGTATGCGACAGATATTAGCCCTAACCGACTTACGCGTGCTAAATACAAATTAACAGACTTACTTAAGCAGCTTGGTGAAGGTGAAACTGCGCTTATTGCATTTGCGGGTGATGCGTTTGTCGTGAGTCCAATGACCAGTGATATCGCCAACTTACTGAACCTACTGCCCTCCCTTAATCCCAGCATTATGCCCGATTATGGCTCTCGCCCAGACTTGGCAATTGAAAGTGCTTTAGCGCTGTTTGAACAAGCACAATATAGCGCTGGTCAAATCTACCTAATCGCCGATGATCTTTCCCCGGCACAAGCCAGAGAAATAGAGCAAAGTTTAAGTCACACTGATTTCGAACTCAATATTATGGCGGTAGGAACTCAAAAAGGTGCCCCAATCAAGATGCCTAATGAGCAATTGTTAAAAGATAACGACGGTAATATCGTATTGCCGCAAGTGCCGACATTATTATTATCAAACTTAGCCCATAAACTCTCAGGCCGTTTTGTCAGTATCTCCCATAACCAATCAGATATTAAACGGTTAGTCGCACCGCAGCGAATAGCCCAAGAGCATACCCAATCTACAGACCAATTTGGTGATCGCTGGCAAGAATTTGGACCATACCTGTTGCTTCTACTATTGCCGGTAGTAGCCTTTCTGTGCCGTAAAGGCATATTTAGTACATTGATGGTAACGCTCATTGTAATGACATCATATGCCCCAAACACTGTTTATGCCGCAACAGACGACCAACAAACACCGCCAGTAACTAACGTTACGCCACCGGCGAGTAATTGGTGGACGAATTTGTGGCAAACACCGGATCAACAAGGACTCGAATCCTATCAGCAACAAAACCATCAACAAGCGTTGAATCAATTTTCAGATCCCAAATGGCGCGGTGCAAGCCAATACCAATTAGGCGATTATCAACAAGCGCTTGAGAGTTTTGAACACTTTAACGACCGAGACTCGTTATTTAATCAGGGCAATGCCCTCAATCAATTGGGACAACATCAAGAAGCGATCAATCGCTATGAGCAAGCATTAGCGCTTAACGATCAATCTTCCCAGGTCACCGGTCAGCAGATTGCGCAAAACATTGACATCGCCAACCAACTTTTAGCACAGCAGAAGCAGCAACAGGATCAGCAATCGCAACAAGGTGACCAACAACAAAACAAAGACGGCCAATCCCAACAAAACGAACAAGGTTCCGAGCAACAAGGAGACCAACAACAAGATGAGCAGCAAGGCGATCAACAACAAGGCGATCAGCAATCAACTGATCGTGAGTCACAACAATCATCTAACAGTGACGACTCAGAGCAGGCCCAGCAAAACGGCAAGCAACAACAATCACAAAGCGCTGATGAAGAAAACAAAGATAGCGCCCAACAACAATCCCAAGACGAGCTTAGTGAAGAGCAGAAAAGCGAGCAGCAACAACGGAAAGCGCAAGCCGCAAAGCTTAATGAGACATTTAACAAAGATAATCTAACACCTGAGCAATTAGCTCACCTCAATCAGCTAGTTAATAAAGTGAATGATGACCCTTCGTTATTATTGCAAAACAAAATGGCCGTAGAAGCACGCAAACGACAACGTCAGCGGGTAGTTAAAAAGGAAACGAAAAGTTGGTAACCTCTAAAATATTATTAAGAACATGCTTGTTCTTAACCACATTACTATTTACCAGTATCAGTAGCGCCGAAAATAGTTTAACCGCTACAGTCGACCGCAATCCTGTGATGGTTGGTGAATCATTTACCCTTAATGTTGTCGCCAACTATAGCGCCAATCGTAATCGGCTCGACACGAGTCCGCTACTGAGCAAGTTTATTGTCGGTTCGACGTCAGTGAGCAACAATTCAAGCTATATCAACGGTAAAATAAGCCAGATGACAACGTGGAGTATTACGTTAGTACAACAAAATGCAGGTCATTACACCATCCCAGCGTTGAGTATCGACGGCGTATCGAGTGCACCAATAACCATTAAGGTGATAACGCAGCCAACGGCAGGCAATACCCAAAGTGATAATCAAGATGTACGCTTAGTCGCCGACTTCTCGCATGATAGTGCCTATGTTGGCCAACAATTATTGTATCAGGTGAAACTGTACATTGGCGCGTCATTGCAGCGTGCTCAACTTCAGGCGCCAACACTTGAAGGCGCGCAGATCGCACCGTTAGGTGAAGACATCGACAGCAATGAGATACTCGATGGCCGACGTTACCGAGTGATCACCCGCAACTACAGTATCAAACCTACCCAAGCGGGTCAGTTTCAATTAACCGGCAGTGTCTTTCGCGGTGACATCAACCTATCAGGACGCACCTCTTACTTTAATAACGGTCGTTCTAAGCCAGTTACCTTAATAAGCGACAGTAAGCCCTTTACCGTGCGCCCAATTCCAGCGACGTTTCCGGGACAGTGGTTAGTCTCAGCGCAGGTCGCGCTTGAAGATAAGTGGAGCGACAATACCGAGTTCACCGTAGGCGAGCCGATCACCCGAACGATCACGTTAACAGCGGCAAATACGACACCAGAACAGTTACCAGCATTGGATATCGACGCAGGACCACATTTTAATATTTATCCAGATAAGCGCACTAGCCAACAAGGTTTAAAGGGTACTACTCTTATTGCCCAAGCGGTGCAGAAGATAGCGATTATTCCAACCCAACCCGGTACATTTGTGCTTCCAGAGGTAAAGCTCGCGTGGTTTAATTCCAGCACAGGCCAAGTCGAATGGGCATCCATTGCCGCTAAATCGCTCGAGATTATGCCCGCCAAAGATCAACCCCAAGCCCCTGTGCCAACAGTTACGCCAATCGTTACACAGCAAACACCAAACAATAGCACCGTTGTGCCAGTTGTTTCATCATCACTTTGGTACTGGCAGCTCGCCACATCCCTTTTATCACTCGCCCTTATTGTCTGTCTGATGTATATCAAAAAGATACGTCAACAACCTGTGATGACAGTGACAGCACCGAGTCACAAACCCTCTAGTTTGCGCCAAAGGCTTAATCACGCTATTACCGAAGGTGATGCTAGCCAAGTATTAATGCTGATGCCGTTATGGTTAAGCGAGCAACACCAAATCGATATGCTTGAGTTACAAGCCCGTGACCCACAATTGGCGAATGCTTATCAACTGCTCGCTAAAAGTGCATATAGCGCCCAACCATCAACATTTGATTTTAAGGCCTTCAAGCGGCTGTTTAGCGCTTTTTGTAACACCACAAGGCAATCACATGATAGCCTATTGAACTTATACCCGAATAAAACTAAATAGAATATATTTGGTTTTGAATGAAATTTTCACGAAGGGACAACGGTCTTGAACAAAGAGAGCAGTAAAAAGCAAAAATACGAGTCCTTGGTCAAGCTTTATCATGGCGACCTTTTTCGCTATGCCTATTGGCTAACCCATGACAAACAAGTAACGGAAGACCTTGTACAAGAGACATTTCTAAGGGCGTGGCGTGCATTGGAGCAACTAGCTGATATTAATGCCGCAAAGTCATGGTTAATCACCATTTTACGCCGTGAAAATGCAAGGCGCTTCGAACGCAAGCAATTAACGTTAGTCGACATCGACGATTGCGTTGTTTTGGATGAAGACAACGATATCGAAGCTGGCATTGAGAATAAGGTGTTAGCCAGAGCGCTAAATATGCTTAGTAATGAGTACAAAGAGCCACTCATGCTGCAAGTAGTCATGGGGTTTAGCGGTGATGAAATTGCTAAGCAGCTTGGGCTCAACAAAAATACCGTGATGACGCGATTATTTCGCGCCAAGAAACAAATGGCTATTTTAATGGCCAGTGAAGATTAGGTTTAGATTATGAAAATAGATTTTTATCAAATGGCGATAAGCGAACCACACAGCCAATGCCCGGACTTTTTGGCCGCACTTGCTAGTGATGAGAAATTACGCCTAGTGCAGCAACAGCAAATAGCCGAAGAAGATGCGATGTTAGCGCTGTTTGACAGCACGCCCGCGCCAAGTCAAACACACCTTGATGCCATTGCGGCGATTAGTAGTGACCCAGAGAAGAAGAGCTGGTCAATAAATAACTACTTGGCAATAGCAGCGTCAGTATTGGTCGGTGTGCTAAGTTTGAATTTTATCGACTTTAATCAGGAGCAACACAATCAACACTTAGCGAACCATACGCTCAATCACACTTCTCATGGCCATAGCTATGCAGGCGTCACAGATACTCATCCTTCACTGTCTCGTGTAAACCTTCAATTGGCTTCATACGGCGCACGAATTGATGATGTTGATGCCCTGCTGTGGAATAAAGATTGTGACTACGAAGGGATAACTAGCGCTCATTTAGTCTATCAAGACCAAAGTGCCAAGATTAATGTCTACGTTGTACCAGATAGCTACCAGTTTAGTGAAGTCGAAAAAGTATTTAGCGATGAGCGCTATCAAGGGACGATCAAAAAAGTGAACAATAATTACTTAGTGATTGTTGGCCCCAAAGGCCATGATTTAGCCCCTATTTCTGAGCGAATCGATAACGAGCTACACTGGAATATTTAATACCACGTTTCTCACTTTACTAAATGAGATTAATTAGTCGTAAAAAAAAAGCAACCTTAACCAGGTTGCTTTTTTGATGATTGCAAACTAACGATTAATTCGCTTCGTTGTGTAAATCAATATTTGATATTTCAGCCGTGCTTTCTGATTTATTTTTAGCGGCATCGTTGCGTAGCCCTGTTATCTCATCGAGATAAGTTTGGCTAATATCACCTGTAACATAACTACCATTAAAGACTGACGTTTCAAATTTCTCAATCTTCGGATTACCTTCACCAACGGCAGCAATTAAGTCATCAATATCTTGGAATATTAACTCATCAGCACCAATCAGCTTGGCAATTTCATCAACATCGCGGCCATGTGCAATCAACTCATTAACACTTGGCATATCAATACCGTAGACATTAGGGAAACGTATTTCAGGTGCTGCAGAAGCAAAATAGACATTAGCAGCGCCAGACTCACGCGCCATATCAATAATTTGTTCTGAGGTAGTACCACGCACGATTGAGTCATCGACTAACAGCACATTTTTACCCTTGAACTCGCTCGTTATTGCATTGAGCTTACGACGTACTGATTTACGGCGCATCGCTTGACCAGGCATAATAAAAGTACGGCCAATATAACGATTTTTAACGAAACCTTGGCGGTACGGTAATTTCAACTCGCCAGCAATCTCTAAAGCGATATCACATGAGGTTTCAGGAATAGGGATAACAACGTCAATGTCCAAATCTTGCCATTGACGAGCAATCTTTTGACCGAGTTTTTTACCCATATTAAGGCGTGCTTGATAAACCGAAATCTCATCAATAAATGAATCTGGACGAGCGAAGTACACGTATTCGAAAATACAGGGTGCATAGGTTGGGTTTTTGGCACACATTTGAGTATTTAAATAACCATTTTGATCAATATATACTGCTTCACCTGGTGCAACATCACGTAAAAACTTAAAACCAACAGCGTCTAAGGCTACATTTTCAGAAGCCACCATATATTCAACGCGGCCGTTAAATTCGCGCTCACCTAACACAAGTGGGCGTATACCATATGGGTCACGAAAAGCCACCAGACCATGGCCAATAACTAATGCAACGGCGGCATAAGCACCTTGGACGAGTTCCATCGTGCGGCCAATTGCTTCGAAAATTTGCGTCGCTGATAACGTCATGTCTTTAGTTAGACACAATTCGTGGGCTAGTACATTTAATAAAATCTCAGAGTCAGAATTGGTATTAATATGACGACGTGCAACTTTAAATAAGTGTTCCTTTAACGCCTTCGAATTAGTTAAATTACCATTGTGAGCAAGGCTAATACCAAATGGAGAGTTAACATAAAACGGTTGTGCTTCGGCAGAGGTTGACGTTCCAGCAGTTGGGTAACGCACATGACCAATACCAATATTGCCTTGCAGACGTTGCATATGCTTGCTTTCGAAACAGTCTCTTACTAAGCCGTTCGCTTTACGCAGACGAAAGTTTCCTTGATCCACAGTACAAATGCCTGCAGCGTCCTGCCCTCGATGTTGTAAAACAGTTAATGCGTCATACAACGATTGATTAACATTTGAGTAGGCCACGATGCCAGCTACACCACACATATATATTCCTCTCTCAACCATAAGTTGAGTAAATTAGACTTGTTTTGGTAAAAAACTTGAAGTTTGTTTAAGGTATTCGAAGAACCATTCAATCACAGCGCCAAATTCAGGGATTAACACCGAATCGGACCACCAAGACGAGCTTGATAATGTGGTAAATGAATCTATTGCAAAAAGTATTGCCGCAACGATCAAAACGCCACGTAAAGCGCCAAAGCATAAGCCGAGTACACGGTCTGTACCGCTCAATCCAGTTTTGCTAACTAATTGTCCGACAATATAATTAATGATCGCACCTAATATTAATGTCGCGACAAAAAGTGCTAACACTGCCACCGCATTCCTTAACATCTCATCATGAATCTGAGTAAAGAATACCGCAAGATCAGCGTAAAATTGACTGGCAATAAAAAACGCAGCCACCCAAACAACTAACGATAGTGCTTCTTTGACAAAACCACGTACGAGGCTAATTAATGTTGACATGCCTATGATGATCAATATCGCATAATCAATCCAAATCATCGTCATAAATGTGACTTCCTTTGCAAATTTGCGCGAATTTTACCAAGTTTTTTGAAAATTCCTAGTAGAACTTGCTGTAAATAGGTTAATTGAACAAACATAATACCGAAACCAATTTAAATAAAATCATTAACCATGTGTATCACTTTGAATTACATGGATAATAATTAGTTACATAGTTATTTATTTATTTGGTGTCGGATTAAATTTTTTGAGGTATCCCGCTTCATTAAACGCTGCTTTTAACTTCGGTTGCAGTTTCGCTAGTTTTGCTCTATCTAATTCAGGCCCGACATAGACTGTGGTCGACTCACCTTCTTGTGGCATATTCGGCACACTAAACGCTGTAAATCCTTTAGCGCGTAATTTTTTCAAATATGGTTTTACGCTTGCCGTTTGCTTGAATATCCCCATTTGAATGACCCAGCCGGCCCGTTTAAATGTAGTAGGCTTTACCAGGGGCGCAGACTTGACAACGGTGGCCAGTTTTTGAGGTTGCTGCGCTGAAGGCTGCTCACTAATTTCTGACGGCTTATCATTGGCCGCTATCGATTTATCGTCAGTCGCTACCGGTTTATCGCCCGTCGCTACCGGCTTATCGTCCGTCGCTATCGGCATTTTGATAACGGCGTGGTCGGATGAAGCCTCTGATGATTGGTCAGCCGCCGTGTCGGCGATAATACTCGGTTTGGTGGGGATCACCGCGATTTCTTGTTGTAACTCATTCTTTTTACCATCAAAAATATCCGGTAAGAAGATAATCGCTAAGGTAAACAAAACTATCGTGCCCACCACTCGGTTCTTAATTTGATCTGTCAAAATACTTTCCTTGAACGGCTAAAAACGGATGCCGCCTTAGTGTAAACCATCAGCCTACTCACCCGCCACACTTAACACTTCACTGACGGTAAAAAATGAACCAAAAACAACGATTAAATCATTTTCTGTCGCTTGCGCTGTTGCGGCAGCTAATGCTTGAATAACTTGCGTATATTGCCCTGAGATCTTTCCCTCATCAACATGCTGCGCAAGCTGTTGTGCAGAAGCACCGCGCGGACAATCAAGAGAGGCTAAGTACCATTGATCGATGTACGGGCTAATAACGGCTAACGTGGCTTGGCTATCCTTATCACCCAACATCGCACAGACACAATGCACTTTGACGGCATCTTGTTGCGATAACCATTGCGCCAAGTAACCTCCTGCTTGTGGGTTATGGGCAACATCCAATACAATATTAGGGGCATCACTTATCGATTGCAGCCGCCCTGGTAAACTAGTATTGGCGATCACTGTCGCTATCGCTTGTGGCGGTAATGAGAGTGTGAGTCTAGTTTGGAGCACTTCAAAGGCGGCTAGCGCGGTTGCAGCGTTGGTCATCGGTAGGCGTGTTGCTGGCAATGGGTTAAATTGCTGTTCACCACAATAGCGCCATGAATCTTCAAGTGCCTCAAAGCTAAAATCAGTGCCTTTATATTTAATATCACAGTCGAGGCTACTTGCATGGTCAATAAGCGGTTGCGGTGGATTGGGTTCACCACATATTACTAGCTGGTGTTGACGGAATATTCCCGCTTTTTCAAATGCCACGGCCTCCCTCGTATCACCTAACCATGATTGATGATCTAAATCGATGGTGGTAATAATCGCCATATCAGCGTCTACAATATTGGTGGAGTCTAGGCGTCCGCCTAAGCCAACTTCGAGGATAAAGAAGTCAACGTTAGACTGCTTCATCAAATACAACGCCGCCAGGGTATTAAATTCGAAATAAGTTAGTGTAGTATCGCCTCGTCCTTGCTCAACGAAGCGTAAAGCTTGGACATGGGCATCGTCGCCGAGTTGAGCGCCGTTAATCCGCACACGTTCGTTATAAACGATTAAATGTGGAGAACTAAAGACACCGGTTGTTTTACCGCTAGCGAGCAACAAGTTTTCTAAGTAAGCGCAGGTTGAGCCCTTACCATTCGTGCCACCCACTAAGATGACATGTCCTAACTGCTCCAATAAGCCGAGATTTTCCGCGACAGATTTTACCCGTGCTAAGCCTAGCTCGATTTCGCTTGGGTGGATAGATTCTAAATAAGATAGCCAATCGCTAAGAGATTGGCTATTAGGTGAAAAGTTTTTCATTATTATTCCTAAACGCGAAACGCGCCTAGTGCTAATAATTAGCTAACCTCTTGAGGTATCGCTGGTTGATTAGTCATCTTGGCGAGTTTTCGCGCGATTGTATTACGCATTTCTCGTCTGTCGACAATCATATCAATTGCGCCCTTCTCAAGCAAAAATTCACTGCGTTGAAAACCTTCAGGTAATGTTTCACGTACAGTTTGTTCAATAACACGTGGCCCAGCAAAACCAATTAATGCTTTTGGCTCTGCAATATTAATATCACCTAGCATCGCTAAGCTCGCAGAAACTCCGCCCATCGTTGGATCCGTTAAAACAGAAATATATGGAATACCACGTTGAGTGAGCTTGTTTAAGATCGCACTGGTTTTAGCCATTTGCATCAAAGACATTAATGCCTCTTGCATTCTAGCGCCGCCACTGGCCGAAAAACAAACTAACGGAATATTCTTATCTAACGATACTTGAGCCGCCGCAACGAAACGTGCGCCGACCACAGAGGCCATAGAGCCCCCCATGAAACCGAACTCAAACGAACATGCAGCGATAGGCATCCCTTTTAAGGTGCCTTCCATCGCGACCATCGCATCTTTTTCTTGGCTTGATTTCTGCGCCGCCGAAATACGGTCTTTGTATTTTTTAGTATCTTTAAACTTAAGTAGATCTTTTGGTTCAAGATCAACCGCTAATTCAGTGGTCGAGTCTTGATCTAAGAAGCTCTCTAAGCGTTTACGCGCACTAATACGCATGTGATGATCACACTTAGGGCAAACCTCTAGGCTACGCTCCAGCTCAACACGGTAAATGATTTGATCACATTTACCACATTGACTCCACACCCCTTCAGGAATGTTGTGGCGACGTTGTGATGAGATGCCTGTTGGCAACATTTTTTCTATTTTTTCTATCCAGCTCATATCAGGAACCTGTGTTCATTAATTT
>Ga0209292_1005501_pt1 | contig 12902 bp, 10 predicted proteins | sample GOMGulsemesocosm_2_FD_184634 | JGI IMG/M metagenome (GOLD analysis project Ga0209292, IMG submission 184634) | Methane-oxidizing microbial communities from mesocosms in the Gulf of Mexico - GOM9C Gulf of Mexico (SPAdes) (version 2) | ecosystem: Environmental > Aquatic > Marine > Cold seeps...
GTCAGTTTCTCCGTTCGAATGGCTTTTTAGTGGAAGTTGAACATCATGGTGATCAAGCTAAGCAACGTATTCTCGATTATCAGCCTGATTTAATTGTTTTAGATCTTATGCTTCCTGGATTAGACGGGTTAACGATTTGCAAAGATATTCGCCATAGCTTTTTTGGCGCAATAATAATGCTAACCGCCTTAGATGATGATATTGATGAAGTAACCGGCCTAGAAGTTGGTGCAGATGACTATTTGTGTAAACCAATTAAACCACGCGTGCTATTAGCACATATTCGTGCACAACTAAGACGTCAGACTGTCTTAACTCAAAGTAACCAACAAGATATTCGCCAAGTAAGTCGAGGTGAGTTATTGATTGATGCGAGAAAGCGCCTGGTGACTTATCAGCAAAAAGAGGTCAGCCTTTCTAGTGCTGAATTTGATTTACTTTGGGTACTTTCTTTATCGGCGGGGGAGATTATTTCTCGAGATCAATTGCATTTAGAAATATTTCGCCTTGAGTTTGACGGTTATGATCGTTCTATTGATTTGCGAATTTCTCGCTTACGTAAAAAGTTAGGAGACGATCCTAAAGAGCCACAAATTATAAAGACCATACGAAATAAAGGTTACCTTCTTGCAGATTAATACGCGAAAGCCAATATTTGTTGTTACCTTACTCTTGCTGATTAACTTTGTCGTAGCGAGTTTAATGAGCAATCATATATATTATAGTTTGGAGTTGTACGTATACGAGCAGTACAACGATTACCTCCTTGAAGTCAAACAGGATACACATAAACTGTTTGAACATGCACCAAGCTCAGAATGGCAAAAGTATACGACGTTATTAGCGAAAAAATTTGACGGGCAATGTCGAGTTATTTCTCGTAATGACAGTAAACTTGATGACTACATTAAATCGCATTTATCACAACCTCAATCAAAGCAAGGTTTTGTTGATATGGACAATGCGACTATATATTACCCTCTAAACGATGAGTTTACCGTGGAGTTGGGGCCGGTAGTCTTTAATTCTTGGTTAACCGTATTAAGTGACTGGTTTAGTTGGGTAACCGCTACTTTTTTAAATGTAATTCTAGCTTTCTTTTATTTAAGTTATATTGAAAGAAAACGAAAAAAGTTAAGTAACGCAATTACTAACTTGCCCTTTAACTTTGATGAACATAAGCCAGATGTATACCATCATATTAAGCAACTCGCTTCACATATAGTAGAGCTGCAGGATGATAATAAAAACCGCTTATTACTACAACGTGACCTATTACACGGTGTTGCACATGAGTTTAGAAGCCCAATGGCAAGAATACAGTTTGCCCTAGAAATGCTTGAAGAGTCTCCTGAAAACGAACAAGGAAAGCTACGAAAAAGTATTCATACTTCGCTAGACGACCTTGATAAATTGGTGAAAGAGTTACTTTATTACGCACGATTAAAAGATAGTGAATCTGCTCTGAGTTATAGAAAGATTAGTTTAGTTGAAGTATGTAAAGCAGCTATTGAACAAGTGAGCCCTTTCTATCATGAAATAAACTTTGAGCTGAATGAATTGAGTTTTGACGCTGTTGATATTAGTGCAGACGAAAACCTACTCAAACGTATGATAGTGAACTTACTCAGAAATGCAGGACGCTTTGCAACATCGACTTGCCGTATCACTCTCTGTTTTACAACACAGGAGGTTACATTAATTATAGAAGATGATGGTGTCGGTATTCCTCCTGGGAAAGTCTCTCGTATCTTCGAGCCTTTTACACGTTTAGACCCTAGTCGTTCTCGAGATTCTGGTGGCTGTGGCTTGGGGTTAGCAATTGTTGATTCCATCGTAAAGAAACATCATGGTGAAATAGAGGTTGTTAATGGCAAGCTAGCAGGCGCGTGCTTTAGAGTTAGCTTACCTTTAGTTACCCGCTTAATAAATGAGTAAATAAATTAATATCCTATCTCATTGTCATTATCAATTACGGTTTCTAACTCAATACCAAGTGCTAGCATTGTTGCTTGTTCATAAAATAATTCAGTATCAACAATTGGCCTATTAAGTAACCATTGTTGATCAATATGTACTGTTAGATTACTGCCAGTAGCATCAACTTTAACAATGTTTATAATGGCTGAATTATCAGTAAGTGAATGACCATCATTTTGACGTTGTTGGCAAAGTAAGGTTGCTAAGCGTAGCAAGGCGCATAACTGTTTTAAGCTATTGGTTTTTAATAAATACCAACGATACTCGTTTAGTGGCGAAATTTTTTTACGTTGATTACCTACAAGCCATGCAAGTGCTTGTTGTTGTTCTTGATTAAAGCCAGATAAATCACTATGCGTTAAAATATATTGTCCATGTTTTTGATAACCTGAAGGATTTATATCAATGCCCAGTTCGTGCAACTGAACAGCAAACATTAATAACTCAGCGTATATGGGCTCTTGTAGCTGCCATTTATCTTCTACTTGACGTAACCAAGACTTTAAAAGTTCTTGAACATTGTGAACTTGGGCTTGGTCAATATTAAAGCGCTGAGCTAAGTTGTCGACACTACGCCCACGGACGTTGTTAGTTAATGGGCCATGAGTCAGGTTTTCAAGCTGTTCATATAAAACACCTTCGCGTAGAGCATATTGACAAAAATCGAGGCTTTCAATATCCAAACATTCCATTAATGCGATGGCTATAGCAACTCCTGCGCAAATTAGTTCTCTCCGACTTTCATTTAAGCCATTAATATTTAATTCGTTACAATGATGATGTTTAAGTAGTTTTTTCTTTAGCTGTTTCAATTGTTTGAGTGAGAAGGGCTGTGGTAAGCTTTCTTCGGCATTGATGATTTTATAGATACATTTAAAAGTACCAGAGGTACCAATAGCTCTTTGCCAGTTCGATTTTTTAAACCGTTTTATAATAGAGTCAATTTCATGTTTAACACTGCGAATAGCTTGCTTAAAATTATTTTCGCTAATCATTCCTTCAGCAAAATAATCCTGGCTAAGGCTAACACAGCCAACATTTAAGCTCGTTAGGGTAATTATCTTTTGCTGCTTACCAATAATACATTCAGTACTACCGCCACCAATATCTATAACTAGTTGCTGGGTTGAGCTTTCACTATGTTGAGCAACACCTTGATAAATTAATCGCGCTTCTTCATGACCAGAAATCACTTCAATATCGTATGGGAAAACCTTAGCAGCCTCTTGCAAGAAAGCCTCAATGTTTTTGGCTTGACGTAAGGTATGAGTTGCGACAATGCGAAAGTTTTTTTTGTTCAGGTGCTGAGCTGTGCTAGCTAAATTTCCTAGTGTTGTTACACCACGTACAATGGCTTCTTCACTTAATTCGTTATCATGATTTAACCCTTGAGCGAGCTTTACGCGATACTTTTCAGAATGCATTATCTGTAGTTCCTCTCCTACTTGTCTAGCAAGTACAAAGTGAAAACTATTAGAGCCCATATCTAGAGCGGCAAAATATTGTTGCGACAAATCAACTGTATTGTCGATATTATTTTTTCCCATAGGTAATTCAATCATGGACATTATTTACTCATGACTTTTAAACGTGTCATTATTAATTGTAGACTCACTTTTAACATTCAACAGCTTAATTAATGCTTGTTGGTCGAGAAATTCTTGCTCTTGTAGATAATCATAAATAGCGATTTGTGAGCGTACTTGTTCCTTAGTTCCTTGTTGAACATAGCGGTTGTTTTGTTGACGGTTAATAACTCTGGCTTTGGTATTATCTTTAAAATGTAGCTCTAAAGTTTGTAAAATTCGTGCTTTTAAGCTTTCATCGTAAATAGGGCAAGCGACTTCAACGCGATTATCTAAATTTCGCTCCATCCAGTCGGCTGAAGTAATAAAAACCTGCTTATTTCCTTGATTATGAAAAACCATTACTCGAGGGTGTTCAAGGAATTGATCAACTATCGAAATTACCTTTATCTTTTCACTCATTCCTTTCACACCAGGAATAAGTGAACACATACCACGAACAATCAAACGAACCGTTACTTTCGCGTTACTAGCGGCATACAGTTTCGTTATCAGCCCTTTATCGACTAAATTATTAAGCTTCAATATAATTTCAGCTTTATCACCTTGTTCCGCATTTTGAATTTCATGATCAATCATTTGATACAAACGACGGCGAGAGGTTAGAGGGGAAACGATTAAATGGTTAAAACGAAAACGTTTATAACTGTGTGAAATAAATGAAAAAACATTATTTACTTCTTGGCAAATATCTTTGTGTTGCGTAAATAGCGAAAAGTCAGTGTATACACGGGCATTACTTTCGTGAAAGTTTCCTGTGCCTATATGGGCATACTTAACTTTTTGTTCGTTTTCTATACGCGTGATCAAGCAAAGCTTTGCATGAATTTTAAGGGTTTCAATACCAAATTCTACATGAATACCAGCGTCTTTCATTATTTTTGCCCATTCAATATTAGCTTGCTCATCAAACCTTGCACGTAGCTCAATGACAACCGTAACTTTTTTGCCATTCTTTACTGCTTCAATCAATGAATGGATAATGCGCGAATTTTTTGCTACGCGATAAATATTAATTTTGATACTTTTTACTAAAGGATCATAAGATGCTTGCCTAACGAACTCTGTAAAATGCCTGAACTTATGATATGGGTAATACAGTAGAATATCGTATTGTTGTATTGCATCAAAAACAGAATCAAAGGCATTGAAACGACTCGAGGTTAGGGCAGGTAAGTCTGACTTTTCTAGGTTTTTATTACCAATATTAGGAAACTGGATGAAATCTTTAAAATGCCGATAACGAATGCCTGGCACGAGGTTATCTAGTTCTTTTATTTTAAGTGCTTTTCGTAAAAATGTGATCATATATTGTGGCATGTTTTGATCGTATACAAGGCGTACTACATCAGCTTTTAATCGTTGCTTGAGCCCTTTAGACATTTGGTCAAGCAAGCTTTCATCAAGGTCATCTGTTAAATTGTACTGTGCATCTCGAGTGAGTTTTATAGAATAAGCTTCTAACTCATCGTAATGAAAGACCCCCTTAAATAGTTTCTCAATAAAAAAGTGCACAACATCATCGAGAAGCATAATATATTGATTTTTACTTGGTTTATTTTCTGGAAAAAGTTTTTCGGGAATAAGAATGAAGCGCTGAATTTCTTCACGAGGAATTTCTACCAAGGCGAATTGCGTTTGCTCTGTCGGTGGTTGATCGTTAGAACGCAATGCCACTAAGAAGTAAATGCCGTCATCATCAATACAGTTCGATAAATGTGTTTTTGAGTGAATAACTATAGGGGTGATATGACGAATTATTCTATTATCAAAATACTGCTCTAGCCACAATTTTTGGTCATAACTCAATTTACTTTCGATACTATTGGTTTGGTTATTGTTAAAAAGAATTTCTATATCGTTGTTAGCAAGTTGAGTAAAAATATGCTCAGCAACGCGCTTGAATTCTGCAGTAAAACAATTAACTTTTTCACTAATCTGCTGATGTAGTAGGGTATTTGGTTTTTGTTCGCTGTTGTGTGCAACTTCTAAAATAGCACGACGGCGAATACCTGCGATACGAACACGAAAAAACTCATCTAAATTGGCGGAGTAGATCCCTAAAAATCGAATGCGCTCGATTAATGGTACTGTTTCATCTGCGGCTTCTTGCAATACCCGCTCGTTAAAAGAGAGCCAGCTGAGTTCTTTGTCGAAAAAGGTGGGTATCGTATTCATCTTGTTTACTCAAATTTAATTGATAGTGCAGTTAAAACAAGTATATGAACAAAATGTGACGGTTTTATTATCGCTAATAAAACCGTTTAAAAAATAACGTAAGGCAAAGTACTAATAGCTAAATACAAACAACAACTCTAACGGGTAACGTCAACCATTAAGTCGTCGGCGAGATCTTCTAGTGCGTTGACTAAATTGTCGGTTTGTTCACTATTGACGGATACTGTTATTTTGGCTTTAAATAATGCTTGCCCAGTATGTGGCGCATTGTCTTGGGTACTTACTAGTTTTATCATGTTTCCACCTCGACGATGAATAACAGATGATATCTCCTGCACTATGCCTTCTCTGTCATTAGCGGTAAGCTCTAAAATAATGTTAGTGCCGTTATCATTGTGCTCAGGGCTAGTTTGTTCAATATTCACTTTAAAGTTTGTTAATTCATTAAGCGCATTTTTTAGCGTGTTACAGTGCTCTTGTGCAACGGCTACTTCAAGTACACCAGTAAAGAAACCTGATAAATGGTGCAAGCTACTTGTTTGCCAATTGCCTTGATGTTCTTTAACTGTTTTTGATAAAAGTTCAACTAATCCGGGACGGTCTTCGGTAATAAACGAAATAACTAAATGGTTCATAATGTTCCTTAATTGAAAATATAAAAGTAAATAGCAAAATAAAGGGGTGAGTTAGGCTAAACGTGATAATTGCGAAAGCTCTTTATGAAGTTGACTTTCATCGCCTAAATTTAACTCTACTAAACGTCTCAAATGCGTAACACTGTCAATATCAATAGCATTACATTGCAAGCCTACCTCGTCGTTTACTTCATGTACAACTGCAATGTGCATCTCAACCACAGATTCACCGTTAGCTAAGTCGAAATGAAGTAAGCCAAGTTTACCTTTTAATGAATGCTCTGTATTAGGCATTGTAGCTAACGCGCCATTTAAAGAAATGTCGTGGATAGTAACTGGGTAGTTTTTCTGTTCAACCTCTAATATCGCATTGATTGAAAACAAAATTCGTGTGAATTGACGTCTATTTTCCATTGCTTAAGTTCAATTAATTAATCGTTACCTTTAGCATAGCCGTCTTTTATAAAAAAGGCACTTTTATTCATCTGAATAATTGCTTATTCTTCAAAATAAAAGTGCCTATAACTATTTAATAACTAATAGTAATTGCTAGAGTTAGCTTATTTTTTTGTATTTAATTCTATGTGGTTCAGTTGCCGCTGGGCCTAAGGTTTTCTTCAGCCATGCTTCATATTCCGTAAAGTTACCTTCATAGAAGTTAATTTGGCCTTCATCGCGGTAATCTAGAATGTGAGTGGCAATACGGTCAAGGAACCAACGGTCATGTGAAATAACCATAGCACAGCCCGGAAACTCTAATAACGCTTCTTCAAGAGCACGTAGTGTTTCAACATCGAGATCATTGGTCGGTTCATCCAGTAATAATACGTTACCGCCGGTTTGAACTAGTTTAGCTAAATGAACACGATTACGTTCCCCCCCGGATAACTCTCCGATAATTTTTTGTTGATCGTTACCTTTAAAGTTAAAGCGGCTTACATAAGCTCGACTTGGAATTTCAAAAGTACCAATTTGTAAAATTTCATGGCCTTGAGATATTTCTTGATAAACTGTTTTACTGTTGTCCATGTCATCACGGAATTGATCAACACTGGCGAGCTTAACTGTATTACCAAGTTCAACATTACCCGAGTCTGGCTGTTCAGCACCTGACATTATTTTGAATAATGTTGATTTACCTGCACCATTTGGCCCGATAATACCCACGATAGCCCCTTTAGGAACACTAAAGCTCAAATCATCAATAAGTACTCTTTCACCAAAAGATTTTGTTACGTTATTAACATCTACAACTTTATCGCCTAAACGAGGTCCTGGTGGAATGTAAAGCTCGTTGGTTTCATTACGTTTTTGATGGTCTTGGCTATTAAGCTCTTCAAAGCGAGCCATACGGGCTTTACTTTTTGATTGTCGTGCTTTCGGGTTTGAGCGCACCCATTCAAGTTCTTGCTTGATGGTTCTTTGCAGTGCACTTTCACTTTTACTTTCTTGTTGAAGACGAGCATCTTTTTGCTCTAACCATGAAGAATAGTTACCTTCATAAGGAATACCATGTCCTCTATCAAGCTCTAAAATCCACCCTGCAACATTATCTAAGAAGTATCTATCATGGGTGATTGCTACCACAGTACCAGAATAGTCGTGTAAGAAGCGTTCTAACCAAGCAACAGATTCTGCATCCAAATGGTTAGTTGGTTCATCGAGTAACAACATATCTGGTTTTTCGAGCAATAATCGACACAGAGCGACACGACGACGTTCACCACCACTTAGCACTGCAATTTTTTGATCCCATTCAGGTAAACGTAAAGCATCTGCAGCACGTTCTAAGGTATTATCAAGGTTGTGGCCATCTTGTGCGTTAATAATATCTTCTAACTCACCTTGTTCTTTTGCTAATGCGTCGAAATCAGCACCTTCTTCAGCATATTCGTTATAGACTTGATCTAAGCGAGCCATGGCATTTTTTACTTCAGCTACTGCTTCTTCAACAGCTTCACGTACTGTCTGGCTTTCATCAAGCTGAGGTTCCTGAGGTAAATAACCAATTTTAGTGCCAGCTAATGCAACCGCTTCACCTTCAAATTCAGTATCAACCCCAGCCATAATTCGAAGCAAGGTCGATTTACCTGAGCCATTTAGACCTAAAACACCGATTTTAGCACCAGGGAAAAATGAAAGAGAAATATCTTTTAAAATAGTACGTTTTGGTGGAACTACTTTAGAAACTCGATTCATCGACATGATGAATTTATCGGGTAGTGGCTGAGCCATTTGAAAACCTTTTTATTTGAAGGGAAATTAACTTGCTGATATTTTAGGTTAAAGGGGCTGGGCAAGCAAATGTGATTAAGGTAATTTCAGATGTAGTGTTAATGAATCGGCTAAAAGACACCAAAAAAGTATCTTTTAGCTAAGTTCAGTCAAAAATTGGAAACCAATGAATTCACATAATTGCATTCATGCAGGGAAATAACTCATTTATTCAGAATTTATAATCTCGATAGCTTTTTCTAACAGCTCATCTTTACCAGCTTTGATTCCTTTTATTGTTGGTGGTAAGTTAATATCTGGCACAATGCCTACTTTTTGAGTTTCAGTGCCTCCAGGGTAAAAACATCAATGCCTGAAATCATTGTTTCTTAAATTACCTGGAAAAACAATACCAGAGACATTGCCGTCAGCACTCGCTGTAGTACTACCAATAACCGTTGTATTACTCCCTGCATTAAATGCCATTGAGGTATATTTAGCTGAACTTTGGGTAATTTAAGTAAACCAAGTTAAGTCTGGTGTTAGAAATAATTTAGGCTCGGTCGATTTACATTGGTCGTATGGTTTATATTTACTAAGTGTTTTATCCAAGCAGACAGTACTTCATCCTTTTCAAGCGCACTTTGAGTTTTTAAATAATTTAGTAATACTCTAAATAGTTTATATTCCCAATTGTAGTTTCCGCTTGCAATTGCAGGATGGTGATATTTAAAAAAAACAAATCCTTCCCAGTAGCGCTAGTTTTTTTTAAAGAAGCTTTGTCTAACTCAGAAATGTTAATATTCGAACCATGATCAAATTCAACATCTTTAGATAGCAAAGATGGCTTTTCATAGGAATACTATCTATATGTTTTTACATCAATTAATAACTCAAGGTTTTCAATTCACATTTTACTTTTACCAACAAGCAGGCCATCGATAACAATACTACTTGCGCACGAGGGGAGGGAATCTAAAGTAATTTCATATTTCTGCCTGTCAGTTGTGCGACTACTCAGTTATCCGTCATATTGTCAAAGGAGACGATAGTTCTAGATTAATTTTTTCGGTCTCGCATATCAAAGATAAATTTTATCAGGGGTATGTTCATGGAGCTTATAGCCTTAAAAATCAAACGATTGCACAACAATTAATGGAATAAAATAAAGATGTTCAAAAAAAATGGTTTGCCCTTTAATAACAAGCTTCCTTATCTTGTCACAGCCTGCATTTGGCTCATTAAAGTCTGAAGGAAAGAGATACAAAAAGTTGCAAAAAGAGTGGGTTTATAAAGGTTACTATAAAATGTCTAAAGAAAGCATTAAGGCATAACACGTGTTTATAATTTGCAAGCAGAGGAAGGTAGTGAGCTAAAACGTACAAATACCCATGCATTATTAGCCTATATGTGGGGCTTAGGGTTGAATGAAGATTTTGCTATTGCAGACAGTAAATTAGCATTAAGAAAAGCGTCAACAGCCCAAGATAAATATATTGCGCAAACTTCATTAGCAACAGCAATGTATAATCAAGGCTGGGAAGATTTAGCTAAAGATTATTCTAATAAAATTCAAGCTAACGATGAATTTAAAGGCGTTGCAGAACAATTTAAAAAAGAGCAATTTTTTTCAAACTTAATGGTGGGAAGCTTAGCGATTAAAAATGGCAATCTAAAAATAACACATGCTGCGTTTACTAAAATTGCAAAGGAAACTAATAAACCTTGGATCCCAAGTTTAGCAATCACATCAACTATGATCTTAAATGGTTCGATATTTGACACGCAAGGACATATAAAATCATTGATTAATGATCCAAGTTTAACTAGCTACGAGCGTGATAAACTCGTTGAATTAAAAGAGCTTTCTATGAGTGAAGTTGACAAATCCAAAAAAATAAAAAAATGGAACAGCTCATCAATGGTCTCATTTTTGATAGTATAAAGAATCAAAGCAGTAATGTAATTAAAGGGATAATTAATGAGCTCAGCGAATACATTTCAGATGTTGATTAAGGAGGGGGGGCATTTAAAGTTAACTTTCTCTCTCGTCTATAAAATTGAAAAACTTTTAAGTTGTCACAGGTTAAATTACTAGGCAGGTATTCAGAAAAATATTAGACACGGTTAAATTTCGATGAAATGAATGTAAATATGTAACTCTTTAAGTAGAACCTTGCCTATTAATACTATCTAAGATCGAATTGATTAGGGAAAGTGATATCTGTTTTCAAATTAAATAATAGGAAAACTAAAATCGAGGACTTTAGTTTTAATTATAAAGCTCGTTGCCAGATATGCTCTGCATTAATAGAAAAATACTAAACTCAGCTTTAAAAATTGTATAACTAAAGTCCTTATTAAATAAGATATTAAAAAAGATATTTTATTAAAAAAATGGCTATCAATATAACATGAGGAAACGCGACAGTTGGTCGAATTGATTGGCAAGCATACTCAGTTATTAAAGCTAGCCCACTTAAACGAACCTTATTATATTCCGTGTTAAATTGGCATGTACTTTCATTACTTTCATCTGAAATAGATTTTTCAATTTGAAAAAGCCGTGGCTCGATACGTGCCTGAAATGTCTTCCAAATTCCATCTTGAAGCCATAAAACTATCAATATAAAAAATATATAAACACTTATAACCCCTGATATTTCAGCAGACAATAATATTAGAATGCTTACCAACTTTATATATAGTGAATGTTTCTCATAGCTATCAAACTGATTTTGAAGTAAGCACCATTCTTTTACCAATTCATTTTCTTTCATGTATCTCTCTGGTATTAATTATTACATTTAATGTAGCCGTGTACTTTTGTTGAAGTTATCCATTCATCGGCATCTTTTACAGATAATATATTAATAACTCAGTAAGTTACAATAAGTTTGAAATAGAATTATTATTCTAATCTCATCGTCGGAGCTACGGGTCATGCTTTTAACTATTATAATTAGAGTATAGTTACGAATTTGATATTATTTTATCATCATTGATATATACTCACGCACATGCTACTCAATTAGCTCTCCTCTGTTTTTATCTACAATTTATTATTATGACTACCATATTCTCGTTTGATTTCCCCCAGTCAGTACTTTACTTTGAAAAGCATTCTATACTGTAAATGTTGAAAATATTTTATTGGAGATAACAATTCAAAAAATATAACTTTAACCATTAACTATGGAGTGACCGATTAATGAAATCTTTTCTGCTAATTATTTTTTTACTATGTACTCATACAGTACAGAGCAGTGAAGATGAACTTAAAATTGTAACGGAGAACTGGCCGCCATTTATTGTAAAAGGCAAAGAAGTATCAGGAATAGTTACTAATAACATAAAAGAAATACTGGCACTCACAGATATTAAATACTCTATAAATATCTACCCTTGGGCCAGAAGCCTTCACTTAGCTACTACCGAACCTAACGTACTTATTTATTCCATTTACCGAACCAAGCAGCGAGAAGCTAAGTTTAATTGGATTTGCCCTATTTATAAGTCCACGGAAATTCATGTATATAAACTTGCTTCGAATGAAATAGATGTAAACTCGTTAGATTCTATAAGAAAAGGTGTAGTTGGGGTTATGCGTGGTGATCATGGTTACAGTTATTTTGCAGAAAAGGGCTTTCAAGAAGGAAAAAACTTAGACTTATCGTCTAATGAAGAAATAAACCTTAAGAAGTTGATCAAAGGAAGGGTTGATGTTGTTGTACAGGCCAAAGAATCAATTAAGTATCGTTTAAAGTCAATTGGCTATGAAAATTTAGATATAGTGTCAGGACTATCCATTGGACAAGGAAAAGGCGCTGAACATTGTATGGCACTCAGCCTTGGCACTAACCCTGAAACTATTAATAAAATTAGAAAAGGTTTTATGTTGTGGCTTGAAAAGAAAAAATAACTTTGTGTAGTTAGTTTGGCGCTTTACTAAAGTTAAGCAGATGAACCGGTAATAAAAGTGCATTATTTACCGGTTTAGCTTTCAGCTTATAGAGATAATTGCTTAGTAATTTCCAGAAAATTGGGTCTTTTGAAGTTAGGAACTTGCAGACAATTATCCTTAATTGTTAGCAACTTTTTATATTCTTCAGTTGTTGTTGAACCCTGATATAGCGGTAATAAGTCATCTAACAAGCAGCCGAAAGCTCTTACTTCTACTGCTTGCATTGCGCTTTTTAGTTCCGTTGTAAGAGGGCTTAAATCTGAAGCCGCACCGAAATCACCCAGTAGCGTATTTGCTTGTTCATCAATCATGGTATTGTGCGCATATATGTCGCCGTGACTAACA
>Ga0209292_1005502_pt1 | contig 12901 bp, 15 predicted proteins | sample GOMGulsemesocosm_2_FD_184634 | JGI IMG/M metagenome (GOLD analysis project Ga0209292, IMG submission 184634) | Methane-oxidizing microbial communities from mesocosms in the Gulf of Mexico - GOM9C Gulf of Mexico (SPAdes) (version 2) | ecosystem: Environmental > Aquatic > Marine > Cold seeps...
GTTGGTTTCTTAATTGGTTTCGTTCGTTTAGCTGCTCTTACTGTTATCGGTGGCAAAATGAAAGCACAACTTAAGACTCCTGATGCGCCAAATGAGAAAAATCCTCTAGGTCGTATTCTTAAAGTTTACAATGACAACAAAAATCAAGATGTTGAAAATCTTGAGCTTAAACTTGACGAAGCTATCATGAAAGAGACTCCAAGCATTGAAGCTGGTATCAATATCATTAAGATTTTCGCAGCTATCGCTCCGTTACTAGGTCTACTAGGTACGGTTGTTGGTATGATTGAAACTTTCCAACAAATTACTTTGTTTGGTACAGGTGACCCGAAAATCATGGCTGGTTCAATCTCAATGGCTCTAGTAACTACTGCTCTAGGTCTAATTGCTGCACTACCATTAATTTTCTTACACGCTGTTGTACATGCGCGTAGTAAATCAATAGTGCACGTTCTTGAAGAGCAAAGCGCTGGTATCATCGCCGCTCACGCAGAGAAGGAAAAAGCCTAATGTTATTCCTGATAGAGTTATGGGAATCTGTCAGGGATTTTGTGGCTACAGGCGGCCAAGTACTTTATGTGGTCGCGATAGCACTTTTCATTATGTGGGTATTAATGATAGAGCGCTATTGGTTCTTAACTACCGAGTTTCCTCGTATGAAGAAAGGAATAATCGCTAGTTGGGATGCCCGCCAGGATACTACATCCTGGTACGCACACAGAATTCGTGAAGCATGGATTTCTGAAGCGTCCGAAAATTTAAGCCAGCGTATGTTGTTGATTAAAACTTTGGTAGCTGTTTGTCCTTTAATCGGACTGTTAGGTACTGTAACTGGTATGATCGCTGTTTTCGAAACAATGGCCAACCAAGGTACAGGTAACGCACGTTTAATGGCAGCTGGTATATCAATGGCAACAATTCCGACTATGGCTGGAATGGTTGCGGCGCTATCTGGTGTATTTTTTAGTACACGTCTTGAAGCTAAAGCGAAAGTTGCTCGCGCTTCATTAATTGATAGTTTGCCACATCACTAGAGAGAGATTTAAATATGGCACGTAAACAACGTTTTCGTGAAGAAGAAGACGCTGCAGTAGATATGACACCGATGCTTGACATCGTTTTCATCATGCTGATCTTCTTCATCGTGACTACTTCATTCGTTAAAGAAGCGGGTATTGAAGTCAATAAACCAAAAGCAGCACAAGCTAGTAAGCAAAAAAATGCAAATATTTTTATTGCTATCAATGCACGTGGTGAAGTTCATATGGACAAGAGTGTTGTTGATATCGAACGTGTATCTGCAAAACTTGAAAGTTTATTAGCTGAACAGCCTACTGATGTTGTTATTATCCAAGCGGATAAAGATGCAAAACATGGTATCGTTGTTAAAGTTATGGACGCAATAAAGACTACAGGCGTATCTAGAATTTCTATTGCAGGAGTTCCTTAATGATTCGTTTTCTGTTTTCACTTATTGCAGGTGGGGCAGTTACTTTCGGCTTGTTCTTTTTCATGGCCTTTCTTATCTCCGGTGGAGATAAGAGAGCTGAAGATGAAAAGGAAAAAATCATAGTCGAAATTATGACGAATCCGCCTGAGTCTAAGGTGCAGCAGCGCAGACGTGTTCCGCCTCCGCCGCCGCCGCCGCCAAAACAGCCGCCTAAGCCGCAGCCACCACAGCCAGACAACAGTAACCCTGATGCTGGAGCCTTGTCATTTAATATGCCAAGCATTAATGTAGGTGGTTCAGCTGGAGGACTTAGTGGTCCAGGTGCTTTTGGTCGTGATGGTGATGCTACACCTATCGTTCGAATTGAGCCTAAATACCCAGTGCAAGCTGCACGTGACGGTAAAGAAGGTTGGGTACAGTTATCTTTCACTATCAATGAACTTGGTGGTGTTGAAGATGTTAAAGTAATAAAAGCTGAACCTAAGCGTATCTTTGATCGTGAAGCTAAACGTGCTCTACGTAAGTGGAAGTACAAGCCTAAAGTTGTTGATGGTAAAGCCATGAAGCAACCTGGACTTCAAGTTCAACTCGACTTTAAAATTAACCAAGGTTAAGGAGGAATAGAAATGAAAAACTTTTCAAAAGTAACAGCTCTAGCCCTGCTTATCTCTTTGGGTGGTTCAGTTGTTTCACCTACAGTTTCGGCTAAGCCTAATTACGAAGAAATTGAAAAACGTAAAAAAGCTAAAACCAAAATAATGGGTGAGCGTACAGGTAAAAAAGTAGTTAAAGCATTTGATCTTTATAATGAAGAAGATATAGATGGTGCGCTTGCTCTTTTACTTGAACTGAAACCTTCTAATGCATTTGATAAAGCAACCGTTAATTTTTACTTAGGGCAGTTAAACGCTCAAAAAGAAAATTATTCTGCAGCTGTTAAATACATGAAACTGGCTATTTCTGAAGATGTTCTAAACTTTAAAGATCAAGCTCAATCTATGAAATTGATGGGTGATTTGTATGCAGGTACTAAAAAATACAAAGAAGCCAAAGAAATTTACATGGATTGGATGGATTTTACAGGTGAAGAAGATGCCAATGTTTACATCCGTATTGCACAAGCTAACTATGAGCTAAAAACATTTAAAGATGTTATAGCGCCAGCTGATCGTGCCATCGCTTTGCAAAAAGCTGATGACCCGAAAAAAGCACCGTATGATTTAAAAATCGGTGCTTTTTATGAGCTGAAAGACTACAAAAATGTAGTTAAAGTTGCTGAAACAGTACTAAAAACTTGGCCTGAAGTTCCTAAATCTTGGACTCAATTAGGTAAATTTTACATGCAAGTTGAAGACTATAAAAAAGGTCTTTCAACTATGGAAATTGCTTATAAAAATGGTTTCTTTGAAACAGAAGTTGATTATAAAGTATTAACTAGCTTCTATTCACTTAACGAAATTCCTTACAAAGCCGGCGTATTGTTCGAAAAGGCGATGAAAGATAAAACCGTTAAGCGTACTAAGCAAAATGTAATGGCGATGGCAAGTTACTACCATCAGTCAAAGCAAATAGCTAAGGCGTCAAAGTACTACCAAGAAGCTGCAAAGTTTGATAACGATGCTGAATTGTATCGTAAATCAGGCGCGCTACTGCTACAGAGTGAGAAGTTTAGTCAATCTGTTAAAGCATTAGATAAAGCTCTTGAGTTAGGTTCTAAAAAGAAAGGTCGTATTTATGCTGATTTAGCTGATGCTTATTTCCAGCAAGAAAAATACAAAAAAGCTTATTCTGCAATTTTAGAATCAGCTAAAGATCCAAAAACACGTAAATTTGCGAAAAGTTGGTCTATCTTTATTAAAGAAAAGGCTGCACGTAAAGGTGTGAAGATCTAAAGTTAACTTTAGTTAACTCAAAAACCCTATTCATTTTATGAGTAGGGTTTTTTGTTTTTATATAATTAAAAAGAGACTAGTGGAGTTCGTGAATAGAATAAGCATTACATCCTTGAGATTCAGCTTCTTTAAGAGTATTTGCGGTTTTGACAAAAATATCTTCAATGAGTATTTCATTTGTAGGTAAAACATTAGTAGCACCAACAGTTAAATTAACTGATACAGAATTCAACTTGATTTGTTTTTCAATGTTACTTTGTATTCGTTGCACAATAACATTAGTACCTTCTTCATTTAAATCAAATAATCCTATGGCAAAATACCGTTCATCAAACCGACATATTATATCGCTACTACGATAAGTCGCATCTTGTAATAAATGTGCAATTTCAATAAAGCATTTTTTGTGAATGTCGTCAGAGATATGTATATGAGGATTTAAGAATAAGATAGATAAAGACGATTTATCTCTTATTAATCTATGCCATTCCCTGTTTAGTATTTCCATAAAATATGCTTGATTGTATAATCCAGTTTCACCATCTCTAAATGATGCATTTTGAAAAGAAAATATCATATGCCACCCTTTAATTAACGCTCATTAATAAGGTTAGATTAGCTTGAATAAAATCACACAATTTTTATTTATATTTTTATTACTTGTACTTGTTGCTTGTAATGATGTAAAAACATCGAAGATTCAAGATACACAAGAATCAATAGAAAAATTGAAGGTGTTAAACTATTTACTTTTACCTTCTCAGTTAGACATAAAGGGACCTGTTGAATATCCGTTTAATGACACATATTTAATGCAAAGGAATGAAATTTACGAAGACTTAGCAAAATCAAATCAATTAAATGTCTCAATATCTAATAAAGAATTAGATTATTTAATGATTCAACAGCGTTTTCCTGAACGATATTTTCCATGGCCAGCTCAAATCGATGTACTTGATCCTGCTTTACTCAATGCCTCAGTAGAACACAATAAAACGTTGTTACTACAAGCTGAGAAATGGGTTGAATTTGTGAAGGGTAGATTACAGGAAGCGACCAAAAGTAATATTAAACTGAATAAAATGGCTCATGCTGACTTATTGCATCGAATTGATTTAGTCAATTTAAAAGTAGACAGATTAAGCTTGGATAACGACGAGTTTAAGTCATTTAAAAATAAGTTAACTGAGCTGCAATCCTATGTGTTGAAATATAAGCCAAGAAACATGCTAGGGCTTCGTCAAATGCCAAATGGTGTTGATTGGTATCAATCTAAGCTTAACTACTTCTTAGGTGACGTAAAGGCGCCAGATGAATGGTTAATAACAATTCAAGCAGAGATAAAAGGGTTCAATATAAATGAGCCTATTTTGATAAATAAAATAACGAATAATGCATTAAAACTTGAATTGATTAAAAACGGCTTTAATATTCCACAACCTTTATTGGCAAGTTTGCTATCAGGGTTTGAAAATATACTGATAGAGTCAAAAGTTTCAGGCTTAGACTGGCAGCAAGGTTATATTAATTATAATGAAACATTTGAACAATTATATTCAAAGTCAGAAATCATTAATGGTGACTTTAAACTGTTTTGGTTAACGATAGCTGAAATAGACTTAGGTATTCATTATCAAGGGTGGGGTAAAAAACAAGCTCAACATGTATTAAATAAGCGTTTTGTTTTAACAAATAAAGAAGCTGAATCATTAATTGAGTTTGTTGTATTTTATCCAGGGCAGATAATGTCAGGGGTAAATGGTTTACTCGCAACAAAAGTAGTTAAATAGATAGGCTATTTTCCGCTGTTATAGTCTAACAGCGGATTTAATAGCACAGGGTTTGCACCTTTGTTCAGTAGGGTCATTTTCAAGTTTACATAATGAAATAGACTCTTCACAATCGGCGCAAATACCATAAACTCCTTGCTCAAATTGGCATAATGCAGCTTCAACTTTATCTAAACGCACAACTTTTTCACTTAATGTTGGGTAAATTTTATTTTGTAAAAACTCTACCCATTTGGAATAGGGGTATGTTTGTAACTTTAAAGATAATTCACGTTCAAAATGATGCTCAGATTGATTTAATTCTTTAAGTAATTCGATTCTTAATCGTTTCACCTCATCAATTAACCTATGCTTAAAGAGCATTAAAGAGTGTGACATAAACAAAATCCTTTCTATTTCGAAATGATGACTTTTAAAGTAAGCGCTAGGATATATCATCAAATTATAGTAGGCGGCATCGTTGTTTTATAATGATGTAAATCAACTAAATGATATTTGCATGTTTTTTTAACATATTTAATACATCATCTTTTAATTTTAAGCGCTTTATATCATTAAACAACAGATCAGCTTCAGGATAGGTTAGCAGTAAGAACCTAAGCCATTGTTTTGTTCTTGAGGAAAAGTATTTTTCTTTTTTAGGGTCTTCATTGTGCATTGAAGAGTTTATTATATGAATAAGAATACTCTGCCAAGATAATTCTGTGTAATCTTGAGATAAGTTGGCACTCATAATTTGTTTAGCCAAATCGGGTTTTGCCAATGCACCTCGACCTAACATAACATCCGTACAGCCACTTTTTACTTTGCATCGTTTATAATCATCTAAATTCCATACTTCGCCATTAGCAACTACTTGCATATTATGGGGGCTATTCATTAAAGGTTTTATTTTTTCCCAATACGCAGGGGGGCGATAGCCATCTTTTTTAGTTCTAGCATGAATTGTTATGGTATTAGCGCCTGCTTGATTAACGGCATCAAATATCTCTTGTGATAAAGTATCATCATCAAAACCTAATCTAATTTTAGCGGAAACTTCATTTGATGTAGGTACAGCTTCTCGTACTTTTTTTACTATCTCATATATATGCTCAGGTGTTTTTAATAATACAGCACCGCCTTTACTTTTATTGACCGTTTTAGCTGGGCAACCAAAATTGAGATCAATACCATGAGATCCAAGATCTGATGCAATAACAGCATTTTCTGCTAAATAGTTAGCATCTTGACCTAGCAACTGTACTCTTACAGGTGTTCCTGCTCGTGTTCTGCCTTGCGTATATAGCTCAGGACAATAACGAAAATATACTTTAGGTGTCAATATTTGGTCTACAATACGAACAAATTCTGTAACACATAAATCAAAGCCACCAATATCAGTGAGTAGCTGGCGCATATTAAAATCAACCACACCTTCCATAGGTGCTAAAATCAGTTTCATAAAGGGTTCTGAGTTATATAAATAGGATTGGGGATTTTACAGATAAGTATCTTCTTGATAAATGTTTATTTAGGCTTCATAGTCATATTAATTCATTATGAAAAAACTTATTAAATAATTTGAAATTAAATTAGCTAAGTCTAGGTCTTCATAAGTAATACAAATATTCGTGCAAGTAAATTTTAGTAAAAGGGAAATCCAATATGAAAACATTAAATAAGAAATCTATCTCTCTAACATTAGGTGCTGTTGCTATTGGAGCATCTAGCTTAGTGTCAGTAAATGCACAGGCAAACCCTTTTGAAATGAAAGCAATGTCTGCCGGTTACCAAATCGTTTCTGCTGAAGGTAAGTGTGGCGGAGATATGAAGAAAAAAGAAGGTAAGTGCGGCGGCGACATGAAAAAAGCCAAAAAAGAAGGTAAATGTGGCGAAGGTAAGTGCGGCGGCGATATGAAAAAAGCCAAAAAAGAAGGTAAATGTGGCGAAGGTAAGTGCGGCGGCGATATGAAAAAAGCCAAAAAAGAAGGAAAATGTGGCGAAGGTAAGTGCGGCGGCGATATGAAAAAAGTTAAAAAAGAAGGAAAATGTGGCGAAGGTAAGTGCGGCGGCGATATGAAAAAAGTGAAAAAAGAAGGCAAGTGTGGCGAAGGTAAGTGCGGTGGAGATATGAAAAAAGCTAAAAAAGAAGGCAAGTGTGGTTCTCACTAATAGAATTGGTATAATTTATTAAAATTAATTTTTTGACAGGTCAGTTTTACTGACCTTTTTCTTTTAGGTCGTTTGCATGAATAATATAGCTTCTTTAGGATCTGCTGGATTAGGTTTACGCAGAGAAATGTTAGATGAAGTAATAGAAAGTTACCCCAAAGAGGTTGATTTTTTAGAGATTGCCCCTGAAAATTGGTTAGTATTAGGTGGCGTTTTTAGTAAAAAACTTAAATTATTAACTAAAAAGCATAACTTTGTCTGTCATGGATTATCGCTTTCTATTGGTTCACCTGAACCATTAGATACTGACTTTGTGAAACAATTAAAGCCTTTTTTTAAAGAGCATAATATTAAACTTTATAGCGAACACTTAAGCTATTGTTCGGGTAAGGGGCATATGTATGATTTGATGCCAATTCCCTTTACACACGCCAGTGCAAAATATGTATCAGACAGAATCAAGCAAGTTCAAGATATTTTGGAAATGAAAATAGCCATTGAAAATGTCTCTTATTATGGCGCTCCTGGGCAAGAAATGCCTGAAATTGAGTTTTTAAATCAAGTTTTAGAATTATCTGATTGTGACTTATTACTTGATGTAAACAATATCTATGTAAACTCTATTAATCATAAATATGACGCAGTTGAATTTTTAAAAGCATTACCAAGTAAGCGTATTGCTTATGGTCATATTGCAGGTCACTATGATGAAGCCGATGATTTATTAGTAGATACCCATGGAGCTGATGTCATTGATCCAGTTTGGTCATTATTGGCAAAAGCATATGAATTCCATGGTGTATTTCCAACTTTATTAGAACGTGATTTTAATATTCCACCTATGGCTGATTTATTAGTTGAAGTAAATCAGATCAAATCAATTCAACAAACATTTAATGCAACCTTGCAGCCAAGTTCTGTTTTAAATACGGTTGATATTGTAAATAAAATAGCGCAGGTATAGTTATGTCTCATTTTAAAGATGTGCAATCTCAATTTATGGCACATATTAAAGATCCAGATCATATTGCACCTCCTTCTGATATAGAGCCCAGAAGAATGGCGATTTATAGTGAGTTATTTTTCAACAATATAGAAGGTTTTGTTGCATCCGCTTTTCCTGTTTTAAAGTCTTTATATGAAGACGATGATTGGCTTGCTTTAGTTAGGTTATTTTTTATTGAACATGATTGTAAAACGCCATATTTTTTAGAAATTTCACAAGAGTTTATTGAATATTTGAGCGAACAGTATCAAATGACTGAAAAAGATCCCGAGTTTATGCTTGAACTCGCACATTATGAATGGGTCGAACTTGATATTTCAATTAGGAATGAAGATGAGGCATATATAAGTTTTAGCCCAAATGATTTAAATCTAACGCCTTTATATCTATCAAGTTTAGCTTGGTCTTTAAGTTATCAGTTTCCTGTACATACAATAAGTCCAGAAAATCAACCTCAAACGGTTCCTGATGAGCCTAGTTATATTATTGTATTTAGAGATTTTGAGGATGAAGTTGGTTTTATAGAAATAAATGGTATGAGTGCTTTAATGTTGCAAGTGATCAATGAAAATCCAAGCATAAATTTTGATTTACTATGTGAAACAATACAAAACCAAGTATCTAGTTTATCATTAGAAACTATTAAACAAGGTGCTGAGAGTGTATTAAGTGCGTTAATAGAACAAGGTATTTTAGTTACTCAAAAATAAGTTTTAACCTTTTATACACTAAATATTTAAATTTTAATGCTGCCTTACTCTGTTGACTACAAGCATTAGGTTCTATTTATTATGTGTTGATTAATCTAATCAAGTTCATTCTTTATTAATCAGAGATAATTAAACAAGGGCTTTGCGAATGTTAAGTGCTCTGATATAGCAAAGTGTTTTAGTTACTCAAAAATAAGTTTTAACCTTTTATACACTAAATATTTAAATTTTAATGCTGTCTTACTTTATTGATTACAAGAATTGCTCTATTATTGCGCCGCGTCTGTGTTTAATCAATTAAGGTAGTAAATCATGAGTCAGCAAGGTGAATTTAAAGACCCGTTTAATTTCAAATATTTTTTAGTTTTTCTAATTGTATTTGCTGGAGTAGGTTGTTTAAATGCAATTTTAGGATGGTATAAATTACTGTCTGTTTAGTTTTATATAATAACTGCTGTAGGTTGAACTAGCTTTTTGTGTGCTATTTAAAACTCAACCTACAGTGTTATTTTCGATTCAAATATACTTCAATATATTCAGTTACCTGTTCTTCTAAACTTTCTTCAAATCGTGATTTTTCTTGATTAAATACAGCCAAATAAGAGGTTGCTTTTTCATTGCTTAAATTTCTTGTATTAATTTTGTATTCCCACTCAGGTAACGTTTTATCAAATCGAGGCACAAACATATAAGTAGCATAAGGCAGCTCTGAAATTTTTGAATTTGCAAATTCGCAAAAACCTTCAATCAAATCTATGCCCTTAGGGCCTAAGCAACCAGGTTCTAGGCGGAATAAAACATGTAATTTTTTTTCTTTTGGAAGTTCAGTCACGGTATCACCTTTATTACTTTCTTTTATAGAGTAGCTTTTATCTCATTAAAGTGAAACTGCTTAAGTATATTTTTGAATTAATTCTGATTTTTATGAGTAATAATACATTCGTTATTTATGAGTATTAGCTTGTGGCTATATAGTCGATACCTGTTTCATTACCTAATTGTTTTAGATATTTAGCCATAAACTGCCAACGTGTTTGTGCTTCAATTAAACCCGATGGCGTTTTCATAGTTTCAACTAAACCCTGCAACTTAACAAAAAAATGATCTATGCAATATTTCTTATCATCAAGCGGCCTATTATCGCCAAAAGGGTCTTCAAAATGATAAAGCTGACTTTCCCATGTTGCACCTAGCATTAAGCAGCGAGATAAGCCTACAGCGCCTAATGCATCTAAACGGTCAGCATCTTGAACAACTTTAGCTTCTAATGTTTGAGTTTCAATGTTAGCTGAGTAACTATGCGCTGCAATTGCATGATGAATGGCATCAAAGTACTCATCTGGATAGTTTATTTCATTTAAATATTCGATGGCGCGATCTGCGCTTAAAACGGAACCCTTAGCACGTAGATTTGATGTTTTTGGCACATTTACACAATCGTGTAACCAACAAGCAGGTAAAACGATATTTAAGTTGGCATTTTCTTGCCTTGCTAATGCAATACCACTAGTGACAACTCTTTGAATATGGGCAATATCATGAGCGGGATCTTGTTGCATTTGCTTAGTTACAAATGTTTTAAAGTGTTTTTGCCAATGCGTTAACTCAGCTTGGTTCATTCTTTATATCTCTTTTTAAATAAGATTTTTGAGGTTGTTTAGTAAGTTTTAATATAGTTTATGTTGTTTTATATAATCGAGTACATCTTTTGGCAATAATTGATTGATTGATTCTGTTACATTCAGATTATTTCGAATTTTAGTTGAGGTAATATCAAACTCAGGGGTATCTAAAAAATACGCTTTACCTGATTTATAGGCATTTAAATCATTATGAATTGTTGTTGTTGCTTGGTTTAAGTAAGTGAGGGTATCTGAACTTGGAGAAAAGGTTTGTCCAGGTCTCTTACAAATGACTAAATGGCAAAGTTGGGTGATTTCTTGCCAATGATACCAAGTGCTTAAAGTATTTAGAGAGTCCATGCCAATTAGAAATAATATGCTCTGTTCTGGAAATTCTTGTCTTAGTTCTCTTAAGCTTAAAACCGAATAAGACGCACCAGTACGTTTTAACTCTCTATCATCTAAAGCAAACTGCTGATTGTGACTAATCGCCAATTTAACCATGTGAGCGCGATCATCAGCACTGATGTTTGATGCTGATTTGTGAGCTGGAGTCGCGCAGGGCATAAAGTAGAGCTTATTAATTTTTAGCTGTTTAACACATTGCTCTGCGATATTTAAATGACCTAAATGAATTGGATCAAACGTACCACCAAAAATAGCTATCAATTTAGTCTTCTTTATAAATAGGAAGAGGGGCATTAAATGCTTGTGTAAAGCTAATGCCGATATGCGCTAAAGCTTGCCAAGGAGAAATGAGCGTTCCGCTTTTAAAACCGGTATCAAATTGTGATAGTAAAACTAAAATATGTTTTAGTTGTGAAAAAGGAATACGATTTAATGCATTTTGATAAATAGCTTGTTTGTTTTTCCAAACATTGTGGCTTTTAAATACTTGGTTAATATTCTCACCTGATTGCAAAGCACTGCTCATTTCAAATAACTGTTGTGCATCTCTGGTAATAGCCCAGCTGACACTCGCTACTTCGTTATGATTGCTTTTAAGGTTATTTATAATATTAACGATTTGTTTCACATTGCCATTAAGTAAAGCATCTGATAAATCAAAAATATCAAATTTAGACTGATTACGTAATACACTGATCAAATGCTCTTTGGTGATCTCTGAGTTACCGTAAAGTAAAACTAGCTTTTCAAGTTCTTGATGTGTTGCTAATAAATTACCTTGAGTCGATTCAAGTAAAAACTGTTTTGCTTGTTGATCTAATACCAGTGACAAATTTTGGCATTGCTGATTCAACCAAGTATTAAGGTGGTTTGCGGTAATTTCATAACAAGGTATAAATAAACCTTGTTTATCTAGGGCTTTAAACCATGCAGATCTTTGAATATCTTGTCCTGCTTTATTACCTTTAATAATAATAATACAGTCAGGATTAACATGCTGGGCTAAAGACTTTAAAGCATTTGAGCCTGCTTGCCCTGCTTTTTGATCACCGAGTTCTATTTCTATAATACGCTTATCACTAAACAGTGACAGGCTATTATATTCTTGTGTGATTTCGTTCCAATCAAACTGGGGCAAAATACTGAATTTTAAAACTTCACTAAATCCATTTTTTTTTGCATTATCACGAATGTCATTAGTACAACTTTGTACTTGGAAAGGTTCTTCACCCATAACTAAATAAAACGGATTCAATCCTTTATTTAATTGTGTTTTTAGTTGGTTAACATAACAGCGCACTATTATAGTACGCCATTATTATAGTGATTAAAGATCATAGTTGAGAGAGCTCTCTAATGATCCTATGGCTTGCTTGTAATCTCATTTCAGCCAAAATAATATCTAATTCCTTTGCTTTTGCTAATGCTTTATTAGGATCGTCTTGATAGGTACGGTAAAGTTCAAAGTTTTGCTTTACTGTCTCTTGGCCAGGGCGAACTAATTGATAAGTAACATGGTAAGTAAGCTCATATTCTGCAACTTGACCATTTTTAAATAATGATAGAGTACGTCTATCTAACTTATCTTTATGCAATACGAGGTGAGGACTATTTGCTTGGCGACCTATCGCATCTTCAGATAAATCAACTTTAGCATTCACTAACTGTTTTTTTAGCTGACGATATAATGCTGAATTAGCATCATCGGCTGCTACTGTAAGGTATTTTAACTCCTGCGGTAACACAGAAGCTTTTTTTAACTTAAAGCCACAGCCAGATAGCGCAACAGAGCATAGCAAAATTGCTATGATCTGTTTGTAATACGTCATCACTTTATTAAAAAGCAAAGGCATATTAGTTAGCAACCAC